>JACCDI011261989.1_pt1 | contig 43141 bp, 39 predicted proteins | sample 7442791 | NCBI WGS metagenome assembly JACCDI01 (sample SAMN15323434, study PRJNA562643) | freshwater metagenome | isolation source: river surface water | place: USA:Blue River Watershed | collected 2017-08-15 | reverse complement strand
TGAGTTATAGTCCTAAACGTTGACCTAATTTCTGGTCAATAAACTGAAAAAAATGTTCGGGTTTGTAAGTGCGCCATGCACTGATTTCCATCAGCTCGATATACCTGTTTAGTTTGCGTAATAAAAAATCATGTTGTGCGGCAGGATTAAAATTGATCAACACGGCCCATCCATCTTCGTCGGATAATTCCTCGTACAATTCCTCGTAATAATCCTTGTCCCCGCTGTGGAAATTAAATACATTTTCTGCTATTAAAATAAATTTAATGATGCCTTCGGCCATTAATTTATCTAGTACTTCTCGCTTCAATTCCATGATATCATTCTCAATCGTATCATTCCATTCGCCAATGAATTCAATGATGGCAAATTTTGCATCATAGTCGGTGTACAAAATTTTCAAGTACAATGTTTTACTGCCAAATTCATCCCATTGTGGATGGATATAATAATTGTAAACCGTTTGTGAGAATTCAAATTCACTATAAGTTCTACCATAAAAAATAGACCTTGCATCTGCTTCTGCAGTATACAAATGTCGCCAATGATAATAGGGTTCTATATCGTGCATCTTGCCCTAGTGTTTGCTATGGTATTCAATTAAGCCATCCATCGGAGATTTGACAATCTTGCCTAATTCAATTTCATATCCAATGGCCAATTGCTTTAATATATCTCTAAATCCATAAGCTACACTGCCCACAAAATGAATAGGGTAAAGCCATGATTCATTTAGTTTATTCAAATGGGTAAAGAAGAAATCGTTCAATCCATCTTCAATAATATTTTCCACCATATAATGCCCTCTGTTTTCAACTAAGAAATCGGTGAAACTTGCGATATAACTATTCGGAGTAGGTTCTTTGTACACTTTGTTTAAAATGGCAGCACGATCTAAATTGTATTTTTTTTCGAACATGCTCATTAGCTCGTCGTCAAAAGTTTTGTATAAAAAATACTGCAATACTTTTTTACCTAAATAGGCACCACTGCCTTCATCACCTAATACATAGCCCAATCCTGGACTATTTTTAGTGATTTTTTTACCATTGTAAAAACCTGCATTCGATCCAGTGCCTAAAATACAAACAACTCCTTTTTGATCCTGACAAGCAGCTCTAGCAATGGCCATTAGATCTGTTTGAATATCTAGTGTAGCATTTTTGAAAACGGATTTCAACGCTTTTTTTAAGATCGTCACATTGTCTGGATTGCTTAACCCAGTTCCATAAAAATAAATGGCATCTATTTTGGATAGGTCTGTCTTTTTTTGGAATGTCTTTTCAAGTAATTGAACAATGGCTTCGAGACTTAAAAAATAGGGGCTTATCCCAGTGGTTTTTATGGTCTGAGCTTTGCCGTTTTGAACCAAGGTCCAATGGCATTTAGTGGCACCGCTATCTGCTATTAAATACGTCTTTTTCATGGTAGTTGAACTAAGGCATGAAATTAGCCATTTCATTTTGAATTGATGTAAATTTGCAAAGAATTCATACAATATGCAACAAAATCAGCCTCGTTCTACCCAGACAAGTTGGGTAACTCCAATCACTTATGCAGTCGTACTTTTATTGGGTATTGGGATTGGGATATTTTTAAAATGGAGTTTCTCTATTGGCTTGCCTGCTTTTAATAAAACGACAGCAATGGACGAGATCATTGAACTAGTCAAGTCAAAATATGTGGAACAGGTGAGTTTGGATAGTACGCAAACAAAATTGGCCGATTTTTATTTAGCACAATTAGATCCACATTCGGTATACATTCCTCCAGCAGATTTAGTAGAAGCCAATGAACAACTACAGCCCAATTTTAAAGGCATAGGAATAGAGTTTCAACAATTTAGAGATAGTGTTTTTGTGGCTTATGTGATGCCTGATGGTCCTGCAGCAAAAGCTGGATTAAAGACAGGTGATATTCTTTTGACTGCAGATGATACCGTAAAGTTATCTGGTAATAAATTAGATGGAGAAGGTGTAAAGCAAAAAATCAAAGGCCCGGAGGCAGAAAATTTGAAATTATTGGTGCTGCGCAATCAACGAAAAATGACTTTCATTTTAACCAGGGCCTCTGTGCCAGTCTCGCCAATTGATGCTGCTTATATGATGAGCGACACAGTGGGTTATATTAAGATTGATAAGTTTGCCGATAGAACTTATGAGGCTTTTATGCAAGCGCTAGAACCGCTTTTACAAAAAGGAATGAAGTCATTGGTGATTGACTTAAAAGGAAATGGCGGAGGGTTGTTGTCGGAAGCGGTAGCGATTGCAGATGAATTATTAGCTGGGAATAAATTAATAGTCTACACAGAGGGATTGCATGCGCCAAGGGTAGATTATTATAGTAAGAGAGAAGGTTTATTTGAACAAGGTGGCTTGACTATTTTGATGGATGAAACTTCTGCATCTGCAAGTGAGGTATTGGCGGGTGCATTGCAGGACTGGGATAGGGCGAAAGTGGTTGGGAGAAGGTCCTTTGGAAAAGGATTGGTACAGCAACAGTTTAGATTATCCAATGGGGGCGCTTTAAGGTTGACGACTGCAAAATATTTTACACCGTTGGGTCGCAATATCCAACGTCCATATCAAAATGGGAAATTGGCTTATGAGCATGATTTTATAAAGCGAATCGAAGCATCGAATGGTGGAAATGAAGATACTGCCTCTCTTGGGAAAGCCTATAAAACGCCAAAAGGCAATACCGTGTATGGAGGAGGGGGCATTATTCCTAATCAATGGATGACAGCGAATGCATTGTATGCAGATTCTAACTATGCAAAACTTTTTCTGCAAGGCAGTTTGAATGAATTTATTTTACAATATTATCTTCACAATCAAGCAGCATTAAATAAGTATAAGTCAGTTCCAGCGTTTGTGTCCGATTATGCAAAACAGGATTTAACAAAAGCCTTGGATCAATATATGCGCGCAACACAAAAAACGAATTTGCCTACAAATTTCATAGGAGATGCATTGATTCAACAACAACTTGTTGCGCTTTTGGCGCGCTGTAAATGGTACAAACAGGGCTATTATGAGGCCATTAATTTAATGGACAAGCAATTGATTGCCGTTATTCAGTAGTGCAAGGAATATGATTTTTGTCATCTTTTGGCATGAGTGGCATCATAATTGCATTCATGTGCAGGCTTGAACTTTGCACTTTATCTATGCAAGAAAAATGTTATCACTGCGGAACAGAATGCGATGACTCCATTCAAATTGAAACCAAGTACTTCTGTTGTGATGGTTGCAAGCTTGTGTATCAATTATTAGATGAAAATGGCATGTGTCAATATTATGATTTGACCAATATGCCAGGGTTGACTGCAAAAGGGATATTTACTTCGGACAAATTCAATTATTTAGACAACCAAGCGATTCAAGATCAATTGATTCAGTTCAAACAAGGGGATCAGGCGCATGTGGTGTTTTATTTACCACAGATACATTGTGTAAGCTGTGTTTGGTTACTTGAAAATTTACATAAGATCAATCAGGGGATCATTCAGTCTCAAACCAATTTTGAGAAAAAAGAGGTTAAAATTATTTTCCAGCCTTCTGTCATTTCATTGAAACAAGTGGTGCAGTTATTGGCATTTGTGGGCTATGAGCCAATGATTCATTTGGGTGGAAATGACTGGCAGAAAAAGAAAAAAGTCAATCGAAAGCAATTGTATAAAATTGGTATTGCAGGTTTTTGTTTTAGCAATATCATGATGTTGAGTTTTCCTGAATATTTATCCGACCAAGTGGTGGACTTAGGTAATTTAAGACCATTCTTTATCTACCTTAATTTAATCCTATCCTTGCCAGTATTATTGTATAGTGCAAGTGATTTTTTCATTTCAGCGTATACTGGCTTGAGACAAAAATGGTTGAATATAGATGCGCCAATTGCCTTAGCTATTACAGTCACTTTTGGTAGAAGTGTGTATGAGATTGTCACACAAACAGGCGCTGGCTATTTAGATAGCATGTCGGGTATTGTATTTTTTATGTTAATTGGAAGGTGGTTTCAAGACAAGTCTTATGATTCATTCGCTTTTGATAGAGATTATACTTCCTTCTTTCCTTTGGGCGTGACGGTATTAAAGGAGGGAAAAGAAATCAATCAGTCATTAAATGAAATTATTAAAGGGGATATGCTCTTAGTTAGAACAGGAGAGATGATACCTGCAGATGCTATTTTAAAAGAGGGCATTGCACTGGTGGATTATAGTTTTGTGTCTGGTGAAAATGCACCTATCGCATTTGAAGCGGGTGCTTTATTGTATGCAGGTGGAGTACAAAAAGGAAGAGCGATTCATGTAGAAGTGATGAAGCCAGTGGGGCATAGTTATATTACTGAGCTTTGGAATAGTCCTTTATTAAAACAAAGCAAAAACGCAACACAATCTTTTGTGCATCCTTGGAGTCAATATTTTACTTATGTACTTTTTACAATTGCTTTCATGTCGGGATTGTATTGGTGGATGGTAGATACGAGTAAGCTATTGCCAGCGGTAAGTGCTGTATTAATTGTGGCTTGTCCTTGTTCTTTATTGCTTACTGTGACCTTTACCTATGGCAATGCCTTGAGGTGGTTAGGCAAGGCAAAAATGTATTGTAAGAATGCATCAGTGGTGGAAGCGATCGAAAAAATTGACACCATAGTTTTTGATAAAACGGGTACATTGACCAATCATGAGTCAACTAAGATGGTTTATATTGGTGTGGAATTGACAGCACTTGAACAATCTATGATTCGTTCAGTAACAAGAGAATCCTTGCATCCTTTAAGCCAGATGATTTATCAATTATTGACAGAGGCAAAAGTGGAATTGGTTGAGGTAGATCAAATTCAAAATAGTATCGCCAAAGGAACCATTGCAGGGGTTCTCGGGCATAGCATTCTTATTGGTTCGGTCAAGCTGTTGATGGAAGAAGGTGTTGCTGTGAATTCGGACTATGATCAATCAGTAGTATGTATTGCAATGGATGGCTTGTTTAAAGGTTTTTATAAAGTCAATCATGCGTATAGGGAAGGGATGTCGGAAATGGTGCATCAATTGATTTCAAAAGGCTATGAAGTGCATTTATTGAGTGGAGATCATTCAACAGAAGGCCAAAAGCTTAAATTACAATTAGGTGCAGGGATCCCGATGCTATTTGATCAATCACCAACAGATAAATTAAATTATATCCAACATCTTCAAAACGCGGGCAAGTCGGTAATGATGGTGGGAGATGGTTTGAATGACGCAGGCGCATTGCAAAAAAGTGATGTGGGTGTGGCAGTGACCGATCAGACACATTTATTTACACCTGCAAGTGATGCTATTTTAGAAGGCCAACAAGTGCCTCATTTATTCCAATTGATTCAATATGCAAAAAAAGCGAAGTGGATCATTACCCTTATTTTTATTTTATCCATTGTCTATAATTTGGTAGGCATGTATTTTGCCACCCAAGCTTTATTGTCTCCCATGGTGGCTGCTATTTTGATGCCTATTAGCTCAATTAGCATTGTGGCACTTTCTGCATTGCTTTCTTATAGCTATGCAAAACCTATTCGTGGCTAGTTTGTGCGCTCTTTTCGCTCATAAATGATGGGTGCTGTTGAATATGATATAAATCATTTTTCACTTTGATAAAAGTCATAAAACCCCTGATGCAGAGCAGATAGCTTTGCCCCAAATAGGTTTATGAGTGTATTTATCATTTTAATCATTACGAGTGTACTAGTAGCTGGAGGATTCTTAGCTGCTTTTTTGTGGTCGGTAAATTCGGGCCAAATGGATGATGATTATACACCATCCATTAGAATTCTTTTTGATGATGAAGTAAAGTCTAAAAAATAATCAAACAATAACCATACAATTTAGCATTATGCAAGTAGAAAGTTTTCAGTATGACAACAAGACGGTGAGGAACTTTGCTATTGCCACCATTATTTGGGGAGTAGTAGGGATGACAGTTGGTTTATGGGTTGCATTGCAACTTGTATTTCCAACCACCTTGAATTTGCAACCATTTTTTAGTTTTGGTCGTCTTAGACCATTGCATACGAATGCAGTTATTTTTGCATTCGTTGGAAATGGAATTTTTATGGGGGTATACTATTCCTTACAGCGCTTATTAAAAGCGAGAATGTATAGTGACGTACTGAGTAAGATACATTTTTGGGGATGGCAATTGATCATTGTTGCTGCTGCAATTACATTACCCCTTGGTATTTCTACTGCAAAAGAGTATGCTGAATTAGAATGGCCAATAGATATTGCCATTACCCTTATTTGGGTGGTGTTTGGATGGAATATGTTTGCCACTATTATTAAACGAAGAGAGCGCCATTTGTATGTGGCTATTTGGTTTTATATTGCCACATTTGTGACCGTTGCTGTGTTGCACTTAGTGAATTCATTTGAATTACCCATCTCTTTATTCAAGAGCTACACTTGGTATGCAGGGGTGCAAGATGCATTGGTGCAATGGTGGTATGGACATAACGCTGTTGCGTTTTTCTTGACAACGCCTTATTTAGGTTTGATGTATTATTTCATGCCAAAGGCTGCGAATCGTCCAGTATTCTCTTATAAATTATCGATCATTCACTTTTGGGCCTTGATTTTCTTATATATCTGGGCAGGTCCGCACCATTTATTATATACCGCTTTGCCTAACTGGGCGCAAAGCTTAGGGATTGTATTTAGTTTTATGTTGATCTTCCCAAGTTGGGGTGGTATGATTAATGGTCTATTGACTTTAAGAGGTGCATGGGATAGGGTGAGGGAAGATGTGATTTTGAAGTTTATGGTGGTTGCCGTTACCGCTTATGGTATGTCCACTTTTGAAGGACCAATGCTTTCTTTAAAAAGTATCAATGCGGTTGCACACTATACGGATTGGATTGTTGCACACGTGCATGTGGGTGGTTTAGGTTGGAATGGAATGTTGACATTTGGTATTTTATACTGGTTGATTCCAAGAATGTATAAAACCAATTTATTCTCTAATAAATTAGCAAATGCCCATTTCTGGTTGGCAACATTAGGTATTTTGTTCTACGCGATTCCAATGTATTGGGCTGGATGGCAACAAGCATCTATGTGGAAACAATTTACACCAACAGGTCAGTTGAAATATCAGTTTTTAGAAACAGTTACCTATATGCGTCCATTCTATGCAATGCGTTCGTTGGGAGGTTTATTGTATTTAACTGGTGCTGTGTTGGGTATGGTGAATTTGTTTAAAACAATTGGTCAAGGAACCTTAGTGGCGAATGAGGATGCAGAAGCGCCTGCATTGGAGGCGAAATATGAAAAACACAAAGGGGAGCATTGGCATAGATGGATTGAACGTAAGCCAACGCCCATGTTAGTGATGTCTTTGATTGTGATTTTAATTGGTGGAGCGGTAGAGATGGTTCCTACTTTCTTGGTAAAGTCAAATGTACCTACCATTAGCAGTGTAAAACCATATACTCCTTTAGAATTACAAGGTCGAGATATCTACGTGAGAGAAGGTTGTTATACCTGTCACTCTCAAATGATCCGACCTTTTAGAAGTGAAACTGAGCGTTATGGAGAATATAGTAAAGCAGGAGAATTTGTTTATGATCATCCATTCCAGTGGGGTAGTAAAAGAACTGGGCCAGATTTGGCTAGAGAGGGTGCTGGTAACAATAAGAAATCAAATGCATGGCACTTCAATCACTTAGATGAACCTAGTGCGATTTCAACTGGTTCAGTGATGCCATCTTATTCATTTTTAATTGACCATGAATTAGATACAGCCTCAACTGCATCTAAAATTAAAGCCATGCAGACACTAGGTGTGCCTTATGCGACTGGTTATGCTACCATTGCTAATAAGGAATTAATGGATCAGGCAAAACAGATCGCAGCTAATTTGAAACAAGATGGTATTGAGGTAGGTCCGAATAAAGAAATCATCTCAGTGATTGCTTATTTACAAAGATTAGGAACAGATATTAATAAAAAATAACCATTAATTACAAAGCTATGTTCAGTTTTATTAAAAAATATACCGAGACGATGGAGCATTCAACCATCTATCCCATTTTTTCATTACTTGTTTTTGTGCTGTTTTTTGTTGGTGTATTGTGGTATGTTAAAGTGATGGACAAAAAAGAAGTAGAGACCATAAAAAATCTACCCTTAGAAAACTAATCACCTCCTAAAAATTAAATTATGTTAAATTATATTGAATATTTAGTATTAGCTGTTGCACTATTGTTAGTAGCTGCAATTTGGCTTTTGTCTTCAGTCTTACTAATGCTTTCAAAAAAAGTAGTTGAGATTGCAAAACAAAACAAAACCCTTGCAGTCATTTTGACTATTTTTACTGTAGGTATTGCTAGTCCAGCAATCGCGCAGGATGCTGCAGCGACAACTGATGCAACTACAGTAGTTGCCAGTTCCACTGCTTATTATGGGGGCATGTCCTCTGTGTCCTTTTGGACTTTATCAACTGTGTTGGCATTGGAATTAGTCATTATTTTTGTGATGCTCTATTTTATTCGAAATTTATGGCGTATCCTTAATCCTGCCCCTGTGAAAGTCGTAGATGAAGGTGCAAAATCGCTTTCTTGGATCAAGACGACATGGAATAGCTTAGATAAAAAATTCTTTACAAAAGCTGCGCCAATTGAACAAGAAGCAGATATCATGTTAGATCATGATTATGATGGTATTAAAGAATTAGACAACGCATTACCACCATGGTGGAAATATGGCTTTTACATTACCATTTTTGTTGCCATTTTTTATATTTTAAAATTTGAAGTTTGGCATACAGGAATGAATCCTACAGAAGAGTATACTACGGAAATGGCTGAAGCTAAAATAGAGACTGAAGCTTATTTAGCTTCCATGAAAGAAAATGTAGATGAAAAGTCGGTTACAATGTTAGATGCTGCAGGTATTGCATCAGGTAAAACGCTTTACACAAAGACTTGTGTAGCATGTCATAGTCCAAATGGTGCAGGTGGAGTGGGACCTAATTTAACGGACAACTATGCCATTCATGGGGCTACAATTCAGGATATTTTTAAAACAATTAAATATGGCTGGCCTGACAAAGGCATGCAAGCTTGGCAATCTAATTTCTCTCCAGTAGAAATGCAACAATTAGCGAGTTATGTAAAGTCATTAGTGAATACCAATGTAGCAGAAGGGAAGGCAGCTCAGGGTGATTTAATTAAAGAAGAAGCGGCAGCGGCATTGCCAGTAGCAGATTCAACTAAAGGGGCGGTAGCGCCAACTAAATAATGAACAATCAACCAAACGATATTAATTCAAAAGACAACGAAAGAACTGCTAACTTAAAAAAAGAGTTATTGGATCAAGATTTTCGTAATTCTGTAGGAACCATTAGTAAAGAGGGGAAGCGAAATTATATTTTCCCGCAAAAGCCTTTTGGGAAATTGTACAATTTAAGGTCTTATTTTAGTTATTTCTATTTGGTCTTATTTTTTACCCTTCCTTTTATCAAGATCGAAGGGGAGCCCATGTTTTTATTCAATGTACTTGAACGAAAGTTTATCTTTTTTGGTCAAGTTTTTTGGCCACAGGATTTTTTCATTTTTGCTATTGGCTTATTGACATTCTTGGTTTTTGTCATTCTGTTCACGGTGGCATTTGGAAGGTTGTTTTGTGGCTGGGCTTGTCCTCAAACGATCTTCATGGAGATGCTATTTAGAAAAATTGAATATTGGATTGAAGGGGATGCGCATCAGCAAAGAAAGTTAAAAGCAATGCCCTGGAATGCCGAAAAGATAAGAAAACGTGTTACCAAAATTATTGCCTTCTTTTTAGTTTCTTTTTTGATTGCTAATTTCTTTTTAGGGTATATTATCGGCATTGACAGGGTTGGATTGATGATTCAAGAAGGGGCTATTGTACATTTTGGTGTGTTTAGTTCATTGATCATTTTTACGTTGATTTTTTTCTTTGTTTATTATTGGTTTAGAGAACAGGTATGTTTGATTGTTTGTCCTTATGGTCGATTGCAAGGAGTGCTATTAGATAGGAATTCAATTGTAGTAGCTTATGACTATGTAAGAGGTGAGCCTAGGGGGAAATTAAGTGAGCTCACTCATGATAAAGGAGATTGTATCAATTGTAGTGCTTGTGTAAGGGTTTGTCCTACAGGAATCGATATCCGAAACGGCACTCAATTAGAATGTGTCAATTGCACAGCATGTATCGATGCATGTGACGAAATAATGGATCATATTGATAAGCCTAAAGGATTAATCAGGTATGCGTCTGAAAATAATATCGCAAAGAAGGAAAAAACAACCTACAGCTGGAGGCTTAAACTATATACTGGGGTGCTTTTGTTATTGCTTTCTTTTTTGGCTGTTTTATTAATTACCCGTGACGACGTAAGTGCAAGGGTATTAAGAACGCCTGGTCAAATGTATCAGAAATTGCCAAACAATAAGATCAGCAATCTCTATAATATTAAATTGGCCAATAAGACCAGGAAACTGATTCATATTGACTTGAAGTTAGAAAATGTGGATGGCGAAATTAAAATGATCAATGCAGTGGATGTGCCTAAGGAGTCTTATTATCAAACAAGTTTCTTTGTTATTTTAAAAAATAGTGTCATTAAGAAAAGAAAAACGGAATTAAAAATTGGTTTGTACGAAGACGGTAATAAAATCGAGACAGTGTCTGCTGTTTTCCTAGCGCCTTCTTTATAAAATAGATACAATGAAAAAAGTCAACTGGGGTCATAAAATCATATTCATTTATGCTGCATTCGTTGCTGGTATGATGTTGATGGTGTACAAGTCATCCCAGCAAAAATTTGATTTGGTAGAAAAAGATTATTACGCTGCTGAATTAAAGTACCAAGACGTGATTGACGCATCTGCTAGAGCTAAAGCTTTAGGGGGTGAATTCCTTGTAAAGTTTGAATCTGATTCAATTAAATTAATGTTGCCATCTGTTTTTAATGGGGTAAATGTAAAAGGCAAGGCGCATTTATATTATGCAGCGGATAAACAACAGGACAGAAGTTTTGACTTTGAAACATTGAATGCATTTACAGCCTTTAAGGTGGTTCGTCCCAAAAATGGAAATTATACGCTCAAGCTCGATCTAGTCAAGTCTGGCGTATCCTATTATTATGAGCAAAAAATATTTTTATAAACATGTTCAATAGTAACTTTTTGGAGATAGGTTTTTTCATGGGTCTACTTGGAAGTGTCCATTGCATAGGGATGTGTGGACCCCTAGTGATGGCACTTCCTATTTCCCAGATGAATCCTATTCAAAAAGTACTTGCAACAATTTTGTATCATATTGGTAAAATTACTACTTATGGATTGCTGGGTGTTGTTGTTGGCGTTTTTGGCAAACAAATCCCATTTTACAATGTACAACAGCATTTGAGTATCGTCATTGGCAGTTTGATGTTGGTATATGTTTTGTGGGTGTTTTATCTGCACCCTAAGCGTACACTTGGCTTTTTGAAAATTGATTGGTTGCAGAAGCCGATTATTGCCGCATTAGGTAAATTATTTAAACAGAACAATGTAGGCTCTTTTTTATTGATTGGCTTTTTAAACGGGCTTTTGCCTTGTGGTATGATTTATTTAGCATTAGGTTCTGCATGGGCGAATCAAGCTGCTTTACAAAGTGGTTTATTTATGGTATTGTTTGGACTTGGTACATTGCCTGCTTTATTGATGGTAGCATTTGGAGGGCAGTTGATGGGTTTTGCATTTAGACAAAAAATACAAAAAGCATTACCCTATATGCTTTTTAGTATGGGTGTGTTATTAATATTAAGAGGGATGAACTTGGGTATTCCGTATATCAGTCCGATGATTGAAAATGGGGCATCGGTAGCGGCATGCCATAATTAAACAAAATGAAAAAAGAACTTTTCATACAAGAATTAGAGTCATTGATTCGTACACTGGATTTTATCCAAGAGGAACAGGCATTTATTAAACGTAAATTGACTAGTTATATTGACACCCTTATTGAGTCAAGTTTAATCGCATGGGCCGAAGACATGCAACAGCAAATATTGAATAGAGAAGCTGCTTTACAATTGATCAAAAAGGATATATTATTACTAAAAGCCAGCAAAATGGTTGAGCCAATTTTGCTAAAAAAAGACAAACAGCAAGTAGTTTACCTTGAGCATGAATTTATACAATGGAAACATGCGATGGATCAAAAATTAGATGCCGTCAATTCCTTAGAACATTAGTTGCATAGACTAGCTAATTTTTTTTCCTCAATAATCGTTATTTTTCCTTCTTTGATCGTGATTAATTTTTCGGATTTAAAATCGCTCAGTGTCCTAATTAAACTTTCGGTAGCTGTACCCGCAATATTGGCTAAGTCCTCTCTAGAAATAGCGATGGAGAACAATTCGGATTCTTGTTGGTCGTATTTTTTCTTAAGGGCTAATAATGCATCTGCCACTCTTTTTCTTAAGCTATGGTAGGCGAGTGCGACCAATTGATCTTCTTTTTCTGCGATATTATTTGCAAGTAGTTTAATCACTTTTAAGGCTATCTCCTGATGATGCGTCAATAAGTTTTCAAATTCATTTTTAGGAATCACACGAATATTTGATTCTTCTAAAGTTTCTGCAAATTCAACATAAGTTTTGTTTTCAAGTAGGGCAATATGTCCAAAAAAATCACCTGCAGACAGGAGACTGGTAATAAATTCTTTACCATTTTCACTTGTTTTGTAAATTTTCACTTTCCCAGATTCTATATAATAGAGTTTGTTTGGATGTTGACCCTCAGAATAAATTAACTGCTTCTTTTTGTATTCAATAATATCATGCTGTTCTAGTGTTGCGTTCATTTCGTCTTTTTTTCCTAAATCGGTTAGGATTTGATACCATCCCTCAATGCCTTTTACTGTATTGGATTGATTTCGTTTTGCTTTTTCTAGTCTAGTATGTATGGCATTGATCAATTCCGTATCCGTAAATGGCTTTGTAATATAATCATCTGCGCCCATTTCCATGCCCTTTCTGAGGTCATTGCGTTCGCTTTTTGCACTCAGAAAAATAAAAGGAATTTGTTGTAGTGCAGGTTCTTTGTTGATGATTTGAAATACACCATAGCCGTCCAATACAGGCATCATGATATCGCAGATGATTAAATCGGGTTGGTGCATCCTTGCCATTTCAATGCCTATTTTTCCATTTTCGGCAACAACTACGTCATATTGCGCTAAGCTTAATATTTCGGCAGTGTTTTCTCTTAATGCTTCATTGTCTTCTATCAGTAATATCTTTTCCATTTGCCTAATTTATATTAAAATTGATTGATTTGTTTTGGCAGTTCAATACAGAAGATGCTGCCAGTTTCTAATTGACTTTGATAGGTAATTTTGCCATTTAATAATTCAATATACCTGCCAACAATATGTAAGCCCAAACCTGTTCCTTGAATATTCGTTACATTGGTTGCTCTAAAAAATCTTTCAAATAAATGCACCTGATCTTTCTCGGGTATGCCCATGCCTTGGTCAATCACTTTAATTTCAACGTATCCATTTTGGGTGCTGGTTTCAATTCGTATGACCTTATCTTCTGGAGAGAATTTTATTGCATTAGACACTAGGTTAATCAATACATGTTTGAGTAAGCTTGCATCAGAATTACATAAAGTAACATGCTTATTTTCATGTACCAATTCCTGTCCTTTTTTTAATAATACATTCATTTCATTAATGACACCTTGAATGAATTCGTTTAGGTCAAAGCTTTCAAAATTCACTTCTACTTTGCCTTCTTCTATTTTACCCAAAGACAGAAACTCGTTCAAGATATCGGTGAGTGTCTTTACAGAGGATTTAATACGATCTATATGCTTATCACGCTTTGGTTGATCCTCGGTTGTTTCATATTTTGCAAGCAATGATATTGAAGATAAGATGGTACTCAGAGGAGTCCTAAATTCATGAGATGCCATGGAGACGAATCTAGATTTAAGGTCATTCACTTCTTTCTCTTTTTCAAGAGATTTCGTTAAATTATCCTTGGATGCCTGAAGTTCAATTAAAGTTTTCTGAAGTTCCTCGGTTCTTGTAGCTACTTTTTCTTCCAAACTAGCGTTCAGATTTTTTATCTCTATTTCCGATGCAATTCTTTTTGTGATATCAGAAATAAAAGCAATGACATATTTGGATTCTGATGTTTCAAAATGCCCTAAGCTAATTTCAACAGGGAATTCGGTGCCGTCTTTTCTTAAAGCACAAAGCGTCATTCCAAGCCCCATGGATCTGGCCTGAGGTTTTTCAATGAATCCGTCTCTATTCTTTACATGCGCATGATGGTATCTTTGAGGGATTAGTTTCTCTAGTTTTTCATTGATGATTTCCTCTTCCTGATAGCCAAATAATTTATTGGCAAAATGGTTCGACATAACAATGTCTCCCTTTCCATTGACCACAATAATACCCATGGATGCCGAATTAAAAAGCGCTTCAAATCTGAGGTCTTTGTACTGGTTGTTTAGGGGCATGAAAAGGACAATTTTGAATAGGACAAAGTTACTTAGATTAAGGCAGAAAAGGCAGGAATTTGTCGCTTTGAATTGCTTTTAAAATGGGGACTGTGGCGTTCAAGCTTTGACCATTTAATACTGTCTCGTATTTATTTAAATAATTGCATGCCATTTGGGTACTTGTAAACTGCTCCATTACGTATGCATGGCATGTTTTTTTGTCAAAATCATCTACATGCTTCACTGCCTCGATTAGGGCACTCAAGGAATTACTTGTGAACCCAACATGCGGCTGTATAATTTCTTTCAGAGAGCCATAGGGTGTCCCAAATGCAGGACAGCCAAAATAAAGGCTTTCTACTATGGATAAGCCAAAAGGCTCATTCCATAATACAGGGAAAATAAGTCCTTTTGATCCTTTTAAAATTTCATTTTTTTCTTTACCACCTTTCATGCCATCAAATTGAATCCGCGGGTCAAATGTGAGTCGGATGCCTTGATTGAAATTGAAACGCTTGCCTCCAATGATCCTTAGTTTGATGCTTGCTTTTTGTGCAATTGTAATGGCGCCTCTTACATTTTTAACTCGCCATGCTGCATCCCCTAAAAAATGAAAATAGTTTCTTGGTTGATTTAAACCAGGATCACCATAATCTTCTGGATCAATGCCATTGTGCACATAGGAATTGCTACCATATCTGCTTGCATGATTTTTGGAGACAAAAACCGTATTGATATCTAATGGATTTTGATCGTTGGTATTGCCATGTAAGGTGATGATGTAGGGGATATTAGGCGTCTCGTTCACTTTACAATTTAAATGCACTACATCTACTCCAGCTGGTATCTGTTGATTGAATGGAATCGTATGATCAAGTGTAACTACTTTTGCAAAATCACAATAAGATCCTGCAGCAACCAAGTAGGAGACTTGATGTCCCATTTTTACCAATTGTTTTCCAAGCCACCAAATAACGCGTTCGGTGCCTCCATATTTTTGGACAGGTATGCTTGTATTGTTGACAATGAGGATATGCATGCCCAATATTACGATAAAAATAAATGCATGTTTAAACTTTGTTTTGCCAATCCCTTTATTATTAGGCTTAGTTTATGACAATCGTCATCATTCAAAATAAGCAATGTCATTGATTTAACAATTTGGGAACAATATTTTTGTACATAGATAAGGTTCCTAACGTAACTTTGCGTATATTCTTCATTGAATTAAGTTCTATAAAATTATTTTCATGAAATTCAAGCATTCATTCTTTGTTGTATCCTTTATTTTTTTGTTGATAGCTTGTAGTCATGAAATTGCTGAATTAAATCCAGCATATCAAGTTGCTAATACTGATACGGTAGTCACTCCAATTCCGGTAGACACGACAGGGCAAGGAAATCCCAATACAGATACAACCATTAATACTTGCAACCCCGATACAGTGTATTTTGCCTCTCAGTTTTTCCCTTTAATTCAATCCAGTTGTGCCATGAGTGGTTGTCATGATGCCATCACGAGAGCAGATGGTATTGTGCTTACTGACTATACCAATATTATGAAGATTGTCAAGGCAGGAGATCCAGCAAATAGCAAGTTATATAAATCGCTGATAGATTCAGATCCTGAGGATAGAATGCCTATGTTGCCTGTTCCGCCATTTACGCAAACACAAATTGCTTTGGTGTATAAATGGATACAACAAGGGGCAAAAAATAATGCATGTACGAATACAACGACAAGTACTTGTGTGACAACCAATATGTCTTTTGTGAATAATGTATTGCCCATTTTTGCAAGCAATTGTAATGGATGTCATAATGCGACAGCTCCAGCAGGTGGGATCAATCTAACTACTTATGCAGGCACTAAAGCGGCCAGTGCAAGACTGGTCGGATCCATTTCGCATACTACAGGTTATATACCAATGCCCTCTAGCACCACTAAATTAGCTGCATGTGATATTAATAAAATTGCAGCATGGATCAGTCAAGGAGCAATTAATAATTAAAGTATAAAATGAAAAATTTGAATCCTATAAAATATTTTAAAAGCCTTTTTGCTATCATGGTTGTTGCCATCACAGTTGCTTCTTGTTTTTATGACAAAGCGGACGTGGTTTATCCTGTATCGGCAAGTACTTGTGATACAACGACTGTAACCTATTCCAATCAAATTGTATCGATTTTAAATGCACAATGTAATTATTGTCATGGTGCAGCTGCGAATAGTATTGGAGGAGGTATCTACTTAAATACCTATGCTGCATTAAAGCCTTATGTGACCAATGGTAGTTTTTTAAATTCTATTTTACAAAATGGCAAAGCATCCGCCATGCCTAAAAATGGTGCAAAAATGGACAATTGCTCGATATTGAAAATTCAGTCATGGATTAATAAGGGCGCTTTAAATAATTAGAAAATTCAAACTCATGAAAAAAATCATTTTAAGTATTTGTTTTTTGACTTTTGCGTTCTTTAGCAATGCGCAATTATTTGCAACTAAGACTGGTCAAGTTTTTTTTAATGCAACAGGTGGCGATGTTAAAATTGCAGCTGTTAACAATCAAACTGATTCTAAATTTGTGGGCACAACGGGTCAAATTATATTTGGGGTATTAATTAAAGGGTTCAAGTTCGAAAATCAATTGATGGAAGACCATTTTAATGAGAATTATATGGAGTCTACTCAATTTCCAAAAGCAGATTTCAAAGGGTATATCACCAATATTAAAGAGGTTAATTTTGCCAAAGATGGGGACTATCCAATCAAGGTGGAAGGTAATTTGACCATTCATGGGGTGACCAATAAAGTGCGTACCGAAGGGGTAATGCAATTAAAAGGAGGCAAGCCTTCTATTGTTGGTACATTTAAAATTGCCATCAAGCAATATGGCATTAAAGGATCTTATATTGGTGACAAAATTGCTTCAGAAGCAACCATTAAATTAAACTGTAAATACTAAAATTTGAAACAGCTAATAAGATATTTCTTCTTTTGTCTTGCTATGGTATTGGGCATTGGCCAATTGAATGCGCAGGACATAGATTTGTTTGCGGAAAAAGATACAGTTAAAGTAAAAGATATTACAACAGCTACATTTAAGTCAAGTAGGGTGGTGAATGGGCAATCGATTGAAAATGTGGGCGTAGGTGTTTTGGATTTTAAAATTTTGCACAGATTCGGTGCCATCAATCAAGGTGGATATGAACTATTTGGCATAGATCAGGCAACCATGCGTATGGGATTGGATTATGGATTGACCAATCGATTCATGTTTGGTATAGGAAGAAGTACCTATCAAAAGCAGTACGATGGCTTTGTGAAGTACAAGTTATTGCAGCAACAATCTGGCCTTAAGGAAATACCTGTGGGTGTTAGTTTAGTAAGTACCATCATTTATAAGTCTTTGAGATCGGCTCCTAATGCACAATACCTTGAATATAGTACAGATAAGTTGTCCTATGCGCATCAACTGTTGATTGCTCGAAAATTCAATGATTACTTTTCTTTGCAAATTACACCCACTTTAGTGCATTATAATTTGGTTGAAACGAGTAGTTTGCCCAATGATTTTAAGTCTATAGGTATTAGCATGAGACAAAGAATTAGTAAAAGAGTGAATATTACAGGAGAATATTTTTACAGAATAGATAAATTAGCAGGATACCACGACCCACTTACATTTGGATTAGATATTGAAACTGGAGGGCATGTTTTTCAATTACATGTGACCAATGCGACAGGTATGACTGAGCGTACTTTTATCAATGAAACAACAGGCAGTTGGTCGGGAAAAGACATTCGATTTGGTTTCAATTTGGTTCGCGCATTCACCTTAAAAAAGCCTAAGGCTTTAAAAAACTTAGAATAAGCATATGGTCAAGAAATTACTAATTATTGGAATCGTTTTAGCTTTGTTTATTGCAGTTGCTGGATATTATTATGTATTCGTTTATTCGGTGCAAAACCACCGTGATGTGAGCAAAGAAGTTGCAATTGAGGTATCCGCAACTGAATTAGTCAAAGCTTTTATAACCAATGAGCAAGCCGCGAATCAACAATATTTAAATAAAGCAGTAGCCGTTAAAGGTGCAGTGATCCAGGTAGCTCAAGACCAATCACAGCAGAAAACGTTATTGATTGGGTCAGAAATGGAGCTTTCAAACGTTTTTATTACATTAAAAGATACATCAACCCCGTTTAAAATAGGGGATACCATCCTTGTGAAAGCTATTTGTAGCGGTTATTTATCCGATGTTGTCCTAATGGATGGGGTGGTTCAACACTAATCATATTTTTTAGTATCGCTTTTGAAAAAGTCTTAACTTCAAAATCTTAATAAAATTTTGATTGCATGAAAAGACTTTTGACTATCTCAGCCCTATGCTTTGCTTTTATTGCACAAGCACAAATCAAGGCTACTCCAGCTCAAGAAAGATTAAAATCAATTGACCAACGAAAGCAATTGTTGGAGAGATCGGTTTTAAATGAAACAAGTTTTAGAAATATCGGCCCTGCTGTAATGAGTGGCCGTGTAGTAGATATTGAAGTCAATCCACAGGACCCTACTGAGTTTTATGTTGCGTATGCTTCTGGTGGATTATGGCATACACAAAACAATGGACAAAGTTTTACACCGCTATTTGACTCGGTAGATATTTTAACTATTGGCGATATTGCGGTGAATTGGCAAAATAGAAACATTTGGGTAGGCACTGGCGAAGTGAATAGTAGTCGTTCTACATATGCTGGCCTCGGTGTGTATCGTTCAGTAAACAATGGACAATCATGGGATTATCTTGGCTTACCCGAGAGTCATCATATTGGTAAAATCCAGTTGTCTGCAAAAGATCCAAACACGGCATGGGTGGCAGTTTTAGGACATTTATATTCTGAAAATAAAGAGCGAGGCATATATAAAACAACAGATGCAGGTAAAACCTGGAATCAAACATTGGCTTTGGATGCAACAACAGGTGCGATAGATGTAGACATGGATCCTAGCAACGAACAGATTTTATATGCAGCAATGTGGTACCGCACAAGAAGCGCTTCTAATTTTGAAGAAGCGGGTAAAACATCAGGCATTTATAAAAGCACAGATGGGGGAGATCATTGGACTTTATTGTCAACTCCAACAAGTGGTTTTCCATCAGGGGAAGGGGTTGGCAGAATAGGCTTAGCAGTGTATCCTAAAAATCCTTCAATAGTATATGCAATTGTAGACAATAATTTTCATCAGCCGGATACTGCAATGAAAAAATCAGCAGATACTACTAGGTATGTATTGAGAGATTTCAAAGCATTAACAGTGGATCAATTTATTGCTTTAGATGATAAAAAATTAAATGCCTTTTTAAAATCACCACGCAATGGGATCCCTGTTAAATACAATGCAGAAAATTTAAAGCAAGATGTAAAATCGGGCAAGTTAGCTCCTAATTGCATTTGGGATTATTTGTATGATGCAAATACCGCTTTATTTGAGACACCTATTTATGGTGCACAAGTATACCGTTCCGACAATGCTGGTTTAAGTTGGGTGAAGACACATACTAAGCCAATCGATTTGTACAGCACCTATGGCTATTATTTTGGTAAAGTATTTGTGAGTCCAAGCAATCCTGATAAAATCGCCATTACTGGTGTTGGAGTATTATTAAGTACAGATGGCGGAAAATCATTTAAAGAAATTGGGAAAGAGAATGTCCATGCGGATCATCATTTTGTTTGGATGAATGGACAACGTGATAGTCATATGATTATAGGAAATGATGGTGGATGTAATATTACTTATGACAATGGTGCACATTGGTTTAAAGCCAACACACCTGCTGTTGGACAGTTCTATAATATCACAGTAGATATGGCTAAGCCTTATAATGTATATGGCGGATTGCAAGACAATGGAACTTGGTTTGGAGCAAGTACAACAAAACTTAATTATGATTGGTACGATACTGGGCATAATCCTTATACCATGATTGGTGGTGGAGATGGTATGCAAGTGCAAGTAGATTGGAGAGATAATAAAACCGTATACAGCGGTTCTCAATTTGGATTCTATAGCAGACAAAATCTGGCGACTAAAGAACGTAAAATGGTTCGTCCATCTAGAGATTTAGGTGATCCTGCAATTAGATACAATTGGCAAACGCCTATTTTATTAAGTAGACATAATCAGGACGTATTTTATTTTGGATCGAATAAATTTCACCGTTCAATGAGTAAAGGAGATAGCTTAGTGACTTTAAGTACAGACCTAACTACAAATCCAGCTCAGGGCGATGTACCTTTTGGAACACTGACCACAATGAGTGAGAGTCCAATTCGTTTTGGTTTAATTTATGTAGGATCAGATGATGGCAATGTGCAAGTGTCAAAAGATGGCGGAAATACATTTACATTGATCAATCAAAAATTACCTAAAGGCTTGTATGTAAGTAGGGTTATTGCAAGTAAATACAGTGTGTCAAGAGTGTTTGTAACATTGAATGGATATCGTAACGATCACTTTAATGCTTATGTGTACCAAAGTGATGATTATGGAACTACTTGGAAGCAGATCATGAAAGATTTACCAGCTGAGCCAGTGAATGTGATTAAAGAAGATGCCATATCTGAAAAGGTATTGTATGTTGGAACAGATGGTGGCTTGTATGTAAGTTTAGATGGTGGTGTTAGTTCAATGGCATGGACCAAAGGATTGCCAGCAAGTGTTCCAGTACATGACTTAGAGATTCATCCTAGAGATCATGAGATTGTAATTGGCACACACGGGCGTAGCTTGTATGTAGCTAAATTAGATGCTTTAAGAAAGCAATTAAAATAGGATAGAAGGTAGATTAGCGATTCTTAATTTGCTAATCTACTTTGCTTGTTGTGTATAGGATTTTTCTTTTTGCACTAATAAGTTAAATACTTTTTCTAAAATAGGCGAATCTGTGGCAATCACGGATTCGTCTATTTTGCTTACAGGGATAATGCGTTTGGTAGAACTTGCAATGAAAGCGCCTTTTGCAGTTTTAATTTCATCCATGGAAATTGGTCTTTCTTCCACCTGAATGCCGTTTGCTATAGCAGTAGCTAAAATATTTTTTCTTGTAATGCCCTTTAAAATATCGTCTTTAGGGGTAACAATATGTCCCTGTTCTGAGATCATGAAAAAATTGGATCTTGGACATTCTCTCACCATTCCGTCATTTGTGTATAGAATATCATGACCTCCAAATGCTTTTAATTTTGGTTGCAAGTAAATAGCCATTAAATAATCCGTCGTTTTTACCTGGGGCAATTGACGTTGAAATGGATGACTCATTAAAACAAAAGGGCTCACAGAGAAGCTATTTGAAGGAACGGGTAAAGGCTGTTGAATAATGGTTAGTCTAGGCTGTTCTAATGTATATCCATCAGCACTATCCCCGCCAGACACAATTAATTTCAATCCAGAATAAGGCATGTCATTCTTTGCAACCAACTCCAAAACAATTTTCAAAATGGCTTCTTTTGATTGGGGCACTTCCATGTGCATGATAGCAGCCGATTGGTATAATCTATCTAAATGGTCTTCTACAAATAAAGGTTGATTATCTACCACTCTTAAGTAATCAAAAATACCATAACCTCTTTGTACCAATAAGTCATTTAATGACATGCCGGTTTGGCTAAAAGAACTTATATGACCATTGTAATAACAGCTAACGTTTTCCAAAATAAATAGTTTTAAAGCTTAAATTTACTACAAAATCATATACTATGGGATGGATAAAAGAATTTAAAGACTTCGCAATCAAAGGCAATGTGATTGAATTATCTGTTGCGGTGGTAATTGGGGCTGCTTTTGGTGGTATTGTGAGTTCTTTAGTAGAAGATATTATTACGCCTCTTATACTTACACCTGCAATTAAGGCTGCTGGCGTCGCTGATATAGACAAACTAGCTTGGGGTGCTGTAAAATATGGAAAGTCACTCGCTGCAATTATTCAGTTTGTCTTTATTGCATTTGTATTATTTCTAGTCATTAAAGGCGTAAATAAAATTAAAGAACGACAAGCGGCTGCGGATAGGTTAGCCAAGGATTTGCCAGAAATTTCATCTACCGACAAATTATTGACCGAAATTAGGGATTCATTGAACAAGAATCAGTCCAAGGTCTAATGGCGGTCAGGTAATCAATAAATTATATTTAATTTCTTCGCAATGTGATTTTGCAAGTAAATTAAAATATCAATTTTATGAATTATTTTTCTACTAAATGTCGAGTGCTTTTGTTGAGCACATTCGCCTTATTTTTTGTAGCATGTGAAAAACAATTGGAAGAAGGTGGAGGGACTGTTTCAATTTCCATCACCGATCAAATAGCGACCAATAGTAGCTTTTCAATTTTAAATGTAGCTTTAGCTAAGGCGGACATGCAGGAGATGTTAGATACGCCAGGAACTTTTACATTCTTTGCACCAAACAATTCAGTGATGATTGCTTCGGGTTTTACACTTGATCGAATTCAGCAATTATCGAGGGATACTTTGAGAAAAATCTTAACCTACCATTTGCTAAACACCCGTCTATTTGAAAATGACTTTAGAATGGGGGTGCATTACAATGAAATTACTGCAGGAGGTGATTCTTCCTATGCGATAAGAAATGAACAAGGCCTTTTTGTAAATGGCATTAAAATGCTCTACACCGACTTTTTGCAAAGCAATGGGTTGATCCATATCCCTTCCAAAGTGTTTCATTTTCCACAAGGGGATTTATTGGATGTAGTAGGAGCAGATACGAGCTTGTCTTTATTCAATGCAGCTTTATTAAAATCGGCAAAAGGAGGAACTGATTTAACCAATGCATTGGTTTGTGGCTGTAAATTCACCATTTTTGCGCCCACGAACACTGCCTTCAAATTAGCAGGTTATCCGGATATAGCTTCTATTGAAAATGCAGATTATCAAAAAGTGGTGGCATTGCTTTCTTACCACATTGCAAAAGAACGTAGTTTCTCCTCAGACTGGTCACATGATATGAAAATGCAAATGATTAATGGAAGATTTGTACAGGTACTGCAAAATGGCACAGCGTTTATGCTCAAGGGGGAGTATAATAAAGAACCAATACCTATTATTAAACAAAACACGATGGCGATTCATGGTTTGGTTCATGTGATTGACAGGTTGCTTGAATAAGCTTATCTTAGCACCTGAAAAATTCATCATATGAGTCAATTGGGTAAACAGTCTTGGTTTGCAAGTTTTTGTGCTTTTTTATACCTTCTAGTGCATTTTATTCCAGATTTAGGTGGGGCGGATGTGATGGGTGCACAATGGTTATATGTATCTATTGTTGACGGCATTGTATTGGCTTATATCCTTCTGAATCAAAAATCATATGCACCTGCTATTGCTGCAGTGTTGCGCTTAAAATTCACCTTTGTTTATAGTTTTTTAGTGATTTGGGCAGCATTGTCCTATTTCTACGCAATCAACGCAATTGAAACTTTGGTTTGCTTTGCGCGTTTATTTAGCACCTATTTGATTTTCATCAATTTGTCTATTTTATTTTATAAGCGCAATTTGACGACGTTATTTAATGTAGTTGCATCATTCGTTGCGGTAGTGTTATTTTTTGATGCGCTCTACGTTATTTCAGAGTTTTCGAAGAATATGGTAGACATGAATTTGGATCAAAATATTGTAAGCTTAACTGGCAAAAACGGAAATAAAAACGTGATGGCCGCAAGTTTGTTGATTAAGTTCCCTTTTGTATTATTTGTCATTATTCATAACAAGTTGTTTGGGAAAATTGCAGGGTTAATAGTGTTGTTTTTAGGCATCATGGCTTTATTTATTTTAAATACGAGGTCCACTTATGTAGGTTTGGCGATTGTGTTTGTTTTATTTTCCATTGCAACCTATTTATTAAATAAAAAAGTGGGGGTCAAACAAATAGGCATACAACTAGCCTATTTAATCATTCCTTTGTTATTTGCTTTTCTGGCAGCAAATACCATGTTGTCAAAAGCGGTAGACTTGCAAGGATTTCAGGGTGGATATGGTACGATTACCAAAAGAGCAGGAGACATTACGGTTGCAAGTGAAGAAAATAGCCGTTTACATTTATGGAAGGGCGCAATGGATTATGCGATCAAGCATCCCTTATTGGGAGGAGGATATGGCAATTGGAAATTGGCCTCTATCCCTTATGAAAAAGAATATACCAACGACTTGTTTGTGCCGTATCATTGTCATAATGACTTTATAGAAATGTTTGCAGATTTAGGGGTATTGGGTGGAGTCGCTTTTTTAGTATTGTTTATTTTATTGGGATGGGCTGTAGTTTATATTTGGAAAAAATCAACCGACTCAAATACTAGATTAATCGCTTCCATTGCATTGATGGCAATTGCCTGTTATTTTGTGGATGCGTTTTTTAATTTCCCTGCAGAACGAACTTCAATGCAAACGATGTTTGCGATTTCGGCAGCGCTTTTGTTTCTGCCAATTTATTTGAATGCACCCAATCAGAATGAAAAAAAACTAGGCAAAATCGGGTTTGTATTTTTAGGGATTGCAATGCTTATGACAATGGGCATGATCTACGTAAATTATCAAACATATAGCTCATTAAAAGTGCAGAAATATGTCATGGGAGAAATCAACGAAGAGCCTAAAATGCCTTTAGAGGAGGTATCAGATGCTTTCCCTCCGATCCCAAATCTATCCACATCTACCTTGCCTATAAAAGCATTGATTGCGCGATATTATCTAAGAGAGAAGCAATATGACACTGCTATTAAATTATTAAATGAGTCTGAATCAGTGAATCCGTATTTGCATTACAATGACTTTATCAAAACTGCGGTCTTCTCTGTTCAATTAAAGTATGACAGTACTTTTTATTATGCTAAAAAAGCTTTTTACAATTGGCCTAGGGCGACGAGTTATTATAAGAACATGATTTTTGCAGCAGCAAAAATGAAAGATACGGCAGAAGCGACTAAAGCATTCAAAACTTTTACAAAGTATAGAAATTCAGGAGAGGGATGGAATCAATTTATACTAGCATTAATTGAGATCAATCAAACGCCTCTTTCCTTCACCAAGTCTTTATTAGATTCAGCTAAGTTAAAGTTTCCAGCTGATAGTGCCTTATTTGTTAGAACATCAGGATTGTTATATGGCAATGCAATGGCTACTGGGTCGATGCCTAATTACACCGTCTTGGGGGCACAAGCATTCCAAAAAGGACAGTATGCCAATGCCGCAAAATGGTATATTAAAGCAAGCGAGTTGGATCCCACTAATTATACGCATCTAGAGAATATTGGCATTTGTTATTATACGAATAAGGCTTTTGACAAAGCGGTATTGTATTTTGACAAAGCAATTTTACTCCCTACAGCAAATACAGGCAAGTCTGAATTTTTTAAAGCCATGGCATTAATTTCAGTTGGGAAAAAAGACCAGGCCTGTGGTGCATTGCAAGCTGCCAAGGCCAAAAACTATCCTGGAGTAGATGCGTTTATTGCCCAAAATTGCAAATAATACACTTTTCTGGGAATCACTTATTTTGATTAATGACATTAACAATGGTGACATATATCACAATGTAACAAAATGTGCAGTCGTAGTTTCGTTTTCTAAATACATATTCATGGAAAACGAAACAATAACACAAATGCCTAGAATAGGCGACATGGCTCCAGATTTTACAGTGATAACTACTACTGGGCCATTGACACTCTCTGAATACAATAAAGGAAGTTGGGTAGTCATGTTTTCGCATCCTGCAGATTTTACACCAGTTTGTACAACAGAAATGAGTGGGTTTGCGAAAGAAAAAGATTTTTTTGCAAAAAACAATGCAAAATTATTAGGATTGAGTATTGACAGTATTCACTCGCATATTGCTTGGGTAAATGCAGTTCATGAAAAAACAGGCGTCTTGTTTGAGTTCCCAATCATTGCTGATATTGACATGAAAATTTCAAAATTATATGGCATGTTACAACCTGGAGAAAGCGAAACGGCTGCAGTAAGAGCAGTGTTTTTTATTGATCCCTCAGGTAAAATCAGATTAATCATGTATTACCCACTCAATGTGGGCAGAAATATGGCAGAAATTAAGCGTGTACTATTGGCTTTACAAACTTCATCAGAGCATAGTGTTGCATGTCCTTTAGATTGGAATCCAGGTGATAAAGTGATTGTGCCTGCACCTAAAACAATAGAGGCTTTGGCCGAGAGGAAAAAGAGTAATTTAGAAATGGTGGATTGGTACTTAGCTAAAAAATCTTTATAAAATTTGTTTAAGTATTAGGTTGTCGATAAGGTTTGGTTTTATGCCACTTAGCTCCTGCTAAGTGGCATTTTTGTTAGTGATATATGTCACCAAGAAAGCGTTATAACTCAAATACATTTGCAACATAAATTAATAGTTAGATGAAAAAACAGAAAATGAGATTCATGACAATGTTGGTGCTGTTGATTCCTGGTGCATTCATACAAGCACAGGTTGCAACAAAATCATTGTCACTAGACGAAGCCATTCAGGCAGCAATTCAAAATAATAAACAAATAGCAGTATCGAAGGCCGATGTGGCGATTGCGAATTCAAATTACAAACAAACAGAAGCCATTTGGCTTCCACAGCTAAATGTGTCACATACAGCCTATAGTACCAATAATCCATTGAATGTATTTGGTTTCAAATTGCAACAAGGCAATGTACAACAAGCAGATTTTAATCCGACACTTTTAAACAATCCAAACAATTTTAGCAATTACAATACGCAATTAATGCTGCAGCAGCCAATTCTTAATCCAGATGCGATTTACATGAGAAAAGCTGCAAAATTGCAAACAGGCATGTATGAAGCTATGGCTGAAAGAACAAAAGAAGCAATAAAAATGCAAGTAATTCAGCAGTATTTAATGCTTGAGTTTGCATATCAATATGAAGCGGTGACGAAAGAAGGGTTGAATACAATTCAAGCCATTTACAAATTAACTAAGGATAGATATGCTCAAGGCATGATGCAAAAGTCGGATCTTTTGAATGTAGAAGTTCAAGTGAAGGCTGCTGAATTACAAATAAGTCAAGCTGGTTCTCAAATCGAAACGATATCGGATGAATTGAGTGGTTTAATGCATTCAGAAAAAGGGGTAGTGTATAGCATTAAGCCTTATGAATTGTCTGTAATGCAAGAATCATCTGATGCGGTATCTATGAATAGATCGGATATCAAAGCCATGACAGTTGCATTGAATAGTTATGAAATGATGATTAAAGGAACAAAATTAGGGTTGACGCCTAAATTGAATGGGTTTGCTAATTATAATATCAATGACAATTCAATAGGACTGAACGGTGACAAATCATATATTGCTGGTTTGCAATTGTCTTGGGACATTTTTAAAGGGAATCAAGTAAAGCATAAATCTGCAACACAGAAGTATGAAAAATTAAAAATACAAGAGCAATTGTATCAACAATTGGAGCAAGGTACAATTGAGATCAGAAAAACAAAGAGGGCTATAGAGGATGCTGATTATAAAATAAAACAACAATTCACAGCTGTTGAACAAGCAGATGAAGCTTTAAGAATTCTTAAAAACAGGTATGAGCAAGGATTAGTGAGTACCAATGACATATTAGTGGCTCGAACACAACTATCGGAGCAAAAATTAAAATTAGCACAGGCTAAATTAGAACAAAAATCATCTATCAATTATTTGACTTTTTTGACAAATAAATAAGCTTAATTAAAATCAATTATTATTAAAAACAGATACAATGAACTATAAAAAATTACCATTATTTGCTACATTTTTCATCATAGCTATTTCAATAGCTGCATGTTCTGAAACGGAGCAAAAAGTTAGTATAGACAATACGCCAGAAATTAAAGTGACCGTTGCCAATATGACTAGTGGTGTTGGCTCCAATGAATTGGTAGTAACAGGACAGGTGCAATCTGCGCGTTCTGCAAATGTGGCTACGAGAATCATGGGTTATATCACTAAAATATATGTAAAAGCGGGGGATCAAGTAAAAGCTGGCCAGTTATTATTTACAGTCAATAGCAATGACATTCAAGCAAAGCAGGCACAAGTAGACGCTATGTTAAAACAAGCAGAAGCTGGCTTGCAAGTAGCGCAAAAAGATTTTGACAGATACACTGTATTGCACAAGCAAAATAGTGCTTCCACTAAAGAATTGGAGCAAGTTAATTTACAATACCAATCTGCTAAGGCGAATGTGGAAGCATCTAAAGCAATGCAGCGTGAAGTGAAGGCTCAACTGTCATATGCCAATGTAATTGCACCATTTTCTGGTGTGGTTACTCAAAAATTAGCAGAAGAAGGTAGTATGGCCAATCCAGGCATGCCAATTGTAACCATTGAGCAAGGTGGTGCTTTACAGATTATGGCAGTAGTGCCTGAAAATGAAATCAGTCGATTAAAAGTAGGTAACGCAGCTTCAATTTCAATTGATGCAGCAAATAAACAGTTTAATTCAAAATTAATTGAGATCAATCCATCTTCACAGTTCACAGGTGGTCAATATATTGTAAAATTAAGTATCCCTTCTGCAGATGCTAAATCTTTATTGTCTGGCATGTATGCGAATGTGACCATTAAGACCATTGAACTTGCGAGTAAGTCTACAATCAATTCAAATGCAACAGTGATGATTCCTAAAGCTGCATTGGTGTATAGAGATCAATTAGTTGGCGTGTATACTGTGAGTGCTCAAAATACAGCAGTTTTAAGATGGATTAGAATAGGAAAAGAAATAGGAGGCAATGTAGAAGTTTTGTCTGGTCTAGCAAAACATGAGGCGTATATATTATCTGCTGAAGGTAAATTATACAATGGTGCAAAATTGTTGATTAAATAATCATTGAGTATAGTGTATAAAAGCATTGCACATTTCATCATTAATTCTATAGAATTATAAAAATAAAAGAATGGAAAAAGGTTTATCGGGTAATATAGCAAAGGGGTTTCTTCAATCTAAATTAACCATATTGTTAATGGTGGTATTTCTACTTATTGGTGGATATAGTACTATGTTAATGCCAAGAGAGGAAGAGCCACAGATTAAAGTACCAATGGCAGATATTTTCATTGGTTATCCAGGGGCTTCTCCTAAGGATGTAGAAACAAAAGTAGCAGCACCATTGGAGAAAGTGATTTCGAATATCAAAGGGGTAGAATATGTTTATTCTACTTCAATGAAAGGGCAATTGATGTTGATTGTTCAGTTTTATGTAGGGGAAGATGTAGAAACATCTATGGTGAAGTTGTATAGTGAGATTTTAAAGTATATGGATAAAATCCCACAAGGTGCAACCATGCCATTGATTAAAACACGTGCGATTGATGATGTGCCTGTATTGTCCTTTACCTTATGGGGAGAGCAATACGATGACAATCGTTTAAAATTACTTGGACAAGAAGTAGCAAATGAGGTTAAAAAGATTCCAAATGTTTCTAATATTAACATTTTAGGTGGAAGAAGCAATGAAATTAAAGTGGTTTTAGATAAATCTAAAATGGCTTCAAGTCATGTTGATTTTTTATCAATTACAAAAGCCATTCAAGGTAGCAATGCGCAGATGGGGAGTGGAACATTGTTGAGTAATGATACAAGTTTCTCCGTTCAAACGGGTAACTTCTTAACCTCTGCTGATGATGTGGCATCATTGGTCGTAGGTATGAATGCTGGGATGCCGGTGTATCTTAGTCAGATTGCAAAAGTTGAAGAAGCACCAGCTACTGCTTCGCAATATGTTTCATTTGGGTATGGCAAGGCCGATACATTAAATAAAAGGTATCCTTCTACTTATCCTGCTGTTACTTTTGCAATTGCCAAAAAGCAGGGAGCAGATGCGATGCAATTATCGGATGAAATTATCCATAAAATTGAGGCATTAAAAAAGGATTTAATTCCATCAGATGTGGTTGTTTCGTCAACAAGAAATTATGGAGAATCCGCTGCGCATAAAGTGAGCGAGTTGTTATTCCACTTATTCATTGCCATTGTTGTAGTGACATTGTTTGTGATGTTAGCCATGGGATGGAGAGGGGGACTGGTTGTGTTTCTATCTGTACCAGTGACCTTTGCTTTGACCTTGTTCAGTTATTATATGCTGGATTATACATTGAACAGAATTACTTTGTTTGCCTTGGTGTTTATTACAGGAATAGTAGTGGATGATTCGATTATCATTGCCGAAAATATGCATAGGCATTTTAAAATGAAAAAATTGCCACCATTACAGGCAGCGATCTATGCGATCAATGAAGTGGGGAACCCAACTATTTTAGCGACATTCACTGTAGTTGCAGCGGTATTGCCAATGGCTTTTGTGTCTGGATTGATGGGACCTTATATGAGTCCAATGCCAATTGGTGCCTCTATTGCGATGATGCTTTCATTGATTGTTGCTTTGACTTTAACCCCTTATTTAGGATATATCTTTTTAAGAGAAAAAGAAAAGCATGGTTTGGAGCATAACGATCATCATGGTACGAAATTGGAAGAGACTGGAATTTACAAAATCTATAAATATGCAATCAATCCAATGTTGGAAACACGTTGGAAAAGATGGGCATTTGTGATGGGGACATTTGTGGTATTGTTGGCATCCATGATGTTGTTCTATACAAAATCGGTTGCAGTAAAAATGTTGCCTTTTGATAATAAGAATGAATTTCAGGTGGTGATAGATATGCCAGAAGGAACTACTTTGGAAAAAACCCAAGCGGTTACTGCTGATATTGCAGCGTATGTGGGAAAACAACCAATGGTAGAGAATTACCAAGCTTATGTAGGTACATCGGGGCCAATTAGTTTTAATGGTCTTGTAAGACACTATGATCTAAGAACAGGGGACAATGTGGCTGACATTCAAGTGAACCTAGTTGATAAAACGGAGCGAAGTATTCAAAGTCATGATATCGCAAAGGGTATGCGTGATGCAATAATTAAAATTGGAGCACAATACAATGCCAATGTTAAGATTGTTGAATTACCTCCTGGTCCTCCAGTTTTATCTACTTTAGTTGCCGAAATTTATGGGCCTAATTATGCAGAGCAAATTGCCATTGGTAAACAAGTGAAAAAGATTTTTGCTGGAACTGAAGATGTGGTAGATGCAGATTGGATGGTAGAAGACGATGAAAAAGAATACAGCATCAAGGTTGATAAAGAAAAAGCCATGAAATATGGTGTTGTAACTGCTCAGGTGACTGCAATGATGAATGGTGCATTGTCAGGGATGGTTGCAGGCAATATCAATCAGCCGAATGCGTATACCCAAACGCCAATTAGATTACAATTAAAAGATGCAGATAAGACAACAATGAATGATGTATTGTCTATGAATGTGGTAGGTATGCAAGGCAATATGGTGCCATTAAGAGATATCGTTCAAGTGACTACAGCCATTAAAGAAAAAAGCATCTATCGTAAGAACCAAAAAGAAGTGGTTTATGTAATGGCAGATATGGCAGGTAAATTAGAAAGCCCTTTTTATGCGATTTCTAAAATGTCTGATAGTTTAACAAGTATTAAAATGCCTGCTGGATATATTTTAAATGAAGAGTATAGTAAACAGCCAACAGGTTTAGATGTGTATTCATTAAAGTGGGATGGAGAGTGGCAGATTACATTAGAAGTGTTTAGAGATTTAGGGCTTGCCTTCCTAGTTGTAATCATTATCATTTATATGTTGATTGTGGGTTGGTTCCAGAACTTTACAGTGCCTTTGATTATGTTAGCAGCGATACCACTTTCATTAATTGGTATATTAATTGGTCACTGGATGATGGGTGCCTATTTTACTGCTACTTCAATGATTGGATTTATCGCCTTAGCGGGTGTGATGGTTCGTAATTCGATTTTATTAATTGATTTTATCAATATTAGATTGGATGAAGGTGCGCCATTAAAGCAAGCTATTATTGAGGCAGGTGCGGTAAGAACAACGCCTATTTTATTAACAGCGGGAGCAGTTGCATTAGGCGCTGTGATTATCCTATTTGATCCGGTATTCCAAGGGTTAGCCATTTCTTTAATGGGTGGCACTGTGACTTCTACCTTCTTGACATTGATCGTGGTTCCATTATTGTATTACAAAATGATGAGGAATAAAATTAAATAAACAAACTATGAAATTACTAGTGATCGCTACCATTAAGGAGCAAGTTCCTGATGTAAGCAAATTATTGAAAAAAGCAAGCGTGCCAGTATTTAGTGTATTGGATGCGATAGGAGTGAAAAATATGGTGGATGAGGATATGACAGATGATTGGTTTGGAAGGGGTGTGGGTGAATTTGAGTCTGCATTTATTGTAAGCTTTACCACAGCCAATTTGGCCGACCAAGTGTTGGGTCAAATTACTGAATTGAATCAAACACTTGGGTCTGCTTATCCAGTTAGGGCATTTGTATTATCAGTTGACAAATCATTGAATTAAAAAATATTAAACATAAACATATGGACAGGTATATTAGAGCAATCGCAGGCATTTTCATTATAATAAGCGTCTTGTTGGCTTATTTTGTGAATATCAATTTCATTTGGTTCACCCTTTTTGTTGGAGCAAACCTATTGCAATCATCCGTTACAAAATGGTGTTTAATGGAAGATATTTTACGCCTATTAGGAGTGGCCTCTAAAAAGTAAGGCAATTAAAATGATTAAAAACTGCTAAAAGTCATATTTATTTTATGGCATTTAGCAGTTTTTTATTTTATAATATTATTAGCTTTGCAAAAGATTGAAGTATCCAATAGTCATATTATTCCTAGTCGCATTATTTGCGCAATCCTTTTCAAGGTCATTTGTGTTGGCGGATTATATGGTGAATCTAGAGGCCTATAAAGAAAAATGTATCAATAAGGCCAAGCCAAAATTAAACTGTAATGGTAAGTGCCAGATGTACAAGAAGATCAATCAGCAGGATCAGTCATCAGAGACAGAAGCGCCTAAATTGAATCAATCAGATTTTGTTTTATCTTCAAAAACATATTTCCCAGAAGTACAGATTGCGCTGAATGCATCTTCAGTAGCCAATCATACTATGTATAAGGATGCATTTACATCCAATTTCATTGGTTCAATTTTCCATCCACCCGGAGTTTTAAACGCATAGTTTTTTTTGTTTATTTTAAAAGTCAATGCCTTTTAGAATAAATCAATGTCAATTAGTCACTGCATTTTATGCTGCCTGTATTGTTATGCAATGATTCATTCATTCATTCATTCATTCATTCATTGGGAGTGTCGCTCCCGTATATATCATTTTATATGAAAAAAATATTTTTTGTTTTTGGAATTTCAGCTTTAATGGCGGCTTCTTGTAGTAAGGAGGTTGCAGATCCATACAATGTCAATATCAAAGCACCATTGGCAATTGAATTCGACAATGTAGTGGGGGGCTCAAATTTACAAATAAATACTGCCAACTATACCAATGCAAATAATGAGTCTTTCAAAGTGACTATGTTAAGGTACTTTGTAAGCAATTTGGTATTGACGAGATTAGACGGTACAAAGTACATTGTGCCACAGGATAGTAGTTATTTTTTAATTGACGAATCTGTGACTGCGTCTTTAACTCCAGTCATTCAAGTTCCAGAAGGCGAGTATTCAAAATTAGACTTTGTATTAGGGGTAGATAGTTTAAGAAACACCAAGGACTTATCCCAAAGGACAGGTATTCTAGATCCTACAGGCACTGCTTCGGGGATGTATTGGAGTTGGAATAGTGGATATATTTTCTTTAAGATGGAAGGTACGTCACCTGCTTCTACACAAACTAATAATGTATTTCAGTACCATATTGGATTATTTGGAGGGTATGCAACCAGTACATTAAATAATTTAAAAAATATCTCTATTGATCTTTCTACAAGAGGGGTTGCTAAAGTTAAATCAGGCAAAACACCTAATGTGCATCTTTTAGTAGACGCAATGAAATTATTTAATGGGAATACCAATGTAAGTATTGCTACTAATTCGGTAGTGATGGCCTCTCCCTTTAGTGCCACGGTAGCGAATAATTATCAATACATGTTCCAACATGATCATACAGAAAACTAATGAAGCAAAAATATTCCATTCTTTTATTGTTCATTTCCTTACTTACTATTGCATGTACTAAGGAAATTGCACAGGTGTTCGAAGGCTTTAAAAAGCCTTCGAACTTCCCTGATCCTGTATATAAATTCGAAAACAACCAAATCACAAAAGCTGGATTTGAGTTAGGCAGAAAGTTATTTTTTGATCCATTATTGTCGGCAGACAATACCATTAGTTGTGGTTCTTGCCATATACCAACCAGTGCTTTTACGCAACATGGACATAGTGTAAGTCATGGTATCAATGATTTGTTAGGCACAAGAAATAGTCCACCAATCATGAATTTAGCATGGAGTAATGCATTTATGTGGGATGGGGGCATTGTGGATTTGGACTTACAGCCCATTGCTCCTCTGACTAGTCATGTGGAGATGGGAGAAACCATGACTAATGTATTGACGAAGTTGAAAAATAATGCCAATTATACATCCCAGTTCAAGGCAGCTTTTGGGTCAGAAGAAATTACCAATATCAAAATGCTAAAAGCCTTATCACAATTCATGTTGATGTGTGTAAGTGCAGAGTCAAAATACGATAGTGTAATGCGTAAACAACAGGTTTTTACTAATGAGGAAAACGAAGGCTATGTTATTTTTCAAAACAAGTGCAATAGTTGTCATCAAGCTCCTTTATTTACGGACAATCGTTTTAGAAACAATGGTTTACAGCCTAGCCAGCTAAATGATCCTGGTAGAATGTTAATTACATTATTGAATACAGATAAGTATCAGTTTAAGGTTCCAAGCTTAAGGAATTTAGCCTATACGGCGCCCTATATGCATGACGGTCGTTTTTTGAATTTAGATGCTGTTTTGGCGCACTATAGCCAAGGGGTGGTTTCGACAGAAAACCTTGACCCATTATTGGTCAATGGAAATAAGTTGGGTATTGAATTAACAGAGAATGAGAAAAGTAAACTATTGGTATTTCTAAATACACTCAACGACAAAAAATTTATCACGAATCAAATGCTAGCTGAACAATGAGATCTATTTTTACCACATTCGTTTTTGTACTCTTCTTTATCCCTTCTGTAAAAGCTTGTGATATTTGTGGCTGTGGCAATAATGGCAATTATATTGGCATCCTACCTGAATTTCAAAAATACATTATTGGGTTACGTTATAGACATAATGCATTGCGTTCCCATTTAGGTGCCAATGGTCAGTCCACTTATTTAACCAATCACGAAAAGTATACTTCCTATGAATTATGGGGTAGTATTAGGTTGTCTAAAAAGATGAATTTGCTATTTGCTGTACCTTATCATTACAATCAGCAATTTGGAGAGACAGTAAAACAAAGTATTGAGGGAATAGGAGATATTAATTTGGTTAACTATTATACGCTATTTCAGTCCAATCAATTGACCAAACAAAATAAAGTGTTTTTACAAAGTGGTAGAGCTGCAATGGGTGTCAAACTCCCTACTGGTAAATTTGATATGACTAACGCCAATTCAAGTAGTCAGCTTTTCACCAATGGAACCGGCACTTTGGATTTTATCTTAGGTGCTGTGTATGAAGCTAGATTGCAGAATACAGGCATCAATATTTCTACTAATTATAAATTGAACACTGTAAATTCATCTGGGTATAAATATGGGAATAAGTTTCAAAATAGTGCACAGATGTACCAGAAGCTTTTTGTTGGCAAGGGTTTTTCTGTTGCTCCCAATATCGGGTTACAATTTGAGCGCAACAGTAAGGACCAAAATTCAGGAAATGAGGTAGGCGTTTCAGGGGGTGATTTAACAACGCTAAATTTTGGTGCCGAGCTAAAGTTTAAGAAAATACTAGTTGGAGCTAACCTGCAATCGCCGATTTCACAAAATATTGCGCATCATCAAATTGAGGCGAATGACAGGTGGATGATGCATTTGTCTTATGCGTTTTAGTTTAAATTTCTATAAGCAGAAGGGGTTTGACCAACTTCTTGTTTGAATAAGCGTGTAAAGTGTTGTGGGTATTTGAATCCTAAATCAAATGCTATTTCGTTGACCGTTTTATCTGTTTCAAATAGAATCTTTTTCGCGTGCTCGATGGTTTTATTTTGAAGGTAATCTTTGGCTGATTGTCCTGTTTCTTTTTTGATTAAATCCCCAAAGTAGTTTGCTGATAAATGAAGCTCGCTAGCAAAATAAGATACAGAAGGAATGCCAATTCTTTGAGGTTGATCTGATTCATAATAAGTATTCAATAATGATTCAAATTTCTCTAAGATACCTCTGTTTACATTATCTCTAGTAATAAATTGACGATCATAAAACCTTTGACAATAATCCAAGAACAATTCAATATTAGAAGCAATTAATTTTTTACTATGCTTGTCGATAGCTTGCTTTAATTCAAATTCAATTTTACCAAAACAATCTAGCATCATCTTTCTCTCACTATCCGATAAATGTAAAGCTTCATTGGTCTCGTAATCAAAAAATTTATAATTGCGAATATGTTTACCCAATTCGGTGCCTAATAAAAAATCAGGATGAAAAACCAAGCCAAAGCCTGCGGGCTGATAAGGCTCTGCTGGTTTTTGCATTTCCATGACTTGACCAGGTGCAAAAAATACCAATGTGCCAGCTTGATAATCATAGTTGTGTCTTCCATATTTCATATCCCCACATTTAACATCTTTTAAAAAGATGCAATACATGCCATATTGAAATTTTACAGTTTCAATATTCCCCCAATCTCTCATACCCGCTTTTGAAAAGTCAATCACTGTTACCAATGGGTGAAGGGTTTCGTTGTTATTGTCTGAATTGTATTTGCTGACACTGTTTATTGGATAAATATGCTCCATGAGTTCGTTTTATAGTCAAATTTACTAGTTCTTGATAATTTATGAAGCAAGGCTATGTCAAATCAGTAAAATTGGTAGAAAAAGCAGTGTTTTATCTACTGTTAGTATTGTTTTAATCAGTCTATTTACATTATTTAGTTATAACAAGTGCTTTTAAACACAAATTGACAAATTAAGTATATGAAAAAACAAATTACAACACTTTTTCTAGTTCTATTTTTTAGTTTAACTCATGCTCAATCTACTTCGATTGACGTGAAAGTAAAAAACGGAATTTTACGCGGTGAAAGTATAGATGGCATCGCTATTTTCAAAGGTGTACCATATGCAGCTGCTCCTGTGAATGAATTACGTTGGCGTGCCCCACAACCATTTCCTAACTGGGAAGGTGTAAGACCAGCAATAAAATATGGGTCAGATTGCGCTCAAATGGGCTTTCCAAGAGGTGCAGATTCTATTTCAAAGAGTTCATCTGAAGATTGTTTGTATTTAAATATTTGGACAAATGCGTTAAACAGAAAAGCTTCAAAATTACCTGTAATGGTTTGGATACATGGAGGTGCATTTGTTTTTGGTAGTGGTGCTCAACCAGATTTTTCTAGTGAGCAATTTGCTGAAAAAGATATTGTCTTTGTGACTTTTAATTATCGCTTAGGTAGACTTGGATTTTTTGCTTTTCCTGCCTTAAGTAATGAATATCCTAACGAGCCTAAAGGTAATTATACATATATGGATCAAATTGCTGCATTAAAATGGGTAAGAGATAATATAAGTTCTTTTGGTGGAGATCCGAACAATGTAACAATATTTGGAGAGAGTGCTGGTGGCGTTTCCGTTCAATCTTTGATCACCATGCCATCTGCAAAGGGATTATTTCACAGAGCTATTATTGAATCCGGTGGTGGCAGAGATGGTGTTTTGTCAGGAAGACCTATCCAGAAAGATAATAAAGATAGTTATTATCCTGTGTCAGCTGAAAAAATTGGCATAAATTTTGCAAAAAGATACGGAATTGAGGGAACTGATGCATTAGCATTAAAGAAATTACGCGCTTTGACTGTGGCACAAATTGTAGATGGTGGTCAGGAATTTGCTGGACAAGGCGGTCCACCAACATATGCAGGACCAATTTTGGATGGGAAATTAGTGATAGAAACTGCTCAATCTGTTTATAATGCAGGAAGACAAAACAATATACCCATTATCATAGGATCAAATAGTGCAGAAGTGCCAGCCGGTTTTGTCAATGCTAAAGACAGTAAGGATCTATTTTCATTGTTTGGCAAAATGAGTAAAGAGGCAGAAATTATTTATAGTGAAAATGGACAAAATGATTTTGGAAAAATGTTGTGTATGGTAAATACAGATAAAGTTTGGGCAGAGCCAGCGCATTTTACTGCAAAAGCGGTTACTAAAAATGGGATGAATGCCTATGTATACCTATTTTCTTATGTATCACCGACTATGCAACAAAGAATGCGTTATGGTGCTTCTCATGCTTCCGAAATTGCCTATGTTTTTAATAATCTAAGAAGCCAAAATGGAGTACCAGTTCCAGAAAAAGACAAAGAAGTAGCGAATTTAATGCATCATTATTGGGTAAATTTTGTAAAAACTGCTAATCCAAATGACAAAAGCCTACCAGTGTGGCCAAAATTCAATGCACAAAAGAACGAATTGTTGGAATTTACGATTCAAGGCAAAGCCGAGGGAAAAACAAATCCTAAAAAAGCAAGGATTGATTTCATAGAGAAAGCTGTTACAAGTGGCGAATTACACTAAAAATTAAATCAGTAAAATTGGTAGAAAAAGAAGTGAAATTTATAAATTTTTCTATTTCAATTGATGGAACTTTGATAAAAATGAGTGGTAAATGGAGTATGTGAAATTAAATAATGGAGTCACAATGCCTGTTTTAGGTTTCGGGGTGTTTCAAATTCCCGATCTAGAACAGTGTGAAAGCTGTGTGATTGATGCAATTGAAGTTGGTTATCGTTTAATTGATACCGCTGCATCATATATGAACGAAGAAGCCGTAGGAAAAGCAATTAAAAAAAGCAATGTTCCTCGTGAAGACTTGTTTGTGACAACTAAATTGTGGATTCAGTCAAATGGATATGATGGCACAATGAAAGCTTTTGACGAATCCATGAAAAAACTACAATTGGATTACCTTGATTTATATTTAATACATCAGCCTTATGGGGATGTATACGGCGAATGGAAAGCTATGGAGGAATTGTACAAGCAAGGAAAAATACGTGCGATAGGGGTATGTAATTTTCATCCCGACAGATTGATGGACTTAATTGTTCATAATGAAGTGATGCCTGTAGTAAATCAAATAGAACTACATCCATTTCATCAGCAATATGAAACGCAGCAATTCTTAGTTGATAACAACGTTCAAATACAGTCTTGGGCTCCTTTTGTTGAAGGCAAGCATCAAATTTTCGAAAACGAAGTTTTAGGCACGATTGCAAATAAGTACAATAAAACAATTGCACAAATTTCATTAAAATGGCAGATACAAAGAGGCATCATTGCAATCCCTAAATCTATACGAAAGGAAAGGATGGCTGAGAATTTTGACATTTTTGATTTTGAATTAACTATTGCAGATATGGAATCAATCAAACCACTTGATCAAAAATTGAGCAGTTTCTTTGATCATCGTGATCCAGCAATGGTAAAATGGTTGGCAAGCTATAAACCAGGACTTTAAAAATATAAAAAAAAATACATGAAAAAATTTTTACTTTTTGCAATTGTCTTAATTGTTACATCAAACATATTTGCACAAGACAATTCAATATTTCAATTAGGTGAAAAATCAAATAACGCACACAGTACTGGTTCAATATGGCTAAAAGAAATCAACAAGCCAGATAGTGTGTTTCAATTTGGAATGGCATTTGCCAGTTTTGCGCCAAATTCAAGATTAGATTGGCATTCTCATCCAGGAGGACAAATTTTAATTATCACTGAAGGAGTGGGATATTATCAAGAAAGAGGAAAGCAAAAGCAAATTGTAAAAAAAGGGGATATTATTGAATGCAAGCCAGATATTGAACATTGGCATGCATCTACACCTACAACTACTTTTTCATATATAGCAAGTTCGCCATCTCAAAAAGGGAAAACGCAATGGTTGAAGCCGGTCACTGAGGAAGAGTATAAAAATTAAATCAAATTAGATGAAAACGAAAATTATCGGACTTTTTTTATTGGTATTAATTGTATTCAATACAAATGCACAAAATACAAATGTAAATACTGTTTCAAAAACTGAGCAAGAGGTCATTCAATTGTCCAAACAAAAATGGCAATGGATGGCAGATAAAAATGTAAATGAATTAGATAAACTTTTTGATGCAAAAAGCATGTTTGTCCATATGGGTGGAACATGGGGTAAAGAGCAAGAAATCAACGTCATCAAAGGGGGAAATATCTGGTATAAGCAGGCCGAAGTATACGATGTTTCGGTAAAGTTGTTTGGCAATACTGCCATCCTATTGAATGACATTGATTTAGTGGCAGTTGTGGGCGGAAATGAAGTGATCAATCCATTTATGGTTACAGAAGTGTATGTAAAAGAGGGCGGACAATGGAAGATGGGTCAGCTCACTTTTTCAAAGTTGATGAGACCAGTAAAGCTTGCTAAGTAAGTTAGTTAAATAGTTATTTGACGCAGGAGTCAAAATGTTGACAAAATGTAATGATTTACATGCAGAAAGGCGTTAATTTTAAGAGCAGATTCAATCAATAAAGAATTTAAATAGTTGGACATATGGCAAAGATAAATCTCACAGTAAACAGTAAAAAGTATGAGGTAGACGTAGATCCAAGTACACCCGTATTATGGGTATTGCGCGATCACCTTAATTTAATTGGAACCAAGTTTGGATGTGGTGTGGGTGCTTGTGGCGCTTGTACCATCCATTTAAACGGACGTGCTTTAAAGTCATGTCAATTACCCGTTTCTGCAATAGGGGGGCAATCCATTACCACTATCGAAGGTATTGTTGCAGAAAATACGGACTTACATCCTGTGCAAAAAGCATGGTTAGAATTAGATGTAGCACAATGTGGCTATTGCCAAACAGGGCAAATTATGGCTGCGGTGGCTTTACTTAAAACAAAGCCAAATCCAACAGACGATGAGATAGATGCTGCAATGACAGGTAATATATGTCGTTGTGGGACCTATTTAAGGATTAAAGCAGCAATTCATCAAGCAGCAAAGTCATCAACTAAATAAAATTGTACAACATGGAACAGTCTCAAAATAATTATAATCGCCGTTCATTTCTTAAAGTATCTTCTTTAACTGGTGGTGGAATGATGATCGGTTTTAGTTGGTTAGCCAATTTAGTACCTAACGAAGCACTGGCTAGCGCAGCTAATGCAAATAACTGGGTGGAATTGAATGGTTTTATTCAAATCACACCAGACAATCAAGTTAAAATATTCAACCCTAATCCAGAGTTTGGGACCAATGTCATGACTTCATTGCCTATGATGGTGAATGAGGAATTGCAAGCAGATTGGTCTAAAGTAGTGGTGGAGATGGGAGACTACGATACGCCACGTTTTAAGACACAATTTACAGGCGGTAGTCGTGCTATGGCAATGGCTTGGACACCATTGAGAACTGCTGGTGCAACTGCAAGAATGATGTTGATGCAGGCTGCTGCGAATGAATGGAATGTTCCAGTTGCTGAATTATCCGTTGCAAATGGTGTGGTAATACATAAAGCATCTAACAAAAGTTTGAATTTTGGAGCACTTGCTACTGCAGCGGCTAAATTGCCAAAGCCTGAGAAAGTGACTTTGAAAAAACATAGTGAATTTGAATTAATTGGTACGCCACAAAAAAATAAAGTAGGTAAAAATATCGTATCGGGTGATGCATTGTTTACGATGGATTACAAGCACGAAGGTATGTTGATTGCGATGGTGATCCATCCTCCTGCATTTGGTATGACTTTGAAATCATTTGATGCAACAGAGGCTTTAAAAATGCCAGGGATCAAATCGGTATTTGATATTCAGGTGTATAAAGATGGCTATACAAGAGCAGCTTTTGATACAAGAGCATTCAATAAGTTAATTGCAGTAGTGGGTAATTCAACATGGGAAGTAATGAATGCCAGAAAGAAAGTAGTTGCTCAGTGGATGCCAATTGAAACCACTAAGGAAATGGTGGCAGCATGGGGTGGTAAAAAAGAAGAGATTACTCCAGGAGGTTTAGAAAGTACCGACGAGCATTTGAAGCAAATGCAGGCAATGCAATTGAAGCCTGGGAAAATATTAAGAAAAGATGGCCATCCTGAAGCAGCTTTTGCAAGTGCAAAAAAAGTATTGGACAGAACTTATTATGCGCCATTCTTGTCTCATAATCCAATGGAGCCAATTAGTTGTTTTGCACATATTACAGAGGAGAAAGCGTTGTTTGTAGCGCCGATTCAGATCCCAGATATGATGAAACAAAATATCATGGCCAATTTGGATATCCCAGCGGATAAAATTGAAATGAAATTAGCTAGAATGGGTGGCGGTTTCGGAAGACGTGCTTATGGCCACTACATTATTGAAGCAGGACATATTTCTAAAAAAGCAAAAGCGCCTGTAAAATTAATTTATACAAGAGAGGACGATATGACCAATGGGATTTATCG
>JACCDI010904477.1_pt1 | contig 43186 bp, 38 predicted proteins | sample 7442791 | NCBI WGS metagenome assembly JACCDI01 (sample SAMN15323434, study PRJNA562643) | freshwater metagenome | isolation source: river surface water | place: USA:Blue River Watershed | collected 2017-08-15 | reverse complement strand
CGATCCCCTCGCATTTCTTCCGCTTCTGGCTGTGGCTGACCACGGCCACCGTGACCAAGCAGTGGGTGGCGGTGCACCGCAAGCACCACGCCAAGTGCGAGACCGAGGAAGATCCGCACAGCCCGGTCACCCGCGGCATCAAGAAAGTGGTTTACGAAGGCGCGGAACTCTACCGGGTGGAAGCTCGCAACCGCGAGACGATTGAAAAATACGGTCACGGCACGCCCGATGACTGGATCGAGCGCAACGTCTACACCAAGCACTCGGCGCTTGGCGTATCGCTGATGCTGATCATCAATGTGCTGCTGTTCGGTGTGCTCGGCCTGACGGTCTGGGCGATTCAGATGATGTGGATCCCCGTCACCGCCGCCGGCATCATCAATGGCATTGGCCACTTCTGGGGCTATCGCAACTTCGACTGCAAGGATGCTTCGACCAACATCCTGCCGTGGGGGATCATCATTGGCGGCGAAGAACTGCACAACAATCATCACACTTACGGTACGTCGGCCAAACTGTCTTCCAAATGGTACGAGTTCGATATTGGCTGGATGTATATCTCCATCCTGTCTTTCTTCGGTCTGGCCAAGGTGAAGAAGGTCGCACCGGCACCGCGCTTCGATCGCGAGAAGCTGGTGGCCGATCTGGACACGTTGCACTCGGTGGTTGCCAACCGCTATGACGTGATGGCGAAATACGCGCGCTCGCTGCGCCAGGCGTGGGCTGAAGAGATTGCGCACATCCGCGAAAAATCCTCGCTGGAGGCCAGTTTCCTGAAGTCGTCGAAAAAGCTGTTGCAGCGCGAGCCCGCCAGTCTGCAGACCTCACAGGTTCAGCAGCTCTCCGAGATCTTCAAGCACAGCGCAGCGCTCAAGACCATGCACGAGATGCGCGTGGAGCTGGCAGCGATATGGGAGCGCTCGCATCAGAGCAGCGACCAGTTGCTGGCGCAGTTGCGTGACTGGTGCGCGCGCGCAGAAGCGTCGGGCATCAGCTCGCTGCAGCAATTCTCGCTGCGCCTCCGAAGCTATGCCTGATGTTGCGCGCTGCCGGCGGGTTGATGCTGGCAGCCGGTAAAGAGGCTCGGTTCTCGACAGCAGCAGCAACAAACCAAGAGTAACAAACCAACAGTAACAAAAGAGCAGCAAAAAAAAGCCCGCGAACTTCGCGGGCTTTTTGCTGGGCGGAGCGTTGCTCCTGCGCCGGACTTACTTGATCTTCGTTTCTTTGTAGATCACGTGCTTGCGTGCCTTGGGATCGAACTTCATGATCTCCATTTTTTCCGGCATCGTGCGCTTGTTCTTGGACGTCGTGTAGAAGTGACCGGTACCTGCGGTCGACTCCAGCTTGATCTTGTCCCGGCCTTTGGAAGTAGCCATTGTCAGTTTTCCTCTCTAGGTGGAATTGTCGGGGCGGTCAGACCTTCTGACCGCGAGCGCGCATGTCAGCCAGTACGGCATCGATGCCCAGCTTGTCGATCAGGCGCTGGCCAGCGGTAGAGATGCGCAGACGCACCCAACGGTTCTCGGACTCAACCCAGTAGCGGCGGTTCTGCAGGTTGGGCAGGAAGCGACGCTTGGTCTTGTTGTTGGCGTGGGAAACATTGTTGCCGACCATCGGCTTCTTCCCGGTTACTTGGCATTCACGTGCCACGGCAGGCTCCTTGTAGTTCCAGAATTTGGAAAAACCGCGATTATACAGAAAAAATCATCATATTCAACGACTTGCATAAAAAAACTGTGTCAAGATAAGTCGGATTTAATTTAACAATTGGGCTTGCGGGGACGGGGGTTTTGCCTGGGTGCACGCTCGAATCGCCGGAGCACTGGCCGCGATGACTGAGCATTCAGCAAAGCCCATGCTCATGAAATGACCAGAAACGGTTGCCGGCGACGATCACGTGATCCAGCACCTTGACCTCGAGCCCGGACAGCAACTTCTTGAGCTCGTTGGTGAGTTTCTTGTCATTCGGACTGGGGCTGGCTTTGCCATCCGGATGGTTGTGCGCAAATATCACCGCAGCGGCATTGTGAGCCAGCGCGCGCCGGGCGACTTCACGGGGATAGACGGCGGTGCGGGTGAGCGTCCCCTGGAACAGGGTTTCACTGGCGATCAACCGGTGCCCGACGTCGAGAAACAGTGCGATGAAAAGCTCATTGGTCTGTCCTGCAAAGTGCGAACGAAGAAACTGTTTCAGTGATTGCGGGGATTCGAATACCGGCTGCACTTTCAGTTGGTCGGCGTAACTGCGCCGGGCCAGCTCCAGCACAGCCAGCAGCTGCGAGCGCTTGGCGGGCCCCAGACCTTTGATGTTGTCCAGTGCTCCGGCGGGAGCTGTCATCAGGCGAGACAGCGAGCCTGTGTGCGTGATGATGTGTTGCGCAAGCTCGATCGCACTGATGCCCCGGGTGCCGGTATGAAGCAGTATGGCCAGCAGTTCGGCATCCGTCAGTGCTTCGACGCCCTGAGAGAGCAGTCGCTCGCGAGGTCGTGCGCAGGCGGGCATGTCGGTGATTCGCATTCTTTCCTCATGGTCTGGCGGTGGGTTCGCAGCGTATCCGCCGGAGACGACGAAGAAGCGAATCTGTCGCTCTTCACTGGCATACAATAGGGGCAACATCATTAAAAACGCGGTTTATATGCCTCCCACGCCACAGCCTTTGGTTACTGAAGGCTCATTTCTGACGCTGCATTACCGATTGTCGTCTGCCGATGGCAGGGACATTGTCAGCACATTCGACGACAACCCGGCTACCTTGCAGATGGGCTCAGGTCAGCTTGCGCCTTTTCTTGAACAGTGCCTGCTGGGTCTGGCTGAGGGGACTCACAAGATTTTCGAGCTGGCGCCGGAACAGGCATTCGGGCCACGTAATCCGGAGCTTCTGCAGCGTGTCTCGCTCGATACGCTGCGTGAGAACTCGGATGTCAGCGCTGAGTACCATATTGGCGATCTGGTCGATTTCAATGCGCCCGGGGGGGGCAGTTTCGCTGGCGTGCTGCTTCAGATGGGCGATCAGGATGCCTTATTCGATTTCAATCACCCTCTGGCCGGACAACACGTAAAATTCGAGGTCAGCGTCATCAGCGTACTCTGATGAACAGTGCAGAGGATGCTGATCGCGCTGCCGAATTGGCAACGCGGCGACATGCCTGAGTAGCCTGGTCAGGCGCAGGAGAATTGTATGGACAACGAAATATTGCTGGCTCAGCCACGTGGTTTTTGTGCTGGTGTGGATCGCGCGATCGAGATCGTCGAGCGCGCACTCGCGCAGTTTGGCGCGCCGGTCTACGTCCGTCACGAGATTGTCCATAACGCGTATGTGGTAAACGATCTGCGCGAAAAAGGAGCCATCTTCATCGAGGATCTCGCCGAAGTACCGGCCGGCAGTCATCTGGTGTTCTCTGCTCATGGCGTCTCGCGCGCGATCAAGGCCGAGGCTGAGTCGCGCGGCCTGAAAGTGTTCGATGCGACTTGCCCCTTGGTGACCAAAGTTCACGTTGAGGTCGCCAAGATGCGTGACGAAGACCGAGAGATCATCATGATTGGTCATCAGGGCCACCCGGAGGTCGAGGGCACGATGGGCCAGAGCGATGGCGGCATGTATCTGGTCGAAACCGTGGCCGATGTGCAGACGCTGCAGGTCAGGCATCCCGACCGTCTGGCGTACGTGTCGCAGACCACGCTGTCGGTGGACGACACGACCGAAATCATTGCGGCGCTCAAAGCGCGATTCCCTGCGATTGCAGAGCCGAAAAAGGGGGACATCTGCTACGCGACGACCAACCGTCAGCACGCAGTCAAATTCATGGCCCCGCAGGTGGATCTGGTGATCGTGGTCGGCAGTCCCAGCAGCTCGAACTCCAACCGCTTGCGCGAAGTTGCGCAAAAAAATGGCGTGACCTCGTATATGGTCGATCACGCGGATCAGATCGATCCGTCATGGCTGGAAGGCAAGCGCCGTATTGGCGTGACCGCCGGTGCGTCAGCCCCCGAGATTCTGGTCGAGCGAGTGGTCGCCAGACTCAAATCGCTCGGTGCCTACAGCGTGCGCGAACTCGACGGTGTGGAAGAGCATGTCACTTTTCCGCTGCCCAAGGGACTGAATCCCCGCTCAGCTGTCGCCTGAATTTCCGACTCTCCGCATCCCTCTCTTAACAACAACAAGACCCCATGGAGATACTGGTACAGCAGCTGTTGAATGGCCTCGTGCTGGGCAGCATGTACTCGCTGATCGCGCTGGGCTATACCATGGTCTATGGTGTGCTCAATCTCATTAATTTCGCCCATGGCGATGTGCTGATGATCGGTGCGATGGTCGGATGGACACTGCTGCAGATCATCGCCACCGTGGCACCTGACCTGCCCGGCATCATCCAACTGACGATCGCGATAGCCGGCGCAATTCCTGTCTGCGCGGGCATCAGTATCCTGATCGAGCGGGTTGCCTATCGACGGTTGCGCAATGCACCGCGGCTGGCGCCGCTGATTACGGCGATCGGCGTATCGATCTTGCTGCAGACGCTGGCGATGATGGTCTGGGGGCGCAATCCGCTGCCCTTTCCGCAGGTGCTGTCGACCGAGCCGCTGCATGTCTTCGGTGCGCTGATCACTACCACCCAGGTACTGCTGCTGTGTCTGGCACTGCTGTCGATGATTCTGCTGACCCTGCTGGTCGAACGCACACGCATGGGTCGCGCGATGCGGGCCGTGGCCGAGAATCCGCGCGTGGCGGCACTGATGGGTGTGGATGCCAACCGCGTGATCGTGTTCACCTTTGCGATCGGTGCTGCGCTGGCGGCCGTAGCCGGGGTGATGTGGGGCGCGAATTATGCGTCGGTGCAGTTTGCGATGGGATTTACCCCGGGACTCAAAGCGTTTTCTGCCGCCGTGCTGGGCGGCATCGGCAACATCTATGGTGCGATGCTCGGCGGGATCCTGCTTGGCCTGATCGAGAGTCTCGGCGCGGGCTACATCGGCGACCTGACAGCCGGTGTGCTGGGCAGTCATTATCAGGATATCTTCGCTTTCATCGTGCTGATCCTCGTGCTCACGGTCCGACCCTCCGGCATCATGGGCGAGCGCGTCGCTGACCGTTCCTAGGAGGCCGGGTGGAAGCTTCGATGATCTTTGCTGCGCGCGCTCCCGGACTGACCGACTCCCGTCTGATCCGGGGGCTCTTTGTCGTCTTCCTGATCGCCTTTCCTTTCGTGGCATCCCAGTTCGGAAATTCCTGGGTACGCATCGTGGATGTAGCGCTGCTCTACATCATGCTGGCGCTGGGGCTTAACATCGTCGTTGGTTTTGCCGGACTGCTGGATCTGGGCTACATCGCGTTTTTTGCCATTGGCGCGTACCTGGCCGGATTGCTCGCCTCGCCGCAATTCGGCGTCGTGCTGGAGTCGCTGCAGATGGAATTTCCGGCGGCTGCGGAATTCCTGATCCACGTGCTGCCCGCCGATGTCGCCACTCAGGGCATTCATTTGTCGGTATGGCTGATCGTTCCGCTGGCGGCTATCGTCGCTGCGATTGCCGGCGCTTTGCTGGGGGCGCCCACGCTGAAGCTGCGTGGTGACTACCTCGCGATTGTCACGCTCGGATTCGGCGAGATCATCCGCATCTTCATGAACAACCTGAACGGCCCCGTGAACATCACCAACGGGCCGCAAGGAATCAACCTCATCGATCCCGTCACGATAGGGAGTGTCTCTTTCGCCGGTCAGTCCGGGGGCATGGTGTCCATCGGTGGATTTTCCACGCCATCGGTGAATGCCTACTATTTTCTTTTCCTGCTGCTTTGCATAGTCACGGTGTTCATCGCGCGGCGGCTGCAGCATTCGCGGCTGGGTCGGGCATGGATCGCTATACGCGAAGACGAGATCGCCGCGAAAGCCATGGGTATCAATGTACGCAATGTGAAGCTGCTCGCGTTTGCGATGGGCGCGTCCTTCGGCGGTGTCGCGGGCGCGATGTTCGGTGCTTTTCAGGGATTCATCTCTCCCGAGTCGTTCACGCTGACTGAATCGATAGCGGTGCTGGCCATGGTCGTCCTGGGGGGCATTGGCCATATTCCGGGTGTCGTGCTGGGTGCTGTTTTGCTGGCGGCATTGCCGGAGGTGCTGAGGCACACCGTGGAGCCGGTGCAGACGACCTTGTTCGGTCATGTATGGATAGAAGCCGAAGTGCTCAGGCAGTTGCTGTATGGCCTGGCGCTGGTGCTGATCATGCTGATGCGCCCTTCCGGGCTGTGGCCTTCGCCACGTCATGAAGATCGCCTGCTGCCCGATGACGGCAGCGTGGCGCGGAGCGCCTCATGAACCTGCCTTTGCTGAACATATCAGGCGCGTCAAAACGCTTTGGTGGCCTGCAGGCCTTGTCCGACGTGAGGCTGACGATTTTACGCGGACAGATCTACGGGTTGATCGGTCCCAACGGCGCGGGCAAGACGACGATGTTCAATGTCATCACCGGCCTGTATCAGGCAGACGCAGGTCGTTTCGAACTGGATGGCAAGCCTTATCCGCATGCCGCGCCGCACGAAGTGGCGCGCGCTGGCATTGCCCGCACGTTTCAGAATATCCGTCTGTTTGGCGATATGAGCGCAGTGGAGAATGTCATGGTGGGTCGCCACATGCGTACCCGTCAGGGCGTGCTCGGAGCGGTGCTACGCCATCGGGCCGCGCGCGAGGAAGAGGCAGCGATTGCACAGCGTGCTGCTGAACTGCTGGAATTTGTCGGTATCAGCCATCTCGCGGGCCGTACCGCGCGGCACCTGTCGTACGGTGACCAGCGTCGGGTCGAAATTGCGCGGGCACTGGCCACCGAGCCCTTGCTGCTGGCACTTGATGAACCTGCAGCCGGCATGAATGCTACCGAAAAAGAGGCGCTGCGCGAGCTGTTGCTGAAGATTCGTGCGCAGGGCATCACCATTCTGCTGATCGAGCATGACGTCAAACTGATGATGGGTCTGTGTGATCGCCTGACGGTGCTCGACTATGGCAAGGTCATTGCCGAGGGAACGCCGGCCGAGGTGCAGAAAGACCCTGCGGTGATCGCCGCGTATCTCGGAGGCGAGGCCGCATGAACCCCTCGGACAATGCGCTATTGAGCCTTCGCGGGCTGTCGGTGTCTTTCGGTGGCATCGAGGCCGTGAAGGGGATAGACCTCGATGTATATCCCGGCGAGCTGGTGACGCTGGTCGGTGCCAACGGCGCGGGCAAGACAACGACGCTCAAGGCCATCACCGGCACGGTGCAGGGTGCGCGAACCGCAGGTCAGATCAGCTATCAGGGCAAACGCATCGAGCGGCAGCCTGCGCATACCCTACTGCCTCTGGGACTGGCGATGGTGCCCGAAGGCCGAGGCGTGTTCAGCCGGATGACGGTGCACGAGAACCTGTTGATGGGAGCGTACATTCGCAACGATCATCAGGCGATCGAGGCCGATATCGAGCACTGGTTCGGCGTTTTTCCCCGTCTGAAAGAGCGAGATGCGCAGCTGGCCGGCACCTTGTCCGGTGGCGAGCAGCAGATGCTGGCGATGGCGCGCGCGCTGATGGCAAAGCCTGCATTGTTGCTGCTGGATGAGCCATCGATGGGCCTGGCGCCCCTGATGGTCGAAAAGATTTTTGAGGTGATCCGGCAGATTGCCTCAGAAGGAGTGACGATCCTGCTGGTCGAGCAAAATGTACGGCAGGCTTTGTCGGTGGCGACGCGTGGTTATGTGATGGAAAGCGGCCGTATCGTGCTGTGCGATACGGCCGCTAATCTGATGCAGGATGCGCGAGTGACCGAAGCTTATCTCGGCGGCTGAGGAGTCGCTCAGCGAGTGGTTGTAATTTCTCTGGGGATCACCGCCTCGTAATGACCGCCCTGATCGAAAATGATCGCCTTCTTGGGCCCGTCGCCGACTTTTCGCCATCCGGGCTGACCTTCGGAGTCAGCAGTGGCAATCCAGAAGCTCAGTTTTTTCTGCGGGTCGATGATTCGCGCATTGATCTCCTTGACGAGCTGCTCCATCAATTTTCCATCGCTGTACAAAGAGTAATCATTGATTGAGGCATCTTTCGGATGATGCTTCGTGGTGTATTCCTTGACCTTTTCCCGCAGCGACTGTACTTCCGCACTGTGCTCGCTCTCATAATGGCCGGCGGCATGCTGAGCCATGGAAATCAGCAGGCAGTTGGCGTCTTTTCCGGAATTGCGGACCACCTGAAATCCATGATCCCGGAACCAGCCGGCTAATTGCTGATTGATCTTCCTGCTGGCGTCGTAGTGGGCCTGGCTCAGCGTGGTCGCGGTGGTGTCCTGTTCTGTCGGTTGTTCTTGGATCTCGGTGATCTCCGGGGGTAATGAATCGGTGTCCGAGCGGTCAGGCGTCGCCGGACTCTCCCGGTTCGCCATACTTTCATCTTCAAGGCTGGCCAGTATTGCTTCGGCGAGCGCCCGGTCATCAGCCTTTCGCAGACTGTCCTCGTCGTTATTCAGTAACGCCTCGTGCTGTTCCCGAGTGACAAAGTCTGCGATATTTGTATTGTTGAGCCAGCTGGTGGATTCCGGACGCATGATTTCCCCGCAAAAAATAAATGACTGAGCTTGAGTCGCCCCGCATCTGCCGAGGTTCCTGCGCAGTTCAATTTTTGTCAGAGTGAAACACTCGGTGCCACAGATTGTCGCTCTGTTGTTTTGATTCGCGCAGCACCTCGGCCGGGAGGCAGTTCAACAGCCGAGGCAGCGCCAGGCTGACCAGTGCAAAGTCATCCAGCCACCCCAGCAGGGGAAAGGTATCGGGAATCAGGTCAACAGGACTGAGCAGATAAAGCGCTACTCCTAGCAACAGGCATTTGCCGGTCAGCGGCGTCGAGGGATGACGAAAAGCATAAAAGCCGACGACAAGGTCTTTGCCGACGAGTCGCAGTCGTCTGAAAATTCTGGATAGCATCAGTCCCGGTTCAAGGTCATCAATAGTTTGACCGGGACTGCGGCGGATAGTGCGCGAAGCGAGGAGCGTGTTCAGACATTCTGCTGCCAGACAAGCTGGGTGCTGTCTGGCAGCCCATCCTTATACGGATAGCGGCTTACTTCGCCTTTACTTCGCCTTTTTATAACGCAACACTTTCTGGTGCTGCTCGCCCAGCCCCTGGATGCCCAGGGTAATCTCATCACCCGGAACAAGGAAGCGCTGCGGCTTCATGCCCATGCCCACGCCGGGCGGGGTGCCGGTCGCGATCACATCGCCGGGCATCAGAGTCATGAAACGGCTCAGGTAGCTGACAATCTTGGCGACCGGGAAAATCATGGTCTTCGTGTTACCCGTCTGCATGCGCTCACCATTGATATCGAGCCACATGTCGAGCCTTTGCACATTCGGAATTTCATCGCGAGTGACCAGCCAGGGGCCGACCGGGCCGAAGGTATCGCAGCCCTTGCCCTTGTCCCATTGCGGGCCATGCTCCAGCTGGAATTCGCGCTCCGACAGATCATTGACCACCGCATAGCCAGCAACGTATTCAAGTGCCTGCCGCTCGCTCACATACTGTGCTTTGGTGCCGATGATGATGCCCAGCTCGACTTCCCAATCTGATTTGACCGAGTCCTTGGGCAGCATCACATCATCATTCGGGCCATTCAGCGCGGTGATCGCCTTCATGAAGACGATAGGCTCAGCGGGTATCGGCATGTTCGATTCTGCCGCGTGATCCGAGTAATTGAGGCCGATGCAGATGAATTTGCCAATGCCGCTGACGGGCACGCCAAAACGTGGTTTGCCGCGTACCAGTGGCAGGCGATCGGCTTTGATTTTCGACAGTTTGGTCAGTACTTTAGGCGACAATTCATGCGGTCCGATGTCTTCCACGACGCTGGACAAATCGCGCAGCTTGCCCTCGGCGTCGATCATTCCGGGTTTTTCGCGGCCAGGGCGGCCATAACGTACCAGCTTCATATTTTTCCTTTTTTGTTGGTATGCCGGTCGGCAAAGTTGTGTCGGAGTGATGCCAAGACGAATTATGCCTTGCTTCGGCTGAAATCCGGAATGGTGCAGTGCGGCTTGCCGGCGCTCGATCTTGACGGGATCAAATGTGATATGTTGTCGTAAAGAAATTCTTCTACAACCCACCAAGAGGTCAGTCATGTCTTTCAAGACCCGTTTCGTCATGCCCGCACTGGGTCTGGCTGCAATGCTCGCCGTCGCGCCCAGCCTGTCGGCCCAAAGCGATAAAGAATTTCAGATCACCCTGCCCGAGAACATCGTCTGGAAAGACGCTGGTCATGGTGTGAAGATCGCAGTGATTTATGGCGATCCCTCCAAGCCTGGACAGTATGTGATTCGCGCCCACTTTCCGCCCGGCGTGATGAGCTCGCCCCATTTCCATGGCGAAGACCGGCATGTGACCGTGGTTCAAGGTACGTGGAACGCCGGCAAGGATGACAGTTGGGATCCTGCCGCGACGGTTCCGCTAAGGACCGGCAGCTACATGTTCCATCCCGCAGGTGGCGTGCATTACGACGGATCGGCCGGCGCTGAAGGTGCGATCGTTCAGATCATTGGTATGGGGCCGAGCAAGACGACCTTCCTGTATCCGAAGGAAGGTGATTTTGGCAAGCCGAGGAAGCTGAACTGATGAAGAAACTTCTTGTAGCTGTACTGGCTTTGTCCTGCAGCCTGCCTGCGTTTGCCGATTGGGTGTCCTACCAGCGCAATGCTGAGAATGACGAGCTGTATGACAACCAGTTCATCAGCCGCAACGGTGGTGTGATCAGGCTGTGGACCTTGACCGAGTATGCACAACCGATCACCAATCTCGAGGGTCAAGAGCTGCTATCCGAAAAATTCCTGACTACGGTCGATTGCGAGGTTCGCAAGGTCGGCTCTGAAAAGGTCATGAAATACACGGGCCGACGCGCCGAGGGCCAGCTGGTGAGTACGATGGACACGACACTGCGTTTGACCACGGTGCGTAAAGGCAGCTCGGACGACGTCTTGCTGGAACGCGTGTGTCGCTGAGTCCGATGCTGTGAGCAGTGCCAGTGTCCGGGTGCCTGCGAGCGAAGGGATGACCGGTATTCATTCAACGCCGGTCGGTGTATACCAACGACAATCTGGTCCCGCCGACAGGAATCGAACCTGTATCTAGCGCTTAGGAGGCACTCGTTCTATCCATTGAACTACGGCGAGACGCTGTGACAAACCACGCCAGCTGGCAGTGGCGTTGTGCGCTGCAAATTATAGCCCAGTCAACCTGACCCAGAATGGCCGGTGTAACAACAGCGGAGGCTTGTCGGTCGCCGTTCGCTGCCCATTTGATGCGCTATGTCGGCAGGTCGTTACAATAGCGCTCTTTGCCTGCCGGGCTTCTCAGCGCTGCGGCGCTCTCCTGTTCCTTCGCCGACCCTGTCCCATGTCCGTCATCTCTCTCAGTAATGCACAGCTCGCTTTTGGCCATGTGGCCCTGCTCGACCATGCCGAGTTTTCGTTGGAGGCGGGTGAGCGGGTCGGTCTGATCGGCCGTAACGGCACCGGCAAGTCATCGTTGCTGAAAGTGATCGCCGGCGTGGCAAGACTGGATGACGGCCTTCTGACGCTTCAGCAGGGCTTGCGCATTGCCTATGTCGAGCAAGAGCCTGTCTTTGATCCGGGCACCACCGTCTTCGACGCGGTCGCAGAGGGACTCGCGGAGATTCGGGATTTGATCAGCGACTATGACCAGATCACGGCGAAGCTGGGTTCGGAAGATGATGGCGAGCTGCTGGAGCGCATGCAGCGCTTGCAGTCCCTGATCGATGTGGTCGATGGCTGGAATCTGGACAATCGCGTCGCCACGACGCTGCAAAAACTGGGACTCGATCGCGATCGCCTGCTGGGCACGCTCTCAGGTGGCATGAAAAAACGCGTGGCACTCGCGCGCGCGCTGGTTCGTTCGCCCGATGTGCTGGTGCTGGATGAGCCAACCAACCATCTGGATTTTGTCTCCATCGTGTGGCTGGAGAATCTGCTGCGAGAATTTCGGGGCAGTCTGTTATTCATCACCCATGATCGCCGCTTTCTCGATAACGTTGCCACGCGCATTGTCGAACTTGATCGTGGCAAGCTGCAATCCTATCCCGGCAACTTCAGTGCGTATCAGGTGCGCAAGGCCGAGCAGCTGGCGGTGGAAGAGGTCGAGCATGCAAAATTCGACAAGCTTCTTGCTCAGGAAGAGGTGTGGATACGCAAAGGCATCGAGGCACGCCGCACTCGTAACGAGGGCCGCGTCCGCAGGCTGGAAGCCTTGCGGCTGGACCGAGCTCGCCGCCGCGAGCAGCAAGGGCAGGTCAAGATGGAACTCGCCTCCGGTGAGCGCTCAGGGAAGATCGTCGCCGAGCTGATCGAGGTCGACAAATCCTATGACGGCAAATCCATCGTCAGAGGCTTCAGCGCGATCGTCCAGCGTGGTGACAAGGTGGGGCTGATCGGCGTGAACGGCGCCGGCAAAACGACCTTGCTGCGCCTGATACTGGGCGAAGAAAAACCGGATTCCGGTGTCGTGCGTCAGGGCAGCCGTCTGCAGGTCGCATATTTCGATCAGATGCGGGAGCAGCTGAATGAAGAAGCGAGTCTTGCTGAGACCATCGCTCCGGGCAGCGACTGGGTCGACATCAATGGCCAGCGCAAGCACGTGATGACGTATCTGGGCGACTTCCTGTTTCCGCCCGAGCGTGCTCGTTCTCCCGTGAAGACCTTGTCCGGCGGCGAGCGCAACCGGCTGTTGCTGGCGCGCTTGTTTGCCAAGCCGGCGAACGTGCTGGTGCTGGACGAGCCCACCAATGACCTCGACATCGACACACTCGAACTGCTGGAGCAGCTTCTGGAAGACTATGACGGCACTGTCTTTCTCGTCAGCCATGATCGCACCTTTCTCGATCATGTCGCCACGCAGGTGTTTGTCGCCGAGGGTGGCGGCGTGTGGAAGGAATATATCGGCGGCTATGAGGACTGGGAACGTGTGACAAAATCCCGCACCGAAGCATCGAAAGACGGGAGCAGGTCAGCAGAAAAAGCGGCAAGCCCTCCACAGACTGCGAGTGATGCCAGGCCCCAAGAACGTACCCCTGAGACTTCGGCCACCAAGCCCAAAAAATTAAGTTTCAAGGAGCAGCGCGAACTGGAGCAGCTGCCTCAGCAAATCGCTGATCTCGAAGCGGAGCAGGCGAGCCTTTCAGAGCGACTGGCCGACCCGGAGCTTTATCGCAAACAACCGGATGAAGTACAGAAACTCAATCAGCGCTTTGCCGAGATCGATCAGTTGCTGATGGAAAGTCTGGAACGATGGGAGGCGATCGAGGCGCGCACGCGCAGTTGATCAGTTGAGTTTGCGCGTCGCCGCCCGGAGTTCAGGTAAACGTTTGCGCAGCAGCTCAGCATCCGAGGCTTGCGGACATTCTGCCAGATAGGCCTCGATATCCTGTAACGCCGCTTGCGGGCAATCAAGGTTGGCGTACGCTAATCCCCGGTCGCGCCGCTCAACGATTTCATCGGGAAGCAGAATGACCAGTCTTTGCTGAACATTCAGAAATTGCCGCCAGTGAGGATGTTCGGCGAACAGCGCTTTCAGATTGCGCAGCATCCTGATCAGAATCGTGCGTGGTGTCGCATCCGCCAGATAACTGGACAGCGGCGGATCATCCGGGCTGCGGCCATTCAGGAAATAGGGCTCCAGCCTTTCTTCAAGATCTTCGCGCGACAGACTGCTGCCGTTGAACGGATCGAGAATGATGTCGCCACTCTTCACCGACAGCTTCATCAGGAAGTGTCCCGGAAATGAAATTCCCTTCACGTCCAGCCCGATCTGGCTGGCAATCTCCATGTAAATGACCGCAAGCGAAATCGGAATGCCGCGCCGGGTCGACAATACCTTGTGCAGATAGCTGTTGTCCGGGTTGTAGTAGTCGTTGAGGTTGCCGGCGAAGCCCAATTCCTGATAGAAAAAATTATTCAGCAGCCGGAGCTTGGGTATTTGAGCGATATCAGCCGGCATACGGCGCTTGAGCCGTGCGGCGAACTTGTCCACCTCCAGCAGACACTGGCTCAGATCCAGCGCAGGATCGTCATCCTGTGCAACGCTGAGCGCCGCTTCGAACAACGGAATCTGTTCCTCTTGTTGTACCAGCGAGGCGAAGTAATCAAGCGGCTTGAGCATGGTGTATTGGGCCATTGGCAGATCGCTTCAGTTCGACTCGCGTTTGAAATCCGCAAAGCGGAAGCCCATTGCCAGCAATGCGGCAAAGTAGCAGGCAGCACAGGCCACCACGATCAGCGCCAGTGTAAAGATACGCGTCCAGGGGGTGGCGCGCAGCGCGATCCAGTCAAATTGGGTGCCCAGCCACAGACCGACGCCGGCGAGCAGGCAAAGCGCCCCGGTGAGCTGAATGAAAAACCGGGTCCAGCCGGGCTCTGGCCGATAGATGCCGTTTTTCTTAAGCAGGATAAACAGCAGGGCTGCGTTAACGGTCGCTCCGAGTCCTATGGACAATGCCAGTCCGGCATGGGCAATCCAGGGCACGAACAGCAGGTTCATCAGCTGGGTGGCAACGAGCACACCGACTCCGATCTTGACCGGCGTGCGGATGTCCTGCTTCGCGTAGAAACCGGGCGCCAGAATCTTCACCATGATCAGTCCTATCAAGCCGACACCATAAGCGATCAGCGCTCGTGCCGTCATGTCCACCGACAAGGCATCGAACCTGCCATAGTGGAACAGCGTGGCGGTGATCGGTACTGCCAGCACGATCAGTGCAATGGCAGATGGCATCGCAAGAAGAAAGCTCAGGCGCAGCCCCCAGTCGAGCAAAGAGGAATATTCGCGATGGTCATCGCAAGCATGCGCTTTGGACAAGCTGGGCAGCAGAATAGTGCCGAGCGCGACGCCGAGCAGCCCGGTGGGTAACTCCATCAGGCGGTCCGCGTAAGACAGCCAGGAGACGCTGCCATCCGCAAGGTGGGACGCGATGTTGGTGTTGATGATCAGGCTGATCTGCGCTGCCGAGACGGCAAAGGTCGCTGGCAACATCTGCTTGAGCACGCGTCGCACACCATCGTCCGATAGCGCAATGAAAGGATTCAGCCCCACGCGCGGCAGCATGCCGATCTTGCGCAGCGCCGGCAGCTGGAAGGCCAGCTGCAGCACGCCGCCGATGAATACCGCAATGGCCAGTGCGTAGACGGGTTGTGACATCAGCGGGGCGAGCAACAGCGCCGCAGCAATGAAGGAGAGGTTCAGCAATACCGGGGTGAATGCCGGCACGCGGAACTCGCGCCATGTGTTCAGTATGCCGCCCGCCAGCGCCACCAGCGACATGAACAGAATGTAAGGAAACATGATGCGCGTCATCGCGACCGAGAGCGACATCGCCTGCGCATTGGACGCAAATCCGCTGGCCATCAGCAGCACCAGCAGCGGTGCTGCCAGCACTCCGATCACCGAGGTGGCCAGCAGCGCCCAGAACATGACCGTGGCCACATGATCGGTCAGCACCCGGGTTGCGCGGTTGCCGCGCTGGTTCTTGTACTCCGCCAGTATCGGCACGAAAGCTTGAGAGAACGCGCCCTCGGCAAACAGTCTGCGCAGCAGGTTGGGAATGCGAAAGGCAACGAAGAAGGCATCGGTGTAGACCGAGGCGCCGAAGGTGCGGGCGATGAGGAACTCGCGAATCAGTCCGGTGACGCGCGAGAGCATCGTCATGCCAGACACGGTGGCTAGCGTTTTGTGCAAGTTCATGGCGAGCCATTATAGCGGCTGCCTGAGCGCCCACTTCGCCGGCCATTCACGGTTTGACAACATTCTCGGGCAACAGGCGTCAGGCATGGCATTGCCCGGGCAGGTTTGCCGGGCCGACAAAAAGTCTATATAATCTTCGTTTCTCGAATTTTCGCCCGGGGCCCGCCCTCGAGCCCCCAGACAGGAAGAAGAAGTCATGGCAAATACCGCACAAGCACGCAAGCGCGCCCGCCAGGCCGTCAAGCTGAATGCGCACAACTCGAGCCAGCGTTCCACGCTGCGCACGGCGATCAAGGCTGTCCGCAAGGCCATCGAAGCCGGCGACAAGGCGGCGGCGGCTCAAGTGTTCCAATCGTCGGTGTCGGTCATTGACAGCATCGCCGACAAGAAGATCATTCACAAAAACAAGGCGGCTCGCCACAAGAGCCGTCTGTCCGCAGCGATCAAGGCACTGGCCTGATCCCCGCCCGGCATCGCCGGGCCCGCTCACATTCCCGAACCCGTCCGGCTTGCGCCGGGCGGGTTTTTATTTTGGCAATCCGTCGATCTTCGAGCCGGGCTTCACATGCTTTTGGCGGAACCAGCCCTGGTTCACCTCCAGCGCATAGCGCGCAGGCCGCTTCGCGCAATGCGCATCCTGAGTCTGGGGCTGCATGTCCTCGATATTGATGATCTTGCCTGCTTCATCAATGAAGGCCACTGATAACGGAATGAAGGTGTTCTTCATCCACATGCAGACCGGACGATTTTCGGGGAAGCGAAACACCATCCCTTCATTGGCGCCCAGCTGCTCGCGGAACATCAGGCCTTGGGCGCGCTCCTCGTCGCGTACCGCCACCTCGGCTTGTATCAGGTGAACACCGATGTTGAGCGTCGTTACCGGGAAGCGTTGCTGAGCCCCTGCCGGAAGAGCGACGTGGGCGATTGCGCAGAGAGCGAGTGCGGGCAGCAGTGTTTTCATGGTGAATGGGGTGGTGTTCGAAAGGCTTGTTTGCAACGAAGCGGGCCCGATTGTAAACGTTGCAGGTGCGGATATCACCCTTGAATGACCCGCGATGACCCGCGAAACTCCGGGACTCAGCCCCCGGCGCCTTGTGTCGTTTCCCGCCACTCCTGCTCGCTGACAGCGCGCCATTCTCCGGGCAGCAACGGATGAGTGCTCAGCGAAAAAGGTCCTATGGCGCTGCGCACGAGACGAAGCGTCGGTAGTCCTGCAGCAGCAGTCATGCGTCGGACTTGTCGGTTTTTGCCTTCCGAGAGCGTGATGGCGAGCCACGCGGTCGGTTGCTGCTGTCGCTCGCGGACCGGGGGGTGTCTGGGCCACAGCCATGCCGGAGGCTCTATCCGCACGGTGTGGCTGCCGCGCGTAATGAAATCACCCAGGTTCATCGGCTGACGTAGCTGTTCCAATTGCCCGCTCTCTGGCAGTCCCTCCACCTGCACGAGATAGGTCTTGAGCTTGCCATGATCCGGATGGCTGATCTGGTGCTGCAGTTCGCCGTCGTCGGTCAGCAGCATCAAGCCCTCACTGTCCGCATCCAGCCGGCCGGCCGGGTAGACGTTGGGCACGTCGATGTAGCGCGCTAGCGTCGCGCGGGTCGGGTGCGCGGAGAACTGGCTCATGACGCCAAACGGTTTGTTAAACAATATCAAGGACATGCGAGATTATCGGCGGCTTCGGGCGTGGCGGGATAGCCAAACCGGGCCCGGTTTTTTATGGCAGAGCGCGAAATTCTAGTGCATAATACAAAATCTTGGTCTTATGTCTTATATAAGACCCGCGTTCCGACTTGACGCAGGGTTCGAACCCGGCCCCGTCAGAGGACTTTGCCGTTCAACAGACGCCCACTACAATTTCTTTTATCCGCCAATCTTCGGAGATAACGACGATGTATCAACATATCAAGGTGCCCGCCGAGGGACAGAAAATCACGGTCAACCCCGATTTCTCCCTCACCGTGCCGGACAACCCCATCATTCCTTATATCGAGGGCGATGGCACAGGTGTTGATATCAGTCCCGTGATGATCAAGGTCATCGATGCTGCGGTGGCCAAGGCCTACGGCGGCAAGCGCAAGATCAGCTGGATGGAAATCTACGCGGGCGAAAAGTCGACGCAGGTCTATGGTCCGGATGTCTGGCTGCCGGAGGAAACCCTCAAGGTCCTGAAGGACTATGTGGTCTCGATCAAGGGCCCGCTGACCACGCCGGTCGGTGGCGGCATTCGTTCGCTGAACGTCGCACTGCGTCAGGAGCTCGACCTGTATGTCTGCCTTCGTCCCGTCCGTTACTTCAAGGGCGTGCCCTCGCCGCTGCGCGAGCCCGAGAAGACCGACATGGTGATTTTCCGCGAGAACTCCGAAGACATCTATGCTGGTATCGAATGGCAGGAAGGCACGGATGGCGCGAAGAAGATCATCGACTTCCTGATCCAGGAGATGGGCGTCAAGAAGATCCGCTTCCCGCAGACCTCGGGCATCGGCGTCAAGCCGGTCTCGCGCGAAGGTACCGAGCGTCTGGTGCGCAAGGCGATCCAGTACGCGATCGATAACGACAAGCCCTCGGTCACGCTGGTTCACAAGGGCAACATCATGAAGTACACCGAGGGCGGTTTCCGCGACTGGGGCTATGCGCTTGCGCAGAAAGAATTCGGCGCCCAGCTGATCGATGGCGGCCCGTGGTGCAGCTTCAAGAACCCGAAGACGGGCAAGGACATCATCGTCAAAGATGCGATCGCCGATGCCTTCCTGCAGCAGATCCTGCTGCGCCCGAACGAGTACAGCGTGATCGCCACGCTGAACCTGAATGGCGATTACATCTCCGACGCGCTGGCCGCTCAGGTGGGCGGTATCGGCATAGCGCCGGGTGCCAACCTGTCGGATTCAGTGGCGATGTTCGAAGCTACGCATGGCACGGCACCCAAGTACGCGGGCAAGGACTATGTGAATCCGGGCTCGGTGATCCTGTCGGCCGAGATGATGCTGCGTCACATGGGCTGGTTCGAGGCCGCTGATCTGATTATCAGCTCGATGGAGAAGTCGATCACTTCCAAGAAAGTGACCTACGATTTTGCCCGACTGATGGAGGGGGCTACCCAGGTCTCTTGCTCCGGCTTTGGCGATGTGATGATTGCCAATATGTAACTTCTCCTGATGACGAGAATAACAAGGGCCGGGTTATCCGGCCCTTGTTATTTGTACGAAAGTTTTTCTGGTATTTAATATTTGTTAATCAGAAATTTATTCGAATCGCGAACCGTTCATTAGTCGAGCGGTCAATCGATACGTTGAGGGACGAGGTTTTATGTCTGCCGGAAACTAAAAACCCCCGGGGATACCGGGGGTTTTTAGCGAGTCCTGAGAGATAATCAGGCATTCATTATGTTGGAAGCTTGCTTGCCTTTGGGGCCTTGCGTTACTTCAAACGAGACTTTTTGCCCTTCTTTGAGGGTTTTGAAGCCGTCCATCTTGATGGCCGAAAAGTGTGCGAACAGATCTTCGCCACCGTCGTCCGGAGTGATAAAACCGAAGCCTTTGGCATCGTTAAACCACTTGACAGTACCAGTTGCCATAAAAACGTCTTTCCCTTATTAACGAATCACACGAGCCCTAGAAGCAAGAAGCCTCGCGTAACGCTGCCCCCTCTTATATTGCTCCTCCAAAATCAATCCGTGCCAACCCGCACATATTGATGTTTTGCATTGTTCGGGTAAAAAACCCAAAAGTCAAGTTAATTGCCAAAAGTACTATAATTTGTCAGATTATCAGAAAATTCCTATCAAACAACGCTTCTGTGTGTGCTTCGAAAGTCAGGTTTCTGCGCCCGTTCCGGAAAGGGCGTAATATCAAAAGAGATGCGGAATATTGGTGATTTCCCCGGGGTCGGTGGAAGTTGGAGGCATTAGAATAGAAGCATGGCAACTAACGAAGAGAATGGTACGGTCCTTGTACGTAAAGAGCAGAAGGAGGCGGTCAAGCCGCCCCCGATGTTTCAGGTTTTGTTGCTGAATGATGACTACACCCCGATGGAATTCGTCGTCGCCATCATTCAGGAGTACTTCAACAAGGATCGCGAGACGGCCACGCAAATCATGCTGAAGGTGCATCGCGATGGCAAAGGAATGTGCGGCGTATATCCGAAGGACATCGCAAGCACCAAAGTAGAACTCGTTTTAACCCACGCCCGCAAAGCGGGACACCCGCTACAGTGCGTGATGGAGGAAGCATGATTGCCCAGGAACTCGAAGTCAGTTTGCACATGGCGTTTGTCGAAGCACGACAGGCGCGCCATGAGTTCATCACCGTCGAGCACTTGCTGCTCGCGCTGTTGGATAACCCCTCGGCGGCCGAGGTGTTGCGTGCGTGTGCAGTGAACATCGATGACCTGCGCAAGACACTGACCAACTTCATCACCGACAACACGCCAACCGTGCCGGGTAGCAGCGAGGTCGACACTCAGCCGACGCTGGGCTTCCAGCGGGTGATACAGCGCGCGATCATGCACGTACAGTCGGCGTCGAATGGCAAGAAGGAAGTCACCGGCGCAAATGTGCTGGTCGCCATCTTTGGCGAGAAGGATTCCCATGCGGTGTATTACCTGCATCAGCAGGGCGTGACTCGGCTCGACGTGGTGAACTTCATCTCGCACGGCGTGCGCAAGGATCAGCAGTCCGAACCGCAGAAAGCCTCCGAAGGCGTGGAAGAGAGTCAGCCGGAAGGTCAGCAGAAAGAAAGTGCACTTGATCAGTTCACGCAGAACCTGAACAAGCTCGCGGCAGAAGGCAAGATCGATCCGCTGATCGGTCGCGAGGCCGAGTTAGAGCGCGTCATTCAGACGCTGTGCCGCCGCCGCAAGAACAATCCGCTGCTGGTGGGTGAGGCTGGTGTGGGCAAGACCGCGATTGCTGAAGGCTTGGCATGGCGTGTTACGCAAGGCGATGTGCCCGAGATCTTGCAGAATGCAGTCGTGTATTCGCTCGACATGGGCGCGCTGCTCGCGGGCACCAAGTATCGCGGTGATTTCGAGCAGCGGCTGAAGGCGGTGCTCAAGCAGATGAAGGCCAGCCCGAATGGCATTCTGTTTATCGATGAGATTCACACGATCATCGGTGCCGGTTCTGCTTCCGGCGGCACGCTGGATGCGTCGAACCTTCTGAAGCCGGCGCTGTCTAGCGGCCAGCTCAAGTGCATCGGTGCGACGACGTTTACCGAATTCCGTGGCGTGTTCGAAAAAGATCACGCGCTCTCACGTCGCTTCCAGAAGATCGATGTCAACGAGCCGACGGTCGAGCAGACGATTCAGATCCTGCGCGGTCTGAAGTCGCGCTTCGAAGAGCATCATGGCGTGAAGTACTCGGCGCTTGCCCTGACGACGGCTGCCGAGCTGTCCGCGCGCTTCATCAATGACCGTCATCTGCCGGACAAGGCGATCGACGTTATCGACGAAGCTGGTGCTGCCCAGCGCATACTGCCAAAGTCCAAGCAGAAAAAGACGATTGGAAAGCCCGAGATCGAGGACATCATTTCCAAGATCGCGCGCATCCCGCCGGCCTCGGTCAACCAGGATGACCGCAGCAAGCTGCAAACGATAGACCGCGACCTGAAGAACGTCGTGTTCGGTCAGGATCCGGCGATTGAGGCGCTCGCTTCGGCAATCAAGATGGCGCGAGCCGGCCTGGGCAAGACCGACAAGCCTATCGGTTCCTTCCTGTTCTCCGGCCCGACCGGAGTCGGCAAGACCGAAGTCGCCAAGCAGCTCGCGTTCATTCTCGGTATCGAGCTCATCCGCTTCGATATGTCCGAGTACATGGAGCGTCATGCAGTCAGCCGTCTGATCGGTGCGCCTCCGGGCTATGTCGGCTTCGATCAGGGCGGTCTGCTGACCGAGGCGATCACCAAGAAGCCGCATGCGGTGCTGCTGCTCGACGAGATCGAGAAAGCCCACCCGGATGTGTTCAACATCCTGCTGCAGGTGATGGACCATGGCACGCTGACCGACAACAACGGTCGCAAGGCTGACTTCCGCAATGTGATCATCATCATGACCACAAATGCGGGTGCCGAAAGCCTGCAGAAGCGCACGATGGGCTTCATGGACACCAAGCAGGCCGGCGATGAAATGGCCGACATCAAGCGTATGTTCACGCCCGAGTTCCGCAATCGCCTGGATGCGATCATCAGCTTCAAGGCGCTCGATGAGGAAATCATCCTGCGCGTGGTTGACAAGTTCCTGATGCAATTGGAGGAGCAGCTGCACGAGAAGAAGGTCGAGGCCATCTTCAGCGACAGCCTGCGCAAGTTCCTCGGCGAAAAGGGCTTCGATCCGCTGATGGGCGCGCGTCCGATGTCGCGACTGATTCAGGACATGATCCGCAAGGCACTGGCCGACGAGCTGTTGTTCGGCAAACTGGTGTCAGGTGGCCGCGTGACCGTCGATCTCGACGAAGAAGACAACATCAAGCTCGAGTTTGCCGAAGGCGACACCCCACCACCAGCCGCGCCGCAAGAAACAGCGGAAGTCGAATAAGCGTCGCTAGGCTGGTTGTAAAGCACCCCAACCCCTGTCCTCGGACAGGGGTTTTTTTTAAAGGTTTTCCTCAAAGGTGCTTCCTCAAAGGGACACTCACTTTGTTTTCGAATTTGCAAAGGGGCTTGCAAAGGGACACTGGGGCTTGCAAAGGGACACTCACTTTGATTTCAAGGCCATAAACAAAGTGAGTGTCCCTTCGTGGGGAGAGCCCAAAAACAAAGTGAGTGTCCCTTTGCGGAGGGTCAGGGGACGAGTGGTTTTTTTGCGGCTTGTTTCTGGCGTATTTCTTTTACGATGGCCTGTACCAGAGTGCGTCTCTCTTCTGTCCAAGGGTGCAGTGCGCTGTAGCTGTTGATCTGGCTGCTTGGCGCGATTTCGGCCAGCCTTTGCGACACTTTCGATAGATTCAGTGGATCGTAACCGGCGCGTGCGAGCATGAACAATGCTAGCCGGTCGGCTTCCTGATCCATCTTCTCGGGTGTGGGCTTGATGCCGCTGCTGCCGGTATAGCTGGCAGGGTCGGGCTTCAGGGGCAGCAGGCTGTCGATAACGCCGGACAATGTCGCTGTCTGCTGCAATTGCCTCGGATGCTGGAGCACGTTGTGCGCAAGCTCGCGCGCAAGAATCACAGCGACATCGTCATCTCCGGGCAGGGCGTCGAGCAGGCCTCGCGTCATCATGATGCGCCTGCCGTCTGTGTAGGCATTCACGTTCGGCGCATTGCCAATGTCGATTGCGAATGCGCAGGCCAGTGTCAGCGGCACCTGAAGATCGACCGGTTGTCCGCGACGCAGCACCCTGACGCGGATATCGGTGAGATTCTTCAGCACGGGTGCGAGCAGTTTCGCTGCCTCGTTCTCGGCTTGCGGTCCTTCCGGCATCGGAAGATCTTGCAGGGTCTGCAGGATGTCGCCGCGCGCCATGCCGGCTTTTTGAGCGCCGCTGCCATCGAGTACCTGCATCACTTGTAGTCGCTCACCCAGTCCCAGCGTCTTGCGCGCTGCGCCTGCCAGTTCCGGCGGATATGAATGCACATTTTTCGCCGTGAAGCCCAGCAGTGGCCTCGCCTGCGTGCGGCAAAGTACGGCGTTTTTGATGATCAGGGGGGCGGCGATACGATAGACGCGCTCCTGTCGCGCGATTAGTGCTTCCAGTGTCGCATCACGGGCAGGTGTGGCGCTTGTCGTGCTCGGTGTGGGGGTGGCAGGTGGGTTGTTACCTGTAGTAGGCATCGTTCCGCAGGCGCTTAGCAGCAGCAGCGCGGTCAGATGGATACTGGTGACCAGAGCATGACAGCCTCTGGTGTCCTTATTTTTTTCCTGTACTCCCGAAACCGCCTTCGCCACGTTCGCTGCCCTCGAATGACTCGACTACCCGGAATCCTACCTGCAACACGGGCACGATGACCAGCTGTGCGAGACGTTCCATCGGATTGAGCACAAAGTTCGTGCTACCACGATTCCAGGTGGAAACCATCAATTCGCCCTGGTAGTCGGAGTCGATCAGTCCGACCAGATTGCCCAGCACGATGCCATGCTTGTGACCGAGGCCGCTGCGCGGCAGGATCATCGCCGCATAGGCAGGATCAGCAATGTGTATCGCCAGACCGGTGCGGATCAGGTGTGTGCTGCCGGGCTCCAGCGTCAGCGGCGCGTCAATGCAGGCACGCAGGTCGAGACCGGCGCTGCCTTGTGTCGCATAGGCTGGCAAGTGCTCCTGCATGCGCGGATCGAGGATTTTCAGGTCGATGGTTTTCATGGTTATTTTTTTGCGTTGAGGCGGCGAGCAATTTCTTCGATCAGGCTGAGTGCCAGTGCATCCTTGCTCGCACGCGGCAGGCGATGATGTCCTTGGTCGTCAAACAGCACGAGCTCATTGTCGTCCTTGCCGAAGGTCTGATGGCCAATGTTGCCGACTAGCAGAGGAATGCGTTTTTTCTCGCGCTTGGCGGCGCCGTGCATGAGCAGGTCTTCAGACTCCGCCGCGAAACCCACGCAGTAAGGGGGTGAGGGCAGCGCGGCGACCGCTGCCAGTATGTCCGGGTTGTGCTCGAACTGCAGCGACGGTACCTGTCCTTCCTGCTTCTTGATCTTCTGCTCGCTGACCGCGGCCACGCGCCAGTCAGCGACGGCGGCCACCGCGATGAACAGATCTTGCGTGGCGATATGCGACATCACCGCATCATGCATCTCGCGTGCCGTTGTCACCGGCAGCAGGGCGACGCCTGAAGGCCGCGCCAGCGCCGTGGGGCCGGAGACCAGCGTGACCTCGGCGCCCGCTGCACGCGCAGCACGCGCAATGGCGTAGCCCATCTTGCCCGACGAGAGATTGGTGATGCCACGCACCGGATCAATCGGCTCGAACGTCGGGCCGGCAGTGATCAGGACCTTTTTTCCCGTGAGCCGCTTCGGCTGAAAGAAGGCCGACAGATCCTCCAGCAGCTGCTCGGGTTCCATCATGCGGCCAAGCCCGGTTTCGCCGCAGGCCTGATCGCCCGCAACCGGGCCGAGCAGGCTCACGCCGTCTTTGCGCAGCTGTTCGGCATTGCGCCGCGTGGCCGGGTTTTCCCACATCTCCACATTCATCGCGGGCGCCACCAGCAGCGGCACGGTGGAGGGACGCGCGAGGCACAGTGTGGAGAGCAAATCATCAGCCGCGCCATGTACCAGTTTGCGCATGAAGTCCGCCGAGCAGGGCGCGATCACGATCGCATCCGCCTCGCGCGAGAGGTCGATATGCGCCATGTTGTTGGAGATGCGGCTGTCCCACTGATCGGTATAGACTGGCTTGCCCGACAAGGCCTGCATCGTCACCGGTGTAATGAAGTGACGCGAAGCCTCGGTCATCACCACCTGCACGCTGGCACCGGCCTTCACCAGGCCGCGCGCGAGTTCGGCGGCCTTGTAGCAAGCGATGCCACCGGTCAGGCCCAGCACGATTTTTTTGCCCGCGAGGTTCATGTTTTCCCTATGCCCGACAGTGCCAACGATCAGGTTCAGCGCTTGGTTTCAGCGATTCACGCGCCGAAATTCATCCAGCACGAACAGCAGCGCGCCCACCGTGATCGCGGCGTCCGCCACATTGAACGCCGGCCAGTGCCAGCCGGCGATATGGAAGTCCAGAAAATCGATCACATGCCCATAGGCTACACGATCAATCAGGTTGCCGAGTGCGCCGCCGAGGATCAGCGCCAGCGCCCAGCAGAACAGCCGTTGCGTCGGGTTTCGCTTCAGCATCCACAGTATGAACAGTGAGGCCAGCACCGACACGCCGGTAAAGAAGTAGCGCTGCCATCCTGGCTGATCCGACAGAAAGCTGAATGCGGCTCCCCGGTTGTAGACCATCACCAGATTGAAGAACGACGTCACCGGATCCGACTGACCATAGGCCAGCAAGCGGGTCATGGTGATCTTGGTCAGCTGATCGAGCAGCACCACGATGATCGCGATGCCGACCCAGATCAACATGCCGCCGGATTTTTTTGCCATAGCTTCCGTAATCTCGCGCTTCAGGCAATGTGGCGATGTTCGCCGCTGCCAAACAGGTTCGAGGTGCAACGACCGCACAGGCCGGGATGATCAGCATGCGAACCGACATCGGCACGATAATGCCAGCAGCGCTCGCACTTTTTGTGCTCCGACGCCTTGACCATCACTTTTTCAGCGGCAGAGTTCGCAGCGGGCACCACCGTCGCTGCCGAGGTAATCAGCACGAACTTCAGATCATCGCCCAGACTTTGCAGCAGTGCGAGCTTGTCGCTGCTGGCGTGAATTTCAACCTCGGCCTGCAGCGAGGAACCGATTGCCCCCGAGACACGCACTTCCTCCAGTTGCTTGAGCACTTCGGCGCGGATGGCCTGCAGCTGTTCGTATTTCGCCAGCAGCAGGTCGGCGTCGCTGATCTCGGGCAGCGTGTAGAAGGTCTGCGTGAAAATGGTCTCACCCGACGCAGCGTACGCTTCTTTATCCGCGAAGATCGACCAGGCTTCTTCAACTGTAAACGACAGCACTGGTGCCATCAGTCGCAGCAGCGATTGGGTGATATGCCAGATCGCCGTCTGCGCGGAGCGGCGGGCTGTCGAGTCAACGCCACTGGTGTACAGGCGGTCTTTCAGGATATCGAGATAGAAACCGCCTAGATCTTCCGAGCAGTACATCTGCAGCTTGGCCACCACCGGATGGAATTCATACTCGATGAAGTGCGCGCGTATCTCTGTCTGCAGCTGGTTCATGCGGGCGATCGCATGGCGATCGATTTCCAGCAGCTCGCCGATCGCAACGGCGTCTTTCGACGGATCGAAGTCCGAGGTGTTCGCCAGCAGGAAACGCAGCGTATTGCGGATGCGGCGGTAGCTTTCGACCACGCGCTTCAGAATCTCGTCCGAGATCGACAGCTCGCCCGAGTAATCCGTTGCAGCGACCCACAGTCGCAGAATTTCTGCCCCCAGCGTGTCCGACACTTTTTGCGGCGCGACTACATTGCCCTTGGACTTGGACATCTTCTTGCCTTCGCCATCGACCACAAAGCCGTGCGTGAGCAGCGCCTTGTACGGCGCGCAGCCATTCAGCATCGCCGAGGTCAGCAGCGACGAATGGAACCAGCCGCGATGCTGGTCCGAGCCCTCGAGATAGAGATCGGCAGGAAACTGCGATTCAGTCGCATGCGAGCCGCGCAGCACGGTCTGGTGCGTGGTGCCGGAGTCGAACCACACGTCCAGTGTGTCGCGGTTCTTCTCGTAGTGCGCTGCATCAGCGCCGAGGAAGCTGTTCAGATCCAGCGTGTGCCACGCTTCAATGCCGTGCTGCTCGACGAGCTTCGCGACTTTTTCCAGCAGCGCCGGTGTGTCCGGATGCAGCTCGCCGGTTTCCTTATGAACAAAGAAAGCCATCGGCACGCCCCACTGACGCTGGCGCGACAGTGTCCAGTCCGGACGGTTGGCAATCATGCCGTGCAGCCGCGCCTTGCCCCAGCCGGGGAAGAAGCGCGTGGCATCCACCGCAGCCAGCGCGGTTTCGCGCAGCGATGCGCCGCCGCTCTTCGGTGTTTTGTCCATGCTGGCGAACCACTGCGAGGTCGCACGATAGACGATTGGCGTCTTGTGACGCCAGCAGTGCATATAGCTGTGATCGAACATCACCAGCTTGAACAGATGGCCGGCCGATTCCAGTGCCGCGCAGATCGGCTTGGACGCTTCCCAGATGGTCATGCCGCCAAACAGCGGCAGCGTCGATGCATAACGACCATCGCCCATCACAGGGTTGAGAATATCGTCATCTTTCAAGCCGTGTGCCTTGCAAGACGCATAGTCATCCACACCATACGCGGGCGAAGAATGCACGATCCCGGTGCCGGCATCGGTCGTCACATACTCGCCGAGATAGACCGGCGACAGACGGTCATAGCCGGGGTGCGTCGCATGCAGCGGATGATGAAACTTCACCAGCGACAGCGCCTCGCCCTGACAGGTGGCGATGATTTTGCCTTCGATGCCGTAGCGCTGCAGGCAGCTCTCGACCAGATCTTTTGCGAGGATCAGCAGAATGGGTTCGCCTTGACGTTCGGCCTGCACCAGCGCATAGGTGACCTCGGGATGCATGTTCAACGCCTGATTGGCAGGGATCGTCCACGGTGTGGTGGTCCAGATCACCCCATAGCCTTTGCCCGCAGGGAGCGCAGACAGGCCAAAGGCTGTCGCGACTTTGTCCGGCTCGGCAAACGGAAAGGCAACATCAATCGCAGGGTCGCGCTTGTCCTGATACTCGACTTCTGCTTCGGCCAGTGCGGAGCCGCAATCGAAGCACCAGTTCACTGGTTTGAGGCCGCGATAGACGAAGCCCTTGTCCAGAATGCTGCCGAGCGCGCGAATCTCGTCGGCCTCATTGCGGAAGTTCATCGTCTTGTACGGATTGTCCCAGTCGCCCAGTACGCCCAGACGGATGAAGTCTTTTTTCTGGCGCTCGATCTGCTCGCCGGCATAGGCGCGGGATTTCGCCAGCACGTCAGCGGTCGGCAGGTTCTTGCCGTGCTGCTTTTCAATCTGAATCTCGATCGGCATGCCATGGCAATCCCAACCCGGTACATACTGCGCATCGAAACCGTCCAGCTGACGTGTCTTGACGATCATGTCCTTCAGGATCTTGTTCACCGCATGGCCAATATGAATATCGCCATTCGCATACGGCGGGCCGTCATGCAGGATGAACTTCGGCCGGCCCGCAGACGCTGTGCGGATGCGCTGGTACAGATTTTTCTTTTGCCATTCGGCGACCCACTGCGGCTCGCGTTTGGCGAGATCGCCGCGCATCGGGAAGGGCGTCTCGGTCATATTGACCGGGTACTTGTTATCAGATTTTTTGCTGTGGTCGGACATGAGTTCAGCTCAGGGTAGGTATCTCAAAAAATTCTCTCGCTGCGCGTGCATCATTGGCGATTGCGGCAGTCAGCGTTTCCAGATCGTCGTACTTTGCTTCGTCGCGCAGTTTGCGCAGGAATTCGACGCGCACCAGCTTGCCGTAGCAGTCGGCGGAGTAATCAAAAATATGCACTTCCAGCAGCACGCGGCCATTGTCTTCCACCGTCGGCCGCACGCCGAGGCTGGCCACGGCTGGCAACGGCTGCGATGCCAATCCATGCACCTGCACGATGAAAATGCCGGTGAGCGCAGGGCGCTTGTGCGCAATGCGAAGATTCAGTGTTGGAAAGCCTATCGTCCTGCCCAGCTTGCGGCCGTGCTGCACCCGCCCCGAAATCGCATACGGATGTCCGAGCAGCTCACTCACACGGACGAAATCACCGTCATGCAACGCACTGCGCACCGCCGAGGATGAAATGCGCGCCTCGGCATGCATCACAGTCTCCAGCGATTCCACGTCGAAGCCGTGCACGTGTCCGGCGGCAGTCAGCATCGCGAAATCGCCGGCGCGCCTTGCACCGAACCGAAAATCATCGCCAACGATCAGCCACTTCACATGTAGCCCATCAACCAGCAGCTTGCGCACGAAATCTTCCGGGCTCATCGCCGCGAATCGCGCATTGAAGTGCTCGACGATCACGCGGTCAACGCCTGCGGCTTCCAGCGCCTGCAGCTTGTCGCGCAGATTGGCCACCCGGCGAGGTGCTCGGTTTTCGTCGCCTGACAGGTGAGCAAAATATTCGCGCGGATGGGGCTCAAAGGTCATGACCGCCGATTCCACGCCCAGCCTCTGCGCGGCCTCGGTGACTCGCGAGAGCAGCATCCGATGACCCCGGTGCACGCCATCGAAATTGCCAATGGTGAGCGCGCATGGCCGGCGCGCCTGAGCATTGGGAAGTCCGCGGAAAACTTTCATGTCTTGGGCCGAAAAGGGCTGGAAGGGGCTCGCATCGCGAAAACCCTCGATTATAGTGGTTTTCAGGGCTTTCCCCGGCGTCGGCCGCGCCCGAATCCGGCATGACACCGCCCGAAAAAGGGGTGATCAGGCAGAGCGCATGCCCTCGAGAGGATTCTGGCAGTAATAACGCGCGAGCAGCTGGTAGGCCTCGGGATAGGCGCTTGCCAGTGAGGAGGGCATGACGAAAAAGATTTCTGACGCTACCGCGAAAAATTCGGCCGGATCCGTGGCCGCATACGGATCCATCGGCAGACTGGCTGCCAGCGCATCGTAGCGCTCGGCATGCAGCGGATGGTCGGGATCGAAATCCTCGGGCAGTGCGGCTTCCAGCTGATCGACACGACCGCAAAAATCCTCATAGGCAGTACTGAAGACGTGTGGCCAATCAACGAAATCAGACCGCCGATGAACTGACGACAGAAAGGGCGGATAGCCATTCGCGCCGCCTCGCCCCATGTCAATCTTGTGCGCGAATTCATGAATGACGACGTTGTGCAAGGGGCGACCATCGCGGGCGTTCGAGGGGGCGATATCTGGCCACGAGAGCAGGACAGCACCGCCCATGTCGATCGCCTCTCCGGCGATCATCTCTTCCCATTCGTGCACGATGCCGCTGTCGTCCATCATCTGCTGCCTGATCGGGAAAGCCTCCGGCGTGACGATCACGGCAGACATGTCGTCATACAGATCCAGGCTCAGGTTCAGCACCAGCAGTGCCGCCTGTGTCGCGATGGGCACGGCCATGTCATCCGACAGTTCGAAACCTTGGATACCAGCGAAGGGCTTTCTGGCGAGTAGTTGTTCCGTCAGCGATTTCAGCCGCAGCAGATCGTCCTTCCCCAGATAGTCAAGGAAGGGCAGTTGCGACAGGCTGGCCTGCCACAAGTCTTCGGGTATGGTGGGCGGATCTCCCGCGACCCGGTGTCGCAGCCAGCTCAGCCAGCGCATGTGTTGCCGGCACCGGTGCTCACAACTCGCCCCAGACCGCTTGCAGCGCGGCCATGGCCGCCAGACCCGCGGTTTCGGTGCGCAGCACGCGCTCGCCCATCGTCAGGCAGAGCGCGCCATGGGCGATCGCAGCCTCTTCTTCCGCCGGACTCAGCCCGCCCTCGGGGCCGATGATCAGGGTGACGGCCTGCGCCGGCTGGTGGCGCGCCCACTGCGACAGCGGCTGGCTGCCGCGCGGTGAGAGCAGGATGCGGCGGTGCAGGTCTTGTTGCGTCATCCAGTGCTCGAACGGCTGTGGCTCGGCCAGATGCGGCAGACGGTTGCGCCCGCATTGCTCCGCAGCGGACGCCATGACGCCCGCCCAGTGCTGCATTTTCTTTGCGGCGCGATCCTCATTCAGTCGCACCACGGAACGGCTGGAGATCAATGGCTGGATCGCGGTCGCGCCGAGTTCCACGGATTTTTCAATGATCCAGTCCATCTTGGAGCCCTCGGGCAAGGCCTGCGCCAGACACAGGCCATGCGCCGCTTCTGCTTCGCGTGCGGAGAAGGATTTCACCAGCACCTGTACCTGTTTTTTTTCCAGGCGTTCGAGGCGCGCGGTGTATTCGCCGCCCATGCCGTTGAAGAGCGTGATCAGTTCGCCTTCTTTGAGGCGCAGTACCTGAATATGACGGGCAAGGGCCTCGGGCAGGGCGAGCAGCGTCCCGGTGTCTAGCGGCTGGTTGCAGTAAAAGCGTGGCATGGGATAGAGAGTGGGTGGGGTCGAGGGGCTTGGGGTGAATTTTCGGTGAACGTCTGGTGAATTGCACGTCAATCCCGGCGCATTCCGGGGAAGCGCCGGTTGATGGGCCGGTTGGTGGGCCTGTTGATGGAATTGTAAGCCTGTCGGTGCCTGTTATCGGCTTTCGCAGCTGACTTCGGTCGGGTTCGGTCTGGTAAAATTTCAGGTTTTCCGGCTCGCGCGATCATCTGCTGTTCGTCCTTTCCCCAGCATGCTGCGGCCACTGGTTTCTTCATACATTGTTGGCAATATGACTTCCACTCCCGAACCCCGAAAGATGGCCAATGCGATACGCGCGCTGGCGATGGACGCCGTGCAAAAGGCCAATTCCGGGCATCCCGGCATGCCGATGGGCATGGCCGAGATTGCGGTCGCCCTGTGGGGCGGCCACCTGCGACACAATCCGGCCGATCCCCACTGGCTGGACCGTGATCGCTTCGTGGTCTCCAACGGTCATGGCTCGATGCTGCTGTACGCGCTGCTGCATCTGACCGGCTATGACTTGTCGATGGACGAGCTGCGCAATTTCCGCCAGATGCATTCCAAGACGCCCGGTCATCCTGAGGTGGACATCACGCCCGGCGTCGAGACCACCACCGGGCCGCTCGGGCAGGGCATTGCGAATGCCGTGGGCATGGCACTGGCCGAAGAACTTCTCGCCGCGCAGTTCAACAAGCCCGGCTTCGACATCATCGATCATCACACCTATGTGTTCCTCGGCGATGGCTGCCTGATGGAAGGCATCAGCCATGAAGTCTGCTCGCTTGCCGGCACGCTGCGCCTGTCCAAGCTGATCGTGCTGTACGACGACAATGGCATCTCCATCGATGGCAAGGTTGATGGCTGGTTCCGCGATGACACGCCGAAGCGTTTCGACGCCTATGGCTGGAACGTGATCCCGAATGTCGATGGCCATGATGCGAAGGCGGTCGATGCGGCGATCGCTGCTGCAAAAAAATCGGATCGTCCGACGCTCATTTGCTGCAAGACCGTGATCGGCAAGGGGGCGCCCACCATGCAAGGTACCGACAAGGTACACGGTGCCGCGCTGGGCGACGCCGAGATCGCCGCGACCCGCGCGGCGATCGACTGGCCCCATGCGCCGTTCGAGATTCCCGCTGATGTGTACTCCGCATGGGACGCCAAGGCAAAGGGCGCCACTCTGCAGTCCGACTGGACATCGAAGTTCAAGGCCTATCAGGAAAAATACCCGTCCGACGCCGCCGAGCTGCTGCGCCGGATGAAAGGCGAACTGCCGGCGAACTTTGACAAGGCGGTGTCGGATCTGATCGCTGCCTGCATCGAGAAGAAAGAGACCATCGCCACCCGCAAGGCCAGCCAGAATGCCATTCAGGCATTGGCGCAGGTGCTGCCGGAATTCCTGGGCGGCTCGGCCGATCTGACCGGCTCCAACCTGACCAACTGGAAAGAATGCGTTGCCGTGCGCGCCGGCCATCCGGGCAATCACGTGAACTATGGCGTGCGCGAATTCGGCATGAGCGCGATCATGAATGGCGTGGCGCTGCATGGCGGCTTCATTCCTTTCGGTGCGACCTTCCTGACCTTTTCCGACTACAGCCGCAATGCGCTGCGCATGGCAGCACTGATGAAGCGCCGCTCGATCTTCGTGTTCACGCATGACTCGATCGGTCTGGGTGAAGACGGCCCGACGCACCAGTCGATCGAGCATGTCTCCAGCCTGCGTCTTATCCCGCACCTGGACAACTGGCGTCCTTGCGACACCGTGGAATCTGCAGTCGCCTGGGCCGAAGCCGTGCGTCGTCAGCATGGCCCGACCACACTGATTTTCTCGCGCCAGAACCTGCCGTTCGTCGAGCGCAGCGCGGCGCAAGTCGCGGATATCCGTCGCGGTGGCTATGTGCTGAAAGAGGCTGCCAATGCGAAAGCCATCCTCATCGCCACCGGCTCCGAGATCGAACTGGCGCTGAAGTCCGCTGATGCACTGGCCGCCGAAGGCATCCCGGTGCGTGTGGTCTCCATGCCCAGCACCGAGGTATTCGACCGACAGGACGCGACTTACAAAGCCAGTGTGCTGACCAAGGGACTGCCACGAGTGGCAGTCGAAGCAGGGGTCACCGACTTCTGGTTCAAGTATGTCGGTCTTGATGGCGCGGTCGTTGGCATCGATACGTTTGGCGAGTCTGCACCGGCCGGCGTGTTGTTCAAGCATTTCGGTTTCACGACGGAGAAAGTCGTGGCCGCAGTCAAGTCGGTGCTCCACTGACCTGACACGATATCCATTCACATCACAACGTTTCAGGAGATCCTCATGACCATCAAAGTTGCCATCAATGGCTATGGCCGCATCGGCCGCAACGTCCTGCGCGCTCACTACGAGGGCGGCAAGAAGAACGATATCCAGATCGTTGCGATCAATGATCTCGGCAATGCCGAATCCAATGCTCACCTGACGCGTTATGACACCGCCCATGGCAAATTCCCGGGCACCGTGGTGGTCGAGGGCGATCACATGATCGTCAATGGCGACAAGATCCGCGTGTTCGCGCAGCGTAATCCTGCTGACATCCCGTGGGGCGAGCTGGGTGTCGATGTCGTGCTCGAGTGCACCGGCTTCTTCACCACCAAAGAAAAAGCATCTGCGCACCTGAAAGGCGGCGCGAAGAAGGTCATCATTTCCGCACCCGGCGGCAAGGATGTCGATGCCACAGTCGTCTACGGCGTCAACCAGAACGTGCTGAAGTCCTCCGACACCGTGATCTCGAATGCGTCATGCACGACCAACTGCCTCGCACCGCTGGTCAAGCCGCTGAACGACAAGATCGGCGTGCTGAACGGCCTGATGACCACGGTTCACGCTTACACCAATGATCAGGTGCTGACCGACGTGATGCATGAAGACCTGCGCCGCGCCCGTTCCGCCACGCAGTCCATGATCCCGACCAAGACCGGTGCTGCCGCCGCCGTCGGCCTCGTGCTGCCCGAACTGAACGGCAAGCTCGACGGCTACGCCATCCGCGTCCCGACCATCAACGTCTCCATCGTCGACCTGTCCTTCATCGCAGCGCGCGACACCACCGTCGATGAAGTCAATGCGATCATGAAAGAAGCCGCGAACGGTCCGCTGAAAGGCATCCTGACCTACAACACCGATCCGCTGGTGTCTGTGGACTACAACCACAACCCGGCGTCGTCGAACTTTGATGCGACCCTGACCAAAGTCTCTGGCCGCCTCGTCAAAGTCTCGTCCTGGTATGACAACGAGTGGGGCTTCAGCAACCGTATGCTGGATACGACCATGGCATTAATGGGTGCAAAGTAAGCAGGACTGCTGCCCCGCTCGTTGCGCCACACCGAGTGGAGGCTGCGTCGCAGCCGTAAAAATATAGCCGCGAAAGCGGCTATATTTTTGGCTTCAGCATCCGCAGGCCTACTGTCCCACCACCTTCGCGTACTCAGGCGACCGGGGACCCGGCAGCAGCCCGCCCGGCCTCGCGCTCAGCAGGCGGAAGCTGGTCATCCGGGCCACCGGATATCCCTGATCTCCGATGCTGTTGACCACCTGGCTGATCAGTGCTTTGACCAGCAGTACCGCGAGACCACCGCTGGAATCCTGATTCTCTGCGCTCGAAGCTCTGGCTTTGCCTTCCCACAGTAACTGGCCGCTTCGCGTGTCGATCAGCCTTGCAGTGGCAGCGACGATGACCTCGCTGCTGACGATCATGTATTTCGCGCCATATTCCTCGATCGAGATGTAGAGCGCGGCATCCGCACCGAAAATGTCGGCCAGTTTGGCTGGAGGGATCTGATGCATCTCGCCGGGCTCGGTCACGCCATTTTCGCGAAACGTCTGGTCGACCAGTGCGACCGGCAGCACGTAATAGCCAGATTCGGCGAGAGGCCGGGTCACGGTGGCCAGCATGCTGTACGTCGCTCGTATGTCCGGCGACAGATTCAGAGGGGGCAGGACGACAATCGATTTGGGCTTGCTCTGTCTGAATGCCGAGTAATCATAGGAAGCGTTGGTAGCACAGCCGCTGAGGATCAGGGCAAGGCCGATCAGCAGTGCGCAGCAAACTCGCTGTTTCATCATGGTTCCTTATTTTTTGAGTCTGCTGATCAACCGATCCATGTAAGGACGCGACTCCGGAAACAAGACCTTTTCGGTCTCGAACGAGGCTACGGCCTGATCGAGTTTGCCCGTCTGGAAATACAGATAGCCGAGGTGAGCATAGTGCCCCGGTGGGGGCGTGCGGCTCTTTGCACGCGCTTTTTCACTGTCCGCTTCCAGCTTTGCAATCTGCTCATCGGGGGATGACTTGCCGGGCGAAATGTACATCGCATAGATCTGGTCTTCGTAGCTGCCCCATTGATAAAGACCTTGCTGCTGGGCGCAGCCGGTCATCATCACTGCGGCGGCAACGAGCAAGAGGTGCGATCCGAAGCGATTCATGATCAGCTCCGGCATCAGACGTCCGGCTTCCATGCGCCGCGCTCGATACCTTCCACCAGCCGGTTCACCGCCTCTCTGATGGCGAGGTCAAGTACCTTGCCGTTCAGGGTCGAGTCATAGCTGGCTGTGCCGCCGAATCCCACAATCTCGCGATTCGACAGGGCGTACTCACCGGCGCCCTGTACGGAGAACACGACTTCCGAGGTCAGTGCATTAACCACATTGACGCTGACCTTGGAATAAGCGACCTGGGTCTTGCCGCGTCCGAGGATGCCAAACAGTTGCTGGTCGCCCGTTTCCTTTCGGCCGAACTCGGTGACATCCCCCGTCAGCACAAATTGCGCGCCGCTGAGCTTTTGCTCCTTGCCACGCAGCCTGGCCTCTTGCTGGATCTCACTCATGTTTTCGCGATCGACCACGACAAACCGGTTGGATTGCTGAAGATGCGTGATCAGGATGGTCTTGGCCTGCGACCCCAGGCGATCAACGCCATCGGAAAACAAGCCGCGCAGGAAAGTGGATCGATTGTCGAATTTCCCGACAGCAATTGTGCTCTTGGGGCCGGAGTAGGCGGTACCGGCCGAAGTGACTTGCTTCGGAGCTACGGTTTGTGAGCTTTCAGTGGCGCAGGCAGCGAGCAGGCAGGCAGCCAGCACGGCCATTGCCCGGGAAAGGAAAGTGCGGTTCATGTGAGCGATCCGTAAGTGACAGGAGAGGCGAGCCTTTTGCAAGGATCGCCGGAGAAATGCAGGCAGGGCTTGCATTGAAAGATTATGAAAAGAAATTAAACAAATGACATGTCAGCTACGCTACTATGTTGTCATGCGGCGACAAAAGCGAGTGACATCGCCGCGACTTCAAAGCGGGTCAATCATGACCTGTTGCCACAGCCGCTCGACAGCCGCTCGTTGAGATTTGACCGTCTCGGGTTCCACTCTGGCCTTGTCAGCCCCTTTCAGCCGGATCTGGTGCTGCAGCTTGCGGAACTGGCGGTAGGCGTCGGCGACCGTCGTTGCCAGCGAGTGGTCTACCAAGCCGACATGGCCCGCCAGATTCAGGAGCGCAATATTGCCGATGTCTCCGGTCATGGCCGGGTGCGATGCAGAGTGCGCAAGCACCAGATACTGGACGATGAACTCGATGTCGATCATTCCGCCGGCATCATGCTTCAGATCGAACAATCCCGAACGATTAGGGTGGGCGTCATGCATGCGCTGGCGCATGGCCAGCACTTCCGTGCGGAGCGCGGCGGGATCGCGTGCCTGTCGCAGTAGCTCCGTTCGCAGCGACTCGAAGCGCTTGCCAATCTCGGCATCGCCGGCGCAGAAGCGCGCCCGGGTCAGCGCCTGATGCTCCCAGACCCATGCCGACTCGCGCTGATACTTCTCGAAGGCTTTGAACGACGAGACCAGCAATCCGCTGGCGCCGTCGGGACGCAGCGCGATATCGATGTCGAACAAGATACCCGCCGGGGTGTGACTGGTCATCCAGCTGATGAAGCGCTGAGCGAGCTTTGCATACAGTGCGGGAGCTTCCTGATCCTCATCGTCATACAGGAAGATCACATCGAGGTCTGAGGCATAACCCAGCTCCTTGCCGCCCAGCTTGCCATACGCGATGACGGCGAATGAAGGCTGTTCTTTGTGACGATTGGTCAGCGTCTTCCAGATGGCTTCGAGCGTGGCCGCAATCAGCACATCAGCCAGTAGCGACAGATGGTCGGCGAGACGCTCCACGGTCAGTAATCCGCCCAGATCCTTGGCCAGCAAGCGAAAGAGCTGCGCATGATGCTGCTCGCGCAGCACATCCATCTGCCGTTCAGTATCTCCGGCGAATGCTTCCAGCTGGCGCCGGCATTCGCGTGCAAAGTCATCCCAGTCCGGTTCGGCCTTCAGGCTCGCATCGTCGAGCAGCTCATCCATCAGCACCGGATGCCGTGTCAGGTATTTTGCCGCCCAGTCACTGGCGGCCATCATGCGGACCACGCGCTCCAGCGTATGCGGATATTCCGTCAGCAGCGCCAGATATGCCGAGCGACGCGCAATCGTCTCGAAAAAATCCACCAGCCGGTTGAGCGTTGCTGAGCAGGACGCCTGCTGCCGCGGGATCATCGGCAGCGCCGCACGCATCAGTGTCTGCAGCTGAGCACGGCGCTCGTCCGGCAAGGACTGTATCCGCGAGGAGTTCCAGCTGGTCAGCAACCGTTGCGCAGAAGCCGGAGGATCATCGAAGCCAGTCGCGGCAAGATAAGAGGACAAGGTCTCGGCATCGATGTTGTCCAGTATGGGCACGTTATCGGTGCTGCCACCGGTATCGCTGCCTTCGCCATTCTGCTTGTCGACAAAAATCGTGTCGAAATGCAGCGCTACTTGCTGGCGACAATCATTCAGCGCTTCGATCAGTGATTCCGCGCTTGCGAAGCCAGCCATTCGGGCGACCAGAGTCTGATCTTCCGGTGACGAAGGCAGCACGTGCGTCTGCGCGTCATCCAGATACTGGATGCGGTGTTCGATATTTCTCAGAAAAGTATAAGCATCCAGCAGCTGCTGAATGATGGCTTCCGAGAGCAGCTTGCGCTCGGCGAGTGTGTGCAAGGTAGCTCGTGTTGAACGATCACGCAATCCGGGATCGCGGCCGCCTCGGATCAGCTGGAACACTTGCGCAAGAAACTCGATCTCGCGAATGCCGCCCCGCCCAAGCTTCACATTCATGGTGCGATCCGGATGACGAGTCTCTTGCCGCACGACCTCTGCGCGTATCTGCGCATGCATGCTGCGCAGCGCATTGATCGCGCCATAATCGAGATAGCGGCGGTAAACGAAGGGCCGCACAATCTGGTCGAGCTGCGCGATGTCGTCGGCGTCGCCCGTGATCGCCCGCGCTTTGACCCACGCGTAGCGCTCCCATTCGCGACCCTGTACCATCAGGTATTGCTCCAGCATGCCGAAGCTCGCGGCCAGGGGGCCGGAGTTGCCGTTCGGGCGCAAGGCCATGTCCACGCGGAAGCTGAAGCCGTCTTCAGTGATCTCGGCCAGCTCGGCGATCAGCCGCTTTCCCAGCCTGACGAAGAACTCGTGATTCGACAGCGGTCGCTGACGGTCGTCGGTGACCTGAGTCTCTCCATCTTCCGGGTAAAGGAAAATCAGGTCGATGTCTGACGACACATTCAGCTCGAACCCGCCGAGCTTGCCCATCCCGACCACGATCATCTGCTGCGCGCGGCCCGAGTCTTCCCCGGTCGGCACGCCATGGTTCGTGCACAGCTGGCCGTACAGGTCGTCCAGATGGCGACGGATCGCAAAATCAGCAAAGCCCGAGATGGCGGTTAGCACTTCATCGAGACCGGCTTTGCCGCTGACGTCCCGCTCGGCAATCGCAGCGACCAGCCCATTGCGCAGGCGGCGCATCGCACCTGCCAGCGACACGCCGTCTTGCCGCTGCTCCGAAAGCAGCTGGTCAAAGTCCAGCCGGTCAAGCGATAATTCCGACCATGTTGCAAGCGCAGCCTCGCGTGACGGACTGGCGTCCAGCCAGCGTTTTACAAAGCGGGAAGCATGAGCAATAGGCAAGGGTGGCGCTGGTTTCATCATGTCATGGCAGGGGCAGTTCAGATGCCCGCCGGTGTGGATCCAGTGGCTATGATACAAAGGAAGCGGAGACGGCCACGCGGCGGCCAGTGCAGGTCCCCGACGTGATGAGAGAACAAGCGACGGATGTCGAGTCAACCCAATCCAGTCCATCGTTTCAGGCAAGCCCTGTCACCGGCGTGGCGCGCGCTCGTCGCCGGCCTCGATGCCGCCAATCGCATGACCCATCATGCACTGGGTTGGCTGTTCATCGCGCTGGTCGTTCTGTACTTTGTTTTTTGTGGCGCCTTCCTGTCGCTGCGCTATCTGATTCTCCCCAACATCGACCGGTACAAGCCGGACGTCGAAAGCGTGGCCAGCCACCTGCTGCAGCGGCCCGTCACCATCAATGCCATCTACGCCAACTGGAGCGGACTGAACCCGCGCCTGCGGCTGGATAACCTGATCATCTACAACCAGCAGGGCGAGCGCGCTCTGGTACTGCCAGAGGTCGTGGCGACCGTGTCATGGTGGTCGGCGTTCACCTGGCAGCTGCAACTCGATCATCTTGAGATATCGCGCCCTGATCTTGAGATCGAACGCGACAGCGAGGGCCGTCTCTTTGTCGGCGGCATCTATCTGGATACGTCAAAGAAAGACGACGGCAGAGGACTGGAATGGCTGCTCGCACAACGCGAGATCGTCATCCGGGATGGCTGGGTGCGATGGCAGGATCATCTGCGTGATGCTCCCGATCTGGTACTCAGCAAGGTCAGCTTCGTGTTGCAGAATCAGTGGTACACGCACCGCGCGGCATTGCATGCCACCCCGCCCGAAGCATTGGCCTCGCCCATCGATGTGCGTGCCGAATTCGTGCATCCCGCGTTTGGACGGAGTTCCGATCCGAGCCAGTGGGTGGGCGAGATCTATGCCGATTGGGGCAATACCCATCTGGATGCCTGGTCGCCCTATGTGACCTGGCCTTACAAACTCTCTGGGGGCAAGGGAGCGATACGCGCATGGCTGCGCTTTGATCGCCGGGTCGCGGTGAATTTCACTGCAGACCTTGATCTGAGAGATTTGTCGATACAGCTGGGTGACGATCTGGAGCCGCTGAAGCTGGTCGAAGTCAGCGGACGCGTGTCGGCTGGCGAGGTAGCGACCGGACTCAAAGAAAAGCTTTTGTCTTTCGGCACTCAGGGCCACGCGGTCACGTTGTCGAAGTTTGCCTTGCGCACTGATCAGGGCGAAGTATTGCCGTCGACGACCGCAAAGCATCTTTACACCGTGTCCCGCAATGGTCGCGATGAGCATCACGAACTGCAGATCACCGAGCTGGATCTGGAGGCGCTCGCCCGGCTGGCTGCACATCTTCCGCTCAAGCAAAGCGAGCGCGGATTACTGAACGACTTTGCGCCCCGCGGGCAATTAAACGACTTTGTCGCCAGCTGGGATGGCGCGATTCCCGGGGAGGGCAAATACCGGCTGAGCGGCCGTTTCAGTCAGCTCGCACTCAAACGACAGGCTGCGGTCGTGTCTGCCGATGGCAGGACCCTGAGCGATGCCTTGCCCGGCTTCGACGGCTTGTCCGGGCAGATTGATGCGAGTCAGGATGGGGGCAGCGCAAAACTCAGCGGCAGCAATGTGACCTTTTATGTGGAAGACCTGCTGAACACGCCAGCCTTGTCTTTCGAGGAGCTGGAGGCTGACACTCGCTGGTCGCTGAAGGATAAAAATCACTTGCTGATGAATGTCGCCAGCATGCATTTTTCTCAGTCCGGACTTAAAGGCAGCCTCGAAGGTTCGCACCGGCTGCCCCGGCCGCTGCGCAAGGACACGCTCGGCGAGATCGACATGCATCTCCATGTCCCGGCACTGGAACTGACGCGCGTCGCCGGCTTTTTGCCGGCGGGTATTCCCCAGGGAACCCGCGATTGGGTCAGTGGCGCTCTGGTCGATGGCACGGGCCGCGACCTGCAGTTGACAATCAAGGGCAATCTCGACAAATTTCCCTTCAAGCCTCAGCGTCCCGGAGACAAGCCGCCCGGCGTATTCAAGATCAGCGCAAGGCTGGATCATGCCAAGCTGAATCCGGCTCCTCAGGAACTAGCCTCCGACAAGCGGACGCCGCTGTGGCATCGCATTGATGACATTCAGGGTGTGCTGACGCTGGACCAGACGCGCCTTCATGTTCATGCTGACAGTGCGCGCACCGCAGGCGTGCAGCTGGCAGGCGTGGATGCGGTCATTCCTGACTACCTGTCCAGCCGTCCGGTACTCGATGTGAGTGGTGCCGCGAGCGGACAGCTTCAGGCGATGCTGAACTATGTGAACAACACGCCGGTGGGAGGATGGATAGACAACTTCACCGACGAGGCCAGAGGCAGCGGCAATGCCCGGCTGTCACTGAAAATGCAGATTCCTCTGTCCGACGCGACGCAGCCTGTGGCGCAGGGCGCGGTACGTTTTCAGGGCAACGAGGTGCAGCTGTGGCGATCGGTGCCCGGCGTGCAGAATGTATCGGGTGAAATCGCATTCTCCGAGCGAGGGGTCCAGCTCAATGGTGTGCAGGGCGGTTTCCTCGGTGGCCCGATCGTGCTGAGCGGTGGCACTCAGAAAGATGGCAGCACCCAGGTCAAGGCAGAGGGGGCCGTCAGTGTGGACGGTGTCACGCGCGGGTTGAACACCGCCCCAATGCGACGTCTTGCGAAGAAGATGTCGGGCAGCACGCGTTACTCTGCGCTGGTACGGGTTCGCGGGCAAGGGCCAGAGATCACGGTCGATTCCACGCTGGCCGGCTTGTCGCTGGATTTTCCTGCCCCGCTGGGCAAATCGCAGTCCGAGACCATGCCACTGCGGTTTGGATTGTCTCCGCTGGTGTCGGCCGACCCCACCATGCAGCAGGAAGAGATCAGGATCAATCTCGGTCGGTCGGTGTCGGCGCGTTACCTTCGCCAGCGGGTCAATGCGCGTAGTGCCCCGTGGAAGCTGGTGCGGGGCGGCATTGGCGTCAATCTGCCGGCGCCACAGCCGGATACCGGTATTGCGCTCAACCTGTCGATGCCGGTGCTGAATGTCGATGCCTGGCGTGCCGCGGTAACGGCATTGTCCGCCGACTCCGGCGGCAGCAGTGAAAGCGGCGGCGCTGGCAGCGGACAAGATATCGGCAGCTTCTTCTCTCCCGACAGCATTGGCGTTCGTACCGCGCAGCTGATCGTCGCAGAGCGCTCCCTCGAGAACGCCGTGCTTGGCGCCTCGCGTCAGCGCAATGGATGGCAGTTCAATATCCATTCCGATCAAGCCATCGGACATGCGATCTGGGATGATCCCTGGTTCGAGCGCGGCGCCGGAAAATTCACCGCGCACTTCACATCGCTGGTCATCCCGAAGTCCGAGTCGTCAGACATGACGGAACTGCTGAGCGGTAAAAAGACCTCGAAAGAGCTTCCGGGCCTTGATATCGTCGCCGACGATTTCGAGTTGAGGGGCATGCGACTGGGCCGTCTGGAACTTGCCGCGACCAATGCCATCGGGCCGGGCCGGGAATGGCGTATCAGCAGGCTGGTGATTACCAATCCAGAGGCGATCTTGCGCGCCACCGGCAAATGGCTGGTGTCGTCATCCGACAGCCAGTCATCAATGTCCTATGAGCTCGACATCAATGATGCCGGCAAGCTGCTTGATCGCGTGGGTTTCGAGAAGACGCTCAGGGGCGGCAAGGGCCGCATTGATGGCGAGATCAACTGGAAAGGCTCGCCGACCTCGTTCGACTTCCCGAGCTTGTCGGGCAACCTGAGCCTGAAGCT
>JACCDI011465054.1_pt1 | contig 43226 bp, 39 predicted proteins | sample 7442791 | NCBI WGS metagenome assembly JACCDI01 (sample SAMN15323434, study PRJNA562643) | freshwater metagenome | isolation source: river surface water | place: USA:Blue River Watershed | collected 2017-08-15 | reverse complement strand
TTCAAGAAAAAACGCAAAAAACATTATCAACATTGCGCTACAGAACCTTCGCTATTGGAGCTTATTTTGAAAAAGCAGGAGATACTTTAAAACTCAAAATTGCACTCACAAAAAAACGCAGAAAATAGTTTGCTGGAATTTGGGATTATCCTATAGATTTATCTCGTGAAATTTCTACTGCGTAATCTGGGTTTATACAAATGATGTCCAGAATGACTTTTCAAACCGGGGTAAACAACTTTTAAACCATCTTTTTCAAATCTCTCGGCAAGATACATTGCGTTATGGCTGTGTTGTTTCATTCGGATGTGGAGTGTTCTCAAATTTTTCATTACGCTTGCAGAACGTAAACTGTCCATTGTTGGTCCTAAAAGCATATTAGCCCCATTATTTACATTTTTTAAACTATCGATAAATTCTCGTGAAGCACAAGTCACCCCACCAAGTGTATCACTACTTCCATTGATGTATTTGGTCAAACTGTGAATAACAATATCAGCTCCCAATTTTGCCGGCGAAACCGACAAAGGCGAAAAAGTGTTATCAACCACTAGTTTGATATTGTGTTTTTTTGCAATTTTTGCCAAGCTTGAAATATCAGCGATTTCCAACAAAGGATTACTTACTGTTTCGCAGTACAAAACCTTAGTTTCAGATGTTATTGCTGACTCGACTTTATCCATTTTTGTAATATCAACAAAGGTAGTTTTGATACCTAGTCTTGGACTGAAATTCTTCAAAAAAGCATAAGTTCCACCATAAATTGTTCTACTTGAAACGATATGATCACCAGAGCCGCATAGTTGTAAAAGAGTTGGAGTTATAGCTCCCATTCCTGATGCGGAAACATTGGCTGCTTCTGTTCCTTCCATAGCGGCCAAGGCTTGCCCCAAATACAAATTACTTGGTGATGAATGTCTCGAATACAAATAGCATCCATCGGCATTGCCTTCAAAGGTGTCGAACATAGTTTTGGCTGACAAAAAAGTATAAGTTGAACTATCTGAAATTGAAGGATTTACTCCTCCAAATTCTCCAAAGTATTGTAAATCTTGAATGGCATCTGCAGGATTGAATTTCATTTTTTTTAGTTTTTTAAATTTGCAATACAAATTTCAATTTATTTAGGATAAAAATCAATACTCTATCAAATAATTAGATTTAAAAACTATATTAACACATATAAATAAATAAAATTTCTATATTTACTTCAATTTTTAAATTATTTCAGATTATTTTTCAAATTTTAAATCCTAAACAAATGGCTTTAGATTCAATTGATAAAAAATTGCTTTTTCTTTTGCAAAATGATTGTAAAAAAACAACCAAAGAACTATCATTAAAACTCGACTTATCCGTAACTGCAGTTTATGAACGTATCAAGAAACTCGAAAGAGAAGGTATTATTGATAAATATGTTGTCTTGGTTAATTGTTCGAAAGTCGAAAAAGGATTTGTGGTTTTTTGCCATATCAAACTCATTCAGCACACCAAAGAATTCCTTACTAAATTTGAAAGCGAAGTAGTGAAGCTGAAAGAGGTTTTAGAATGCCATCATGTAAGTGGAGATTATGATTATATTTTAAAAATTTTGGTAAAAGATATGGAAGCTTATCGAGAATTTTTGGTTACAAAACTCACCACTTTGGATCACATTGGAAGTACACACAGCACATTTATGATTAGCGAAGTCAAGAATACTACGGTAATTGAGGTTTGAGATATCGATAACTAAAAAGAAGTAATTCGTTACGAAATCTTTAATATTTTAACTTTAACTTCAGCCAAAAAAACTTAATTTTGCACAACTAAAAATAAAAAAACACAAACTATGAGTTCATTTGACGTAGTCATTATTGGTTCTGGTCCAGGCGGATATGTTTCGGCCATTCGTTGTGCACAACTAGGTTTCAAAACTGCTATTATCGAAAAATATTCCACACTGGGAGGAACTTGCCTGAATGTTGGTTGTATTCCTTCAAAAGCTTTGTTAGCATCATCACATCATTACAGCGAAATTGCTCATTTTGCCGATCACGGAATCGAAGTTTCTGGAGAAGTGAAAGTGAATTTGGAGAAAATGATCGCGCGCAAACAAGCCGTTGTGGATCAAACTTCGGGTGGCGTGAAATTCTTGATGGATAAAAATAAAATTACAGTTCTTGAAGGTTTGGGGTCTTTTGTAGATGCAACTCATGTGGCTGTTGCCAAATCCGACGGAACTTCGGAAACTGTTGAGGCCAAAAATATCATTATTGCAACGGGCTCCAAACCCTCTTCCTTACCATTTATAAAAATCGATAAAGAAAGAATCATCACTTCAACCGAAGCTTTGAAACTGAAAGAAGTGCCAAAACACCTTGTAATTATTGGTGGTGGTGTTATTGGAATTGAATTGGGACAAGTCTATTTACGATTGGGAGCACAAGTTTCGGTAGTAGAATTTATGGACCGAATTATTCCAGGAATGGATGCTTCCTTGTCTAGAGAATTGACCAAAGTCTTGAAAAAACAAGGAATGAAATTCTACCTTTCTCATAAAGTCAAATCGGTGGAAAGAAAAGGTGATACCGTTACCATTCAAGCCGAAAATGCAAAAGGTGAAACCATCACTCTTGAAGGCGACTATTCCTTGGTTTCTGTGGGTCGTCGTCCTTATACTGAGGGTTTAAATGCGGATAAAGCTGGTGTTAAAATTTCTGATAGAGGAATAGTGGAAGTAAACGATCATTTGCAAACCAATGTTCCAAATATTTACGCTATTGGTGACGTAGTTCGTGGCGCAATGTTGGCACACAAAGCCGAAGAGGAAGGAGCAATGGTTGCCGAAATCTTGGCAGGACAAAAACCACACATCGATTATAATTTAATTCCAGGTGTAGTTTACACTTGGCCAGAAGTAGCTGCCGTTGGACAAACCGAAGAGCAATTAAAAGCTTCTGGAGTGGAATTCAAATCAGGAACTTTTCCTTTCAAAGCATTGGGAAGAGCCAGAGCTGGAGGTGATTTAGACGGATTTGTCAAAATACTTGCCGATGCCAAAACCGATGAAGTTTTGGGAGTTCATATGATTGGTGCTCGTTGCGCCGATTTGATTGCCGAAGCAGTAACTGCAATGGAATTCAAAGCATCTGCCGAGGATATTTCGAGAATAAGTCACGCACATCCAACATTTGCAGAAGCAATCAAAGAAGCGGCATTGGCTGCAACGGATAATAGAGCTTTGCACGTGTAATATTTTGCAACTAAATAGAATAAAACCCGTCTCACTTTTTTAAATGAGACGGGGTTTTAAATAATTTACGCTACAAACAATCCTTTATAACTGTCCCATTTGGTAAATAGTAGAAATACATTTCCTAAGAATATAAAGGTAGCAATCGCAATCCCTTCTGGAGCAAGAAAAATATGGGTAAATAGAATATTGATTGAAATAGGCATCAATATTATAAAGGTAATGCGATTGAATTTACCAATAATAAAAGATAATCCACACAAAAGTTCGACAATTTTAACCATTGGCATTAGATAAATGGATGCTTTTATCCCATCATTGAAAATTTTCATATTGCCTGCTAAAGGAGGCTCCGGAAACAATTGAAAAAAAAAGCTTATGGAAGCAAAAAGGAGTAAAACGCCAATTAAAATTCGGACAATTAAGGTTGTGATTTTCATATTTGTTTGTTTTGTGGTTAATAGGGCTATAAATGTAACTAAAAAATTTATTAAAATTTGTCGTAATTTTGAAATTTTAAAACCATCCTAAGTCTTTGAGAACTTCAATTATTAAACAAATAGAAAACTCATTCCAATTCAGGCAACATCTATTGACTTGGGCACAGCAATTTCGTGAAATAGTTTTTTTGGATAGTAACGATTATCCACAACTGTATTCCAGTTACGATTGCATTCTTGCTGTAGATGCTTTTACGTCAATAAAAACGGATTATCATAACGCTTTTGAAAATTTAAAACAATACCAACAAATTTCTAAAGACTGGCTTTTTGGCTATTTATCTTATGATTTGAAAAATGATATTGAGGTTTTAAATTCCAATAATTTTGATGGTTTAGATTTTCCAGATCTGTTTTTCTTTCAACCCAAGAAATTATTTTTATTGAAAGGAAACCAACTCGAAATTCAATATCTCAATATGTGTGATGATGAGATAGAGGAAGATTTTGAGAAAATATGCCTCATGATCCCCATTGGTGGAACTCAGTCTTTTGACGAGGAAATACAGATAGAACAACGCATTTCAAAAGAAAACTATCTCAAAAAAGTATCAAAGATTCTAGAACACATTCATCGTGGAGATATTTATGAGGCTAATTTTTGTATAGAATTTTTTGCTGAAAATGCAATTATAAATCCTTTAGAAAAATTTCTGAAACTCAACAAAATTTCGAAATCTCCACAAGCTGTATTTTTAAAAAACAACAAACATTTTTTGCTTTGTGCTTCTCCAGAACGTTACATTAGGAAAGAAGGTGATTTGCTTATTTCACAGCCTATAAAAGGAACCTCCAAGCGTTTTAAGAATACCATAGAAGATGAAAAATCAAAAAAACAATTAGCTTCCGACCCAAAAGAACGTACCGAAAATATTATGGTCACCGATTTGGTCCGAAACGATTTGTCTCGAACAGCCCAAAAAGGTTCTGTAAAAGTCGAAGAGTTATGTGGTATTTATTCTTTTGCACAAGTGCATCAAATGATTTCGACTATCACTTCAAAATTGGATAGTCAATATACTGCTGTTGAAGTACTTAAAACCACTTTTCCGATGGGAAGTATGACGGGAACTCCAAAGGTTTCAGTACTCAAAATCATCGAAGAATTAGAAGAAATCAAAAGAGGCTTGTATAGCGGAGCTGTTGGTTATTTTACTCCACTTGGCAACTTCGATTTCAACGTCGTTATCCGAAGTATTTTATACAATCAAGAAAAAAAATACGCTTCATTTTCAGTGGGAAGTGCCATAACTTCGCTTTCTATTCCAGAAAATGAATATGAAGAATGTTTGCTCAAAGCCAAAGCGATGAGAGAAGTTTTGAGTTGAAAAAAACTATTGTTAATTCAAAATATTTCTTATGTTAATTCAAAATAATTTGTATGTTAATTCAAAATATTTCTTCTGTTAATTCAAAAAATTTCTTCTGTTAATTCAAAATATTTGTTTATATTGCATTTATAATCAGTATCTTATGTCTATTAAAAGAAAAATAATATATGCAATCAACGAGAATAGAAAATTGTACCCTATTCTTGCAATTTCTGGTCCAAGACAATCCGGAAAAACTACTATGTTGAAAGAGAGTTTTCCAGAATATCAATATTTGAGTTTAGAGGATGTTGATGCTTGAAATTTTTTGGCAAATGATCCAAAAGGATTTTTTGAAAAATACGATAAATTTTGCATTTTCGATGAAGCACAACGCACGCCCGAATTGTTTTCGTACCTCCAATCAAAAGTCGATAACGACAAAATAATGGGGCAATACATTCTTTCGGGTTCGCAAAATTTTCATTTAATGAAAAGTATTACCCAAAGTTTGGCTGGTCGTGTTGCTATTTTTAAACTATTTCCATTGGATTTTAATGAATTGAAATCCGAAGATTTATTGGATAAAGATTATATTAAAACAATGTTAAAAGGTTTTTATCCTGCAATTTATGATAGAGGTATTCCCTCAAGAAATTTTTACAATAGTTATATTCAAACGTATGTTGAACGCGATATTACTGATTTGGTTAACATTCAAAACATACGTTCATTCCGAATGTTTTTGGGATTGTGTGCCGCTCGTGCTGGGCATTTATTGAATTTGAACAATCTCGCAAAGGATTGTGGTATTTCGCAACCCACAGCCAAAGCTTGGTTGTCGGCATTAGAAAGTATTTATATTGTGTTTTTATTGCCCTCTTTGCATATTAATTTCAATAAAAGGATTATTAAAACTCCAAAATTGTATTTTTATGACACTGGATTGCTTTGCCATTTATTGAAAATCAGGGACGAAAATCAAATTAGTGAAAATGCTTTCAAGAGCAATTTATTTGAAAACATGATTATTTCTGAGTACGTAAAACAAAATTATCATCAAAATAATTATGATGAATTTTGGTTTTGGAGGGATGCATCAGGGCACGAAGTCGATTTAATTCGTCAAGATGATTTTAGGTTTAATGTTATCGAAATCAAATCGACCAAGACCATTATGCAAGATTTATTCAAAGGAATTACGTATTTTGAGGCTTTAGCCAAAGAAAATGTAAAATCAAAAACTTTGGTTTACTCAGGTTTAGAAAATCAAAAAAGAACCAATGCGAATGTTATTTCGTGGTATGATTTAAAATAACTAAATTTGAATATGCTACAGAAATTCGAAAATCATATTGCTCAAAATTTTCCTTTTATAATTGGAAAAAAACTCCTTTTGGCTAACAGTGGAGGTCTTGACAGTATGGTAATGTTAGATTTGTTTCATAAACTCCCCTTTGAAATTGCTATTGCACATTGTAATTTTCAACTTCGTGGATTAGAAAGTTTTGGAGATCAAAGATTTATTCAAGATTATGCTAAAGCCAATGAAATTCCTTTATTTTTAACTCAATTCGACACTGAGGCTTTCGCCATTGATTACAAACTTTCTATTCAAGTAGCCGCACGTGAGTTGCGATATAATTGGTTTTATGAACTTTTAGAAACAGAAAACTACGATTATATCCTAACAGCTCATCACGCCGACGACAATTTAGAAACCTTCCTGATTCATCTTATTCGAGGAACAGGAATTGATGGTTTGACCGGAATTCCATCACAAAATGATAGGGTAATCCGTCCACTTTTGATTTTTTCTCGAACAGAAATTGAACAGTATGCAAAAAAAAATACAATCGAATGGAGAGAAGACAGCAGTAATGCTTCGGATAAATATTTGCGAAATAAAATCAGGCATAATTTGGTTCCTATATTGAAGGAATTGAATCCCGATTTTCTAACTTCTTTTCAAAAAACACAAAACTTTTTGCAAGAATCCAAAACAATGGTCGAGGACGCTTCGTTTTTGGTGTATCAACAAGTGGCCAAAGAAAGAGGAACAGAAATTCATTTTGATTTGAATCAATTGAAAAAATTACCCAATTTTAAGTCTTATTTATATCATTGGTTCAACGGTTTTGGATTTTCGGCTTGGGAAGATATTTACGATTTGATTGATGGACAATCTGGGAAACAGGTGTTTTCGGAAGAATTCCGATTGTTGAAAAACAGATATTTTCTTATTTTAAGTCCCTTAAATTTAGAAGTTGATGATGAAGAATATTTCATCAATAAAAATCAAAATGAAATTAATTTTCCCTTAAAATTATCATTTAGTAAAGAATCTGTGTTCAATTTGTTACAAAATACATCTATTTTTGTCGATGAAGATAAACTATGGTATCCATTGGTTTTGCGTCGTTGGAAAGAGGGTGATGTTTTTCAACCTTTTGGGATGGAGGGAAAATCAAAAAAAGTCAGCAAATTTTTTAAAGACGAAAAGTTGTCATTAATTGAGAAAGAAAAAGCTTGGCTCTTGTGTTCTGATAATGAAATAGTTTGGATTGTAGGAATACGTCAAGACGAACGTTTTAAAATAAAATCAACAACAAAAAATATACTTAAAATACAATTGAAACACCCGTGATAATTCTTATTGACAAACAAGGATATGATTATAGGCGTTCCATCTTCCAATAAAAAACAAATATTATAAACAGATGAAACGCCCACGACAATTATCATTGACACACACCAATATGATTATAGGCGTTCCATCTTCCAATAAAGAACAAATATTATAATCAGATGAAACAAATGGATTTTATCTGGCTTGAAACTCAGTTAAAAGAAAGGTTGAATTTTCCATATTTTTGGAGCAGAAAGCAATCGAACGAATGGGATGCTAAAACAAATTTCATTTATTCGATTTATAAATTTGAAAAATTAATAGACGTTACTGCTCAATTTACAGATAATGAAAAAAATTACGCCATCAATAGATGGTATAACTTTTGGTCCGCTATGGCAGTAGAAAAATTGTTTTCTTTACATAAAAAGGTTGCCCCTAACCTAAACAAATATGATAAACTAGTCGATTTTTCTATAAACAAAATTTCCTTTGACCACAAGACTACCGTTTTTCCAAAAGGCTTCAACAAAACTTTTGAATACTCAAAACTGAACCCAACTGAACTCATTACTTGGCTATATCTGAACCAAAGCCAAGAGGGAAGAATGCACTTAGAAAACAGATTATTTATTGTTTTATATGATAAAAATGGAGAGCATTGGAAATTAAAATCTGAAATAGGGTTAATAAAAAATCAAATCGATACTTATATTGAACATTTTGAAGAAAACAAACTCGTCTCTATAACAATAAAAAATAAAAAAATCATATCCGATATAATTTGGATAGAAAGATAATAATGAACTACATAGGATCAAAACAAAAACTTTCCTCCTTCATTTCAACTTCTGTAAATTCAGTTGTGGGCACTGATTTGTCTCGAAAAACTTTTTGCGATTTATTTGCAGGAACAGGCATTGTAGGTCGCGCGTTCAAAAAAGAAGTCAAAAAAGTAATCAGCAATGACTTAGAATATTACAGTTTTGTTTTGAATAAAAATTACATAGAAAACCACGAATCTTTAGAATATCAATCCATTATAGAAGAGCTAAATGCATTACAAGGTGTTGAAGGTTTTGTTTTTAATGAATATGCCGAAAATGGAAAATCGGACCGATTGTATTTTTCTGAAAACAATGGAAAAAAAATTGATGCCATCCGTCAAAAAATAGAAGATTGGAAAACTTCAAAAAAAATAAACTCGAATGTGTATTATTTCCTTTTAGCATCGGTATTAGAAAGTGCAGATAAAGTAGCAAACACGGCTTCGGTTTATGGTGCCTACCTAAAAAATATTAAAAAATCGGCTCGAAAAAAATTGATTTTAGAACCTGCTTTATTTGAAATAAATGATAACGAACACCTAGTATTTAATGAAGACAGCAACAACTTAATCAAAAAAATTGAAGGTGACATTTTGTATTTAGATCCCCCTTATAACGCACGTCAATACGGAGCCAACTATCATATATTGAATACTATTGCAAAATACGATCGCTTTATTCCAAAAGGAAAAACAGGGCTGAGAGAATACAATAGGTCTGAATATTGTAGCAAATCTAATGTTAAAAAATCATTTGAAGAATTGATAAAAAATGCTAACTTTCAATATACATTTTTAAGTTACAACAACGAAGGACTCATGTCCGAAGAAGAAATTAGAACTATAATGACCAAATACGGAAAATATGATTTGACGACAACAGATTATCAAAGATTTAAAGCCAACAAAACCGAAAATCGAAATCATACCCCCAATAGCACCACTGAATTTTTGCATATTTTAGAAAAAAGGTAAACCATAAAATTGATGTGATTTGTGGTCAAAAACCTTTGTACCTTTGCAAATCTCAAAAAAAAACACAATGATAGAAGATAAATCTCCACAACGAACCAGTATCGCACAATTAGGCGAATTTGGATTAATTGACCATTTAACCAAGAATTTCGAAATTAATCAAGCATCCACCATAAAAGGAATTGGAGACGATGCTGCAGTTTTGGATTTTAATACTAAAAAAACCGTTGTTTCTACCGATTTATTAATTGAAGGAGTGCATTTCGATTTGGCATATACGCCTTTGAAACATTTGGGTTACAAAGCTGTTGTAGTCAATGTTTCTGACATTTGTGCTATGAATGCCAAAGCAACTCAAATTCTGGTTTCAATTGCTGTTTCTAATCGTTTCCCTCTAGAAGCTTTGGAAGAATTATTCGACGGAATTACACTTGCCGCCAATGAATACAAAGTAGATGTTATTGGAGGTGATACGACTTCATCACAAAAGGGAATGATTATTAGCATTACTGTTATTGGCGAAGCTGATGAAAACGAAATTGTGTATAGAAACGGAGCTGGACAGACCGATTTATTGGTGGTGACTGGTGATCTTGGCGCGGCATATATGGGATTACAAGTTTTAGAAAGAGAGAAGCAAGTGTTTCAAGTAAACCCTAATTCGCAACCTGATTTAGATGCTTATACTTATCTAATTGAACGTCAATTGAAACCTGAAGCTCGAAAAGATATTAGAACTTTGTTGCATGCTCTGGAAATAAAACCAACTGCAATGATTGATATCTCGGATGGTCTGTCATCTGAAATTATGCACCTCTGCAAACAATCAAAAGTGGGTTGTAATTTGTACGAAGACAAACTCCCCCTTGACCCTCAATTTATGAACACTTGCGAAGAATTTGACTTGGACGCTACAACTGTAGCCATCAATGGTGGAGAAGATTATGAATTGTTGTTCACCATAAAAATGGAAGATTTTGAAAAGATAAAAGGGAATCCAAACTTTACAATTATTGGTCATATGACCCAAGAAAGTGAAGGAATACATTTGGTAACACGTGCTAATACCCGAATTCAGTTGAAAGCTCGTGGTTGGAATGCTTTGAGTGAACAATAAAAAAACTACTCTTTGATTTTTTTATAAAATAACGGCAATTTTTAGGCTGAATATGTCCTGAAATTGGGGGGGGTAAAACACAATTTTTATACAATTTATTTATATTCGCTCGTTAATGCAATTAAAAATTTAATTTTTAATATTCCTAAGCATTCCATTATATGATACATTACAAAAAAGATTGTTTCTTGTTTTACTACTTTAAGTTTAATTGGTTGTGGAAAAAACAATGAAACAGAGAAACTCCAATTGAAGCAAAGCAAAGAACCAAGTCTCGAGAATATTAATACTAAATCACAAAAAAAAGATACTGTTTTTGAAACTACTCAAGACAGTATAATGGCAATAAAAGAATCTGTTTTAAGAAAGCAAAATTCAAAATATAAGAAAAAGAAATAAACTATGACCGCTGATGGTAAGGCTGTGGAATTGTTAGAAACCAAAGTGATTTCTAATAAACCAGCCTCCAATAAAACAACCCTGCCTTCTTTTATTTACATCAAAAAAATCTTAAATGAATGTAAAATAGGCTTACCAATGACTCAAAAAGAATTGAAAACTAACTATAACATTCCTGAAGAAGGCATTCAATTAGTCAAGAGTATCACCAAAATATCCAAAAACGAACTTGATGTAAAATGGAAATCTACTTGGTTAATAGAAAAAATGTCTAATGCCAAGTTCAAAGACGGACGACTTAAAGTACGATTTGATAAAAACAAAATGTACACATCTGGCGGTGCAATCGCAATTAAATATAATAAGAAATTGTACACAGATTTATACTTAATTGGACGTTCAGCATACATTCCAACAGTAAAAGGATATTATTGGCAAATTGGTAAGAATTAAAAAAGCAGAACTTATAAAGTGACTGCGGGTTCCATTTTTGATGAGCGAAAATTATTTTAAACTTTTCAAACTTGACTCTCTCTCTATAATACTAGTTTCCAATTCAATTGTTCTAGGATGAAACACTTTTCCTTCCTTGTGACAAATCATCTCTTCAAGTAATAAATTGAAAGCTGCAACTCCCATTTCATAACTCGGTTGATCAACGGTACTTAATTTTGGAGTTATTATTTGCGACATAAACCAATTACTAAAACCAATAATAGCAATTTGATCGGGCACTTTAATCCCATATTCATTAAAATAGGACAAAACACCAATAGCCACTAAGTCAGTTACTGCCAAAATTCCATCAACATCAGGGTGATCATTTAGAATTTGTTTAGTAAACTCGAAACCCTCAATATATGTTACATTTTGACAAGTATAAACTAATTTTGAATCATAAGGAATTCCGTTTTTTTCTAATGTTTTTTTATATCCTAGAAATCTATCAATTGCATTTTGAGGGTTTTCTGGACCTCTAATATGGGCAATTTTCTTGCAACCTCTATCAATTAAATGCTGAACTGCCATTGAAGCCGCTTTTTGATCATTTATTATTACTTTGGAACTTGGAATTAATTTAGATATTTTATCAAATTGCACAAAAGGGATACCTTGAGTTATCATTTTTTTTAAATGAAATTCGTCATTAGAATCGTTCGATAAAGAAATTAATATTCCGTCAACACGTTTATCGAATAAAAGACCAACCTGTTTTCTTTCGAGTTCTAAAGACTCATTCGATTGCAAAATTATGACCAGATATCCATATTTATCCGCCTCTTCAATTACTCCTTGAACGATATTTGAGAAGAAATGGTGCACCACTTCTGGAATAATTAATCCAATGGTTTTGGACTCTTTAGTTCTTAGATTTACTGCAAAACTATTTGGGGTAAAATTGAGTTCTTCTGCCAATTCGATAACTGCTTTTTTAGTCTTGGCGCTAACATCTGGATAGTTTTTTAATGCTTTAGAAACCGTAGTTATTGAAACTCCTAATATATCAGCAATTTCTTTGAGGGTAGTAGCTTTCATATAAATTTTAGTAGTTTTAAAAAACGTTATTTTTATACCAATGTATTCATTTTTATTGTTAAATTTCTATTTATTAAAAAAAAAAAAAATTCTACATAAATTAGTCTTTTAACTATCATTGTGGCACTTTCTCCTTTTCATTTTATATAATATTAGCCACAAAATTTTTTCAAAAAAGTATCGAAAGCATCTATGTTATACCAGATTAATATTTTTACTTGAGCTTAATTATTAAAATTTGGGACTTCCATTTTTTGGAAATTTGGTATATAAATCTTTTTTTTCTGGAATTGATTCTATTAAAAAACTATTTCTAAAAATAAAAATTTCAATTCAAATGACGAGTTTATTTTCAAGAAACAGTTGTTTTTTAATGCTTGTATAGTACATTCGAAAACGCTTCAACAGACTAATTTCAAAGCAACTAAACTGCATCATTAAAATATTTTTTTATTAAATTTCCAACAATCACTGGTGCCTCCCGAGATTAAAACTATGTTTTTAATAATGTATTACCCCACCAATGTTGGACAATATGGAAAAGAGTCAAAACAAGGAGTTTGCAAAATAAACAGAGGAAAAAATGTTATAAACATATACAATAATAGCAACAAAATTGTAATTGGAATAAACCGTTTAATAAATAATCCAAGTCCAATTATAACTTTTACAAATACCAAGTATGAGAATAAATAGTTCAGGGCTAAGCCAGTAAACCGTCTTTTTCTACCAATCTCTCAGCAGGACTCATTCTGAAAATTTAGTGCTCCAAACCAAATATAAAAAATAGATAATGTAATTCGCATTAAAGTTACACTATGTTTTTCGACAGTTGAACTAAAAAAAATATAAACTGTTGAATGTTTTAATCATACTACTTTTGATATTAAATTTTATTCAGCTCCATCAGTTGTGGCTCTATTTACTGCAAAATTTCCTACCGCTTTACCTAGCAATAAGCCTTTTTCACAATCGCTTCTGTAATGAATTGCTCCAAATAATCTTGAATTAGAGGCTTCCGTTGCCATTGCATTAAATTCTGATGCTTTTGAAGGAATTAAATGTGACAAAACCGTTGATGCTGCACCACTAAATGTGGAATGTCCCGAAACATACGCAGGAAAATTAGGCACTCCCGTCAATGTTTTTATAGACGCATCAACCTGACAAGGTCTTGGATTAAAATAAAAATATTTTGCATCCCAGCAACTAATAGCTGCATCCATCATAGCAATATTTAGTAAAGCCAAATTTCGAGCCCAACGAACTTCGCTAAAATTTTGTTGAACAAATACAGCATTGGTAATTGCATTCCAATGTCCTGGAGGAGTATAAGTTCCAACGCCGTCTGCCCAAAAACTAACAATTTTCATATGTTCCTTAGAAGCATCTTGACTATATTTCTTTACTTCATTTAATTCATTCAAAAATTGTTGGGAATTTGTTGAAGGCGGAGCAGGAGGACGATTCGCCACAACATCACCCGATGTCATTAAAAATGATTTTACATTTCCAAATAAAGGCAACATTGGTGGTCTTACAGGCAAATCTAATGATAGCCAAGGAGTTTCTCCCTTTGCAATGGCATTAGTTTCTAACTGTGTCCAAAGCGCTTGATTTCCAATTGCTGCTCCAGCTCCATCTGTTGAAGCTCTGGCTGTAAATTTAGCTGCAATCTTTTTTCCTAAAGCCACTCCCGCTTCTACATCGCTTCTAACATTAGCTCCAGAAATTATTCTGTATAATTTTTGTTCATCGGCTTTTTCTTGGATAAAAGCTATTTCAGTAGGAAAAAGTAATTTTAAAATTTCGACAGTTACACCAGCCAAAGCTCCATCTTCAGAAGGATAGGCTGGCAAAGTGCTTTTTGGTACTAAAACTTGAATACTATTATCTACAACAAATGGTGCCGCTCTATTGTACAATTGTTTATAATGCCAAGTCGCAACCATTGCATCGTACTGAGCCGCACTAACATAAGCATAGGCACGAGCTGCAAATGGTGGATTTGAAAATGGAAATTGAGGATTTGCAAAAGGATTTGCAACCGAAGGTGTAGGATAAGTCCCATCTGGATTTTGATACGGCGGACGATTGTGTCTTGCTACCAAAGTCTGCATAATTTCGTTCCAACGCAAAACACCCCCAGCACTCCAGTAATTAATAATTCTTTGTTGGTCAGCGGTTATTTCAGATTGATAGCTTTTAATTTCATTAATTTCAGCTTTATAAGCAGCTGTTGTTACAGCTAGTGGTGCATCTACCAAAAATTCATTAGCAGTAGTCAACAAAATTGGTTTCCAAGTTCCAGCCAATTGATCTTGATTTACAGGATTTAATTGTGGATATTTTTGATTGCTCTCTACAATATCATTTTCACAAGAAACATTCAATAATAGAAATGCAAACAAACAACACTTTCCTAGAGTGATATATATATTATTTTTCATCTTTTGTAGTAGTTTTAATTTTTTTTGTAAAATCGAAAACATAGAATAAACCTCCATAAAACGACTCGGATTGCCCAACGTTCCTTCCTAAAATTACGTGGTTAAACCCACCAATGATTGCCAGGCCTGAAATTTGTTTTAAATTATATTTTCCGTTAAACCCAATTTTGGTCATATTCATAGTATTGCTTGGAAAAGGCATATTGTTGGTTGTAATATCAAATCCTCCTTTTTGGGTAGTCCAATTATCGAAAACTGTTTCGGCAATTAATCTTGAGGTACGATACCCAATTCTTGCATTAATAGAAAATGCATTGGGCATATCTACTTCATTAGTATAATGCATATCATCTGTATAATAGACATTTCTATCAATTTCGATGTTGAAACGTTTTACATAAGCTCCAGAAACTGTTGCAAATAAATTTCCATATTGATAATCACTCATCAACCGGACTAATACAGTTTTGCTTTTTAATCCAATACTTAAAGGCAAATAATCAGCTACATAATCTGAAGTTGGAACCGAAAGTCCTCCTAACACGTAAAACGAAAGTAAATTTGCTTTAATTTCCTTCTCATAGACTATTCCTTTTAAGGTTAAAGATAGATCTTGAAAACCATTTTGGCCTGACATTGTTCCGGCTGATGCATTCGTTGTTACATAAGGAATACTGAAAATAACATTTAAATTATCCGTGATTCCATAGTTTCCGTTAATAGCAATTTTTTGGGTAGAAACTATTCCAAAGTATAAATTATCACGTTTATAAGTGCCTTCCCAATACTTGTTCCAACTGCTATATTCATAAATTGCTCCTGTACAAAAGTTGTTTTTAGCCATCATTATGCCATCAATTTCCGTCTGCGCATAAAAATGCTGTGCTGTCATCAGTAGGCAGATTATGTATACTTTTTTCATCCGTTTATAATATTTGTTTTTTATTGGAAGATGGAACGCCTATAATCATATTGGTGTGTGTCAATAATAATTGTCGTGGGCGTTTCATCTGTTTATATTTATTGTTTTCATCGGTCAGATGGAACACTCATAATCATCCCCCAAGTGTGTCAACAACTATTGTCATGGGTGTTTGATTTAATAAATTTTGATTAGTCATTAATTATCGAAAAAATTCAAATGAATAATTGCATTGTATTTTTTAAATACAATTATTTAAATAGTAGAAAACATATAAAGCATCCTAATAAGCATATAGCTTTCTAGGATGATTATCTTTTTCTAATTTTTAAAAATAAATTAAAGCTAAACTAAGTCTGGAGGAGAATCGGTTAGAGATAAATAGCCCGAATGAAGAATTCCTTGCAGATAACAATCAAATTTTAAAGTAATTTTTTTTGATTTACTCAAAAAAACAAAAGGGTTTGATTTGTGTTGAACATAATTTTTTATCTCCGATTTGAATAATTTCTCTATTGCTTTTTTACTTAAAGGAGTATTTGCAAAGTCCTCGTTATCCATTATTTTTTTTAGATTTATATCTATAAGAGATTGCTGTTTGTTTGGCAAATAGTACAAACTAATAATATTATCTTGTATTTTTCTTTTAAAAATATGATACACCCTATTGTTAATAGTCATATTCTCATCAATATATTCCATCTCGGTGTCTTCGGTAAATGAATATAAAGTTGCGTTCAATTTTATTACTTTAAATTCAGAATCAGGAATATTTTGCATAGCTACCACCCATGAATACTCTTTTTTAAGAGTAAACAACAAATGAAAACCAACAACATTGTATAAAAAAGTTGTGGTCAAAATTAAGAGTAATAATGTAGATACCTTTCTTCTCAAAATTTATTATCAGACTCCGTAAATCAAATATAAAATGATTATGAATTAATTTATTTCAATAATTAAAGCTTCATAAGGTCTCAATACACTCTTATTGGAACTTATTTCCGGATAATTGCTACTTATTGTTTTCGAATTATTCAGGTCGATTCCGGTGTTAACCATAGCATTATCAGTCGAAAAGTTCAGCATTACAAGCATTTTTTTGCCTTCTAATTCTCTTGTGTAGGCAAATACTTTTGGGTTATCTTTATCCAAAAGTGTATATTTTCCGTAAATTAAAACGGGATTGTTTTTTCTCAGTTGCACTACTTTTCTAAAGTAATTCAAAGTAGAATTCGAATCTTTTTCTAATGTTTCTAAATTGACTTTTGTGTAATTTGGATTGACTTTAAGCCAAGGTTTTCCGGTTGTAAACCCAGCATTAACCTCTGAATTCCATTGAAAAGGGGTTCTACTATTTTCTCTTGAAGTTTGTTTTTGTCCTTCAATAAACGCTTTTAAATCGCCTCCTTTTTCTTTTAAACCTAAATATTTATTTCGAGTGTCAACATCGTTATAATCTTCAATATTATCAAATCTAATGTTGCTCATTCCTAACTCATCTCCGTTATAATAAAATGTGGTTCCTCTCATTGTCATCACAAAAGTAGTCAGCATTTTTGATGAAAGTTCTCTGTATTTTTCTGTGTCATTTCCAAATTTAGAAACCATTCTTGGCTGATCGTGATTGGCCATAAAAATCGAAAGCCAACCTTTGTCTTTAAACGTTTCGTCGTATCTAGAAAAAATATCTTTATATTTTACAAGTCCAAAATCATTTATGTGTTTTCCAACATCTACACTTTCAAAATGATAAGCAATATTTAATTCTTTTCTATCGGGATCAACAAATTTCATTGCCGCTTTAGGAGAATCCCCGGCACCTTCGGCAACTGTCATTACATTTGGATACTTGCTCAAAACCTCTCGGTTCATTTCTTGAAGATAATCGTGCAAATGCGGCCCATTCCCATAATATTTAATAATTTCGAGTGGTTTTTCAACAATTTCTTTTGGCAATTCTGGGAAACTTGGGTCTTTTGAAGCAAATTGAAAAGCATCTAATCTAAAACCATCAATTCCTTTATCTAACCAAAACTTCATCATATCGTAAATTTCATTACGAACTTCTGGGTTATTCCAATTAAGGTCTGGTTGCTTTACTGAAAAATAATGTAGATAATACGAATCCGTTTGTGCATCATATTTCCAAGCATTGCTATTCACATCAAAGAAACTCCAACGATATGGAGGTGTTCCTTTTTCCGCAGGCCACCAATAATAGTAATTTCTATATTTATTGTCTCTGGATTTCCTGCTTTCTTTAAACCAATAATTTTCATCTGAACTGTGATTTACCACCAAGTCCATAATCAATTTAATACCCCTTTCATGCATACCTTTCAAAAGCAAATCGAAATCTTGCATTGTTCCAAAATCTTTCATAATTTCACGATAATTGCTTATATCATAACCATTATCATCATTCGGTGATTCGTAAATTGGATTCAACCAAACGGCATCTATGCCAATACTTTTTAAATAATCAAGTTTTGAAATAATTCCTTTCAAATCGCCTACTCCATCTCCATCGCTATCCTTGAAACTTCGCGGATATATTTGATAAATGACAGCTTCTTTCCACCATTTTTTATCCGTTTCAGGTGTTACTTTGGCCACGGTAACTTGACTATACGACATATTTAATGAGAATAATAGGGTAAGGATAATTGCGATATTGATACTTTTATTTTTCATCCGTTTATAATATTTGTTTTTTATTGGAAGATGGAACGCCTATAATCATATTGGTGTGTGTCAATGATAATTGTTGTGGGCGTTTCATCTGATTATAATATTTGTTTTTTATTGGAAGATGGAACGCCTATAATCATATTGGTGTGTGTCAATGATAATTGTCGTGGGTGTTTCATATGTGGATATTTATTGTTTTTCAGCGGTCATATATGATATGCTTCGCCAGTTCGACGCTGTCTCGGGTCGCCTTTTACTTATTAGTGTTTGCTTCAATGTGTTTATTTTTTTATATGTGTTCAGCGAATTTCATTTGCTTCACTAAGTTACTATTTTTTATAGGTGTTCAGCGAATTTCATTTGCTTTACTGAGTTTATATTTTTTATATGTGTTCAGCGAATTTCATTTGCTTCACTGAGTTACTATTTTTTATAGGTGTTCAGCGAATTTCATTTGCTATGCAAACTTCCTGTATGGCGATTTCATATACAAAGGCTTAATGAGCTTTTAGGTGGGTATGTGAGAGCCAATCTTCAAGCAAACGATTGAACTCATCAGGATGCTCCATCATTGCTGCATGGCCACATTTATCTATCCAATATAATGTTGCATTAGGTAATAGTTCGTTAAACTCTTCAGCAACAGAAGGTGGTGTAACAAGATCATTTCTTCCCCAAATCAAGCAAGTTTGAACGTGCATTTTTGGCAAATCTTTTGCCATATTATGTCGAATTGCGCTTTTGGCAATGGTTAATGTTTTTATTAACTTTATTCTGTCATTCACAGAAGCATATACTTCGTCAACTAGTTCTTTGGTTGCCATTTTAGGATCATAAAAAACATCTTGTGCTTTCTTTTTTATATATTCATAATCACCTCTTTTCGGATAACTATCTCCCATAGCACTTTCGTAAAGTCCAGAACTGCCGGTCAATACAAGGCCTGCTACTTTTTCTGGATACATTTTAGTATGGTATAATGCGATATGGCCTCCAAGTGAATTTCCTAACAAAATTACTCTATCAAACCCTTTGTAAGTAATAAAATCTTTGACATATTTAGAAAAAGCTTTAACATTAGTTTTCAAAATACTTTGAGTATAAATTGGCAAATCTGGAATCACAATTTTGTATCCTTTTTCAGAAAAATAACTTGCAACACCATCAAAATTACTCAATCCCCCCATTAATCCATGTAGAACAACAATTGGAGTTCCTTCTCCAGCTTCGTAATAACGGTATCTGCTTTCTTTCCTATAGTATTTTTCCATACGTTTTTATTAAGAATTTTCAATTGCCACAAATATAGGTTTTAATAAATTAAAATAAATTCCTAGAAACAATTTTTTGAGGTTGAATCTATTTTGTTAAAGAGGACTATTTTAAAGCCATCGATTTAATCTATGTATTTTGATTAAAAAGTCTAATTAAATTGTAGTACAAATATTAAGTTATTTAAATATTTCTGTTTTTTTTTATCTTTTGAATACATAAAGTTCTATAAAAAGCCAACGCTCTGATTGTACAAAAACTAGGTATATTTATTGCAAAGTGGTAAAACTTATTAACAAAGTGGTAAATTGTGGTAAATTGTGGTAAATATTTTTATATTTTTGCTCTATTACCTTTTAAAAAAATTAAACTTGAATACCATAGTCGGAACATACGAATGTAAAGTCGATGCTAAAGGGAGGCTTCTAATGCCAGCTCCTTTGAAAAAGCAATTGGCTTCTTCTCTTCAAAACGGCTTTGTTTTGAAGCGTTCTGTATTTCAGCCTTGTTTAGAGTTGTATCCAATGGAAGAGTGGGATTTGATGATGGAAAAAGTCAACAAACTCAACAGATTTGTTAAGAAAAACAATGATTTTATCCGTCGTTTTACAGCGGGAGTAAAAGTGGTTGAAATAGATGCTTTGGGTAGATTATTGGTTCCAAAAGATTTGGTTGTTTTTGCTAGTATATCAAAAGAGGTTGTATTTTCTTCTGCTGTGAATATTGTTGAGATTTGGGATAAAGTGTTCTATGAAAAATCAATAAGTGGTGAAGATGTGGATTTTGCGGATTTAGCTGAAGAAGTAATGGGAAACATAAATGACGGCGATGGAATATCATAACCCAGTTTTACTGCATCCTACAGTTGATGGATTGAATATTAAGCCCGATGGTATTTATGTTGACGTAACTTTTGGCGGTGGTGGGCATTCTAGAGAAATATTAAAGCGGTTAGGTTCCAAGGGGAAATTGTATGCTTTTGATCAAGACGAAGATGCTTTGGCTAATGCTTTACAAGATCAAAGGTTTACTCTTATTAATGAAAACTTTCGATTTTTAAAAAGGTTTTTACGATTTTATGATGTAAAAGGTGTTGATGGAATTTTAGCCGATTTAGGAGTTTCTTCTCACCAATTTGATGTTCCAAAAAGAGGATTTTCGACACGATTTGATGCCGAATTAGATATGCGAATGAGTCAAAAAAATGATTTTAATGCTTACAGAGTGATCAATGAATACGATGATGCCAATTTAAGAAGAGTGTTTTTTGATTATGGAGAATTGAAAATTGCACCAGCTTTGGCAAGAACCATTATAGAGGCTAGAGAATATCATCCTATTAAAACCACCGAGGAACTTAAAGATGTTTTAGCAAAATATTTACCAGAGAAAATTAGAAATAAAGTATTAGCCCAAATTTATCAAGCTATTAGAATAGAAGTGAATCAGGAAATAGATGTATTGAAGGAGTTTTTAGAACAATCTTTAGAAATTTTGAATCCTGAAGGAAGGTTAAGCGTGATTTCATACCATTCATTAGAAGACCGATTGGTAAAAAGATTTATCAAAAACGGATTGTTCGAAGGCGAGCCAGAGCGTGATTTTTTTGGTAATTATTCAGTTCCATTCAAAATTATTGAAAAATTGATTGTACCTGATAATGAAGAAATTAAAACCAACAATAGAGCTAGAAGTGCCAAATTAAGAGTTGCTGAAAAAAAATGAAAAGCGGAGTTTACAACCTACTGAAAGCACGATTCCTTATAGACGATGACGCTATTAAAAGCTGGCGTTTTATCGTTTTTTTGATTGTACTTGCTATAATAATGATTGCAAACACGCAACGATTTGAACAAAAAGTATTTAAGATAGCCGAACTAACAAATAAAGTAAAAGAACTTCGTTCAGAATTTGTTGACCGAAGGTCAGAATTAATGAAACTAAAAATGGAATCAACAGTTTCAGAAAAAATGGCTGAAAAACAAATTTTTCCAACAACAGTTCCGCCAACAAAAATTAAAGTAAAAAAACCAATTGAAAAGAAGAATTTCTTTCAAAAATTATGGCAATAGAAGATAAAAATATATCCTACAGAATTTATCTAGTAGCAGTCGTCATTTTTATTATGGCAATTGCTATTGCTGTAAAATTGACCAATATACAATTGGTAGAAGGTGATTATTATAGAAAATTAGCCAAAGATAGAACAGTTAAAAATTTTATTATTCCAGCCAATAAAGGGAATATATATTCCGCCGATGGAAGTCTTTTAGCAACCTCAATACCGAATTACGAAATAAGATTTGATGCTGTAGCCCCTAAATCAGATGCTTTTGAAAAAAATGTAAAGCCTTTGGCCGATTCGTTATCGCTTCTCTTGAAAAAGCCAAGTGGTTATTTTTTGAATGAATTACGAAAAGCTAGAGCAAACAAAAACAGATATTATTTAATTGCACGTGATTTAAGCTACACCGAATTTGTGAAAATTAAAGGATTCCCATTATTCAAATTAGGTCCATACAAAGGTGGAATTATCATAAAACAAGAAACAGTTAGAGAACATCCTATTGGAGAAATAGCTGAAAGAACAATAGGATATGAAAGGAAAAAACCTGAAGGAGAACCAGAAGGCAAAGGTATTGAATGGGCATATAGGAAATATCTTAACGGTAAAGATGGTAAAATTTTAAAACAAAAAATTGCCAAAGGCCAATGGAAACCCATTAGTGATGTTAATCAAGTAGATCCTCAAGACGGCAATGATGTGCTCTCCACAATCGATGTTTACATTCAGGATATTGCGCATCACGCTCTGCTAAAACAATTAGAATTGTACCAAGCCGATCACGGTTGTGTAGTGGTAATGGAGACTAAAACGGGAAATATAAAAGCTATTTCAAACTTAGGCAGAGATACCGATGGCTCTTACTTTGAAACTACAAATTATGCTTACACAGAGTCTCACGAACCTGGTTCCACATTCAAACTTGTGGATATGATGATTCTTTTGGAAGATAAAAAAATTGATACTAGTACTGTTTTTAATACCTATGGAGGAATAATAAAATATTCAGGAAAGTCAGTAAGAGATTCCCACCAAGGAGGTTATGGTAAAATTTCATTAGCACGAGGATTTGAAGTTTCTTCCAACACAGTAATGGTTCAAGCTGTTTATAATAATTACAAAAGTAATCCAAGCCAATTTGTAAATCACATCAACGCAATAGGGTTGAACAAAAAAATTGGATTAGAATTTAAAGGTGAAGGAAACCCATATATTCCGCAACCAAGTGATAAAAGCTGGTCTAATCTTTCGCTCCCTTGGATGTCTTTTGGATATGGTGTATCGCTAACTCCATTGCAGACGCTTACTTTTTATAATGCTGTTGCTAACAATGGTAAGATGGTAAAACCACAAATTGTTTCTGAAATAAGACAATGGGATAAAACCATTAAAAAATACAATACTGTAGTAATGAATCCAAAAATATGTTCAACTGAGACTATATTAAAATTGAAAGCTGTTCTTCAAAATGTAGTAAAAAAAGGAACTGGAAAAGGGCTTTATTCTAAAGATTTTTCAATGGCTGGAAAAACAGGAACAGCTCAAGTAAATTATTCAAAAAATGGAGGGGCTGAAAAATATTATGCTTCTTCGTTTGTGGGATATTTCCCAGCTGACAAACCTAAATATTCTTGCATTGTGGTGGTTCATAAACCGAGCACTATTAATAATAACTATTACGGAGCAGATGTTGCTGGTCCAGTTTTCAAAAGAATTGCTCAAAAGATTTTTACTGATGCACCTTCTACAAATGAAATTATTGATATAAATAGGAAAATAGTAAAACAAGAAAAAGACTATGGCTCTTATTATGAAAAAACACAAAAAGAGCAACAGTTAACCATCCCAAATGTAAAAGGAATGGCCGGAATGGATGCTGTAGCTTTATTTGGAAATCTTGGATTGAAAGTGAAAATTATTGGCGTTGGAAAAGTTAAAAAACAATCGATCCAAGCTGGTGAACCATTAGATAAAAACTCAACTATAACATTAGAATTATCGTGATTATTTTAAAAGAAATAATATACAAAGTGGGCATCGAAGCTGTGAAAGGTTCGACAGATATAGCTATCAATAAGATAGAATTTGATTCTAGAAAAATTGAGGCTAATGACATTTTTGTAGCCATCAGAGGCACAATATCTGACGGTCACGATTATATAGAAAAAGCTATCAACTTAGGCGCAATTGCAATTGTTTGCGATACTTTGCCAAAAAATTTAATTACTGGAATAACCTATATTCAAGTAAAGGAAACCAATAAAGCATTGGCTTTTATAGCCGCAAATTATTTTGGAAATCCTTCAAATGAATTGAAATTAGTTGGCATAACTGGAACAAATGGCAAAACAACAATTGCATCTTTATTGTTCCAATTATTCAAAAAGGCAGGTTTCAAAGTTGGGTTATTGTCCACTGTAAAGATTTTAGTTGATGAAGTAGAATATAAAGCGACACATACTACACCAGATTCATTAACGATCAATCATTATTTAAGAGAAATGGTCGACGCAGGTGTTGAATACTGTTTTATGGAAGTGAGTTCACACGGAATTCATCAAAAACGCACCGAAGCCTTGCATTTTGTTGGCGGAATTTTCACCAATTTATCTCACGATCATTTAGATTATCATACCAGTTTTGCGGAATACCGTGATGTGAAAAAATCTTTTTTCGACAATTTGCCAAAATCAGCTTTTGCATTATCTAACATCGACGACAAAAATGGTCAAGTGATGTTGCAAAATACAATGGCCAAAAAATTGACTTATGCTCTAAAATCGTTTGCTGACTTTAAAGCACAAATCCTCGAAAACCAATTATCAGGCTTATTGTTGAAAATTAACGGTAATGAAATTTGGGTAAAACTAATTGGAACTTTTAATGCTTATAATTTGTTAGCTATTTATGGAACGGCAATTCAATTAGGGATAGAAAACCTCGAGGTATTAAGATTATTATCTGATTTAGAAAGTGTTTCAGGTCGTTTTCAATTTATTGTTTCTAATTCAAATATAACTGCAATTGTAGATTATGCGCATACACCAGATGCATTAGAAAATGTGCTAAAAACGATTAATGACATTCGAACCAAAAACGAACAATTAATAACTGTTGTAGGTTGTGGTGGCAACAGAGATAAAGCCAAACGTCCGATTATGGCAAATATTGCTACTGAATTGAGTGACAAAGCCATTCTTACCTCTGACAATCCTAGAAATGAAGATCCTGAAGTTATTATTAATGAAATGGAACGAGGTATTGCTCCTCAAAATTTTAAAAAATCATTGTCGATTACCGATAGAAAGCAAGCTATAAAAACTGCTTGTCAACTCGCTCAACCCAATGATATTATACTAATTGCAGGAAAAGGGCACGAAACCTATCAAGAAATTCAAGGAGTTCGCCACGATTTTGACGACATGAAAACGGTAATTGATTTACTAATCCAACTCAATAAATAGAAATATGCTATACTACTTATTTGAATATTTAGACAAAATTATGGATATTCCCGGAACAGGGGTTTTTCAATATATTACATTTAGATCGGCATTGGCTTTTATACTTTCTTTGCTTTTATCTACTATTTATGGAAAAAGAGTGGTTGGGTTTTTAAGAAGACAACAAATTGGAGAAACTGTTAGAGAACTTGGACTAACAGGACAAAACGAAAAAAAAGGAACTCCAACAATGGGAGGTTTGATTATCATTTTTGCCACTTTAATTCCAGTTTTTCTTTTTGCTAAACTTCAAAATATTTATATCTTATTGCTAATCGTAACCACTTTATGGATGGGAACTATTGGATTTATTGATGATTATATCAAAGTATTCAAAAAAGATAAAGAAGGTCTAAAGGGTATATTCAAAGTTTTTGGTCAGGTAGGTTTAGGTTTAATTGTGGGTTCAGTACTTTATTTTAACCCAGATGTAACCATAAGAACAGACACAGCCACAAATAATATTCTAAAAGAAGCATCTATAAACGAAAATAAAGTCGCTCCTGTATATGAAAAATCAACTGCAACAACGATTCCTTTTGTAAAAAACAATCAATTTGATTATGCCGAAGCTTTATCTTGGATGGGAGAAGGTTATGAAAAATGGGCTTGGTTAATTTTTATTCCAATGGTTATTTTTATTATTACTGCTGTTTCAAACGGAGCAAATTTGACAGATGGAATCGACGGATTGGCTGCTGGAACATCGGCAGTATCCGTTCTAGCTTTAGGAATTTTCACATTTGTTTCAGGTAATATTATTTTTTCCAATTATTTGAACATTATGTATATACCTTTTTCTGGTGAAATGACAGTATTTATTTCAGCTTTTGTGGGAGCATTAATTGGATTTCTTTGGTATAATTCTTATCCAGCAACAGTCTTCATGGGCGATACAGGAAGCTTAACAATAGGTGGTGTGATAGCCGTATTAGCAATTGCTGTTAGAAAAGAATTGCTAATCCCACTACTATGTGGAATATTTTTAGCTGAAAATTTCTCGGTGGTTTTACAAGTGTTCTATTTTAAATACACAAAAAAACGATTTGGAGAGGGAAGAAGAATATTCTTGATGGCGCCTTTGCATCATCATTATCAAAAGAAGGGGTATCATGAAAGTAAAATTGTAACCCGATTTTGGATTGTTTCCATAATGCTAGCCATATTATCAATTGTAACATTAAAACTAAGGTAATGAGATTAGTGGTTTTAGGTGGCGGTGAAAGCGGTGTTGGGACTGCAATATTAGGTATGAAAAAAGGATATACTGTTTTTGTATCTGATTATGGAAAAATAAAAGAAAATTACAAAGAAGTTCTTATCAATAATGGCATTGCTTGGGAAGAAGAGAAGCACACAGAAGAATTGATTTTGAATGCTGATGTGGTGATGAAAAGTCCAGGAATTCCTGAAAAAAAATCGGCAATTGTTATTAAACTGATTGAAAAAGGAATCCCAGTAATCTCAGAAATTGAATTTGCAGCACCATTCACAAATGCAATAACAATTGGAATAACAGGAAGTAACGGAAAGACAACAACGACAATGTTGACCTATCATTTATTGAAATCAGCAGGTTTAAATGTGGCCTTGGGAGGCAATATCGGAAAGAGTTTTGCTTGGCAAGTTGCCGATGATAAATTCGATAGTTATGTGCTGGAATTAAGTAGTTTTCAGTTGGATGGGATCATAAATTACAAGCCACACATTGCCATTATTACCAATATCAGTCCAGATCATTTAGACCGATATGATTACAAATACGAAAATTACATTGCATCAAAATTCAGAATTACAATGAATCAAACTGAGGAAGATTACCTCATTTACGATGCTGATGACGAGGCAATCTCAGCATGGTTAAAGAACAATAAAACAAAAGCTCAATTAATTCCTTTTTCGTTACTAAAAACATTCGAACTAGGAGCCTTTATAAAAGAAAAAACAATGGAAGTAAACATCATCAACGAGGAAGAATTCACAATGGAAACCGAAACTATGGCACTTGAAGGGAAGCATAATATGAAAAATACAATGGCAGCAACTTCAGTAGCAAAATTGATGAAAATTAGAAATAAAACCATCAGGGAAAGTTTGTCCAATTTTCAAGGAGTTGAACACCGTTTGGAAAAAGTGCTTAAAATTCAAAATGTACAATACATCAACGATTCGAAAGCGACAAATGTAAATGCAACTTTCTTTGCTTTAGACAGTATGAGCACGCCAACAGTTTGGATTGTAGGTGGAATTGATAAAGGAAATGATTACAATGAATTGATGTCTTTGGTTCGAGAAAAAGTAAAAGCCATTATTTGTTTGGGTATAGACAACAAAAAAATCATAGACGTTTTTGGCAACGTGGTAGATATGATGATAGAAGTAAATAACATGGAAGATGCAGTAAAAATGGCTCAAAGATTGTCCGAAAAAGGGGATACAGTTTTATTATCTCCTGCTTGCGCCAGTTTCGATTTATTCGAAAATTATGAAGATCGAGGAAATCAATTTAAGCAAGCAGTTAAAAATTTGTAAAAATGTTTAAGGTATAAAAGTTTAATTTGTTTGACATTAAACTTTTAAACAAATTAAACCTTTAAACAATAAATAAACAATGAAAGAACTAGTAAACAATCTTAAGGGAGACAGAGTAATATGGTCATTCGTGGCTTTATTAGCATTGTTTTCATTTATGCCAGTTTTTAGTGCGAGTAGTAATTTAGCCTATGTTGGTCAGGGTACTGGTAACACAATTAGTTTTTTATTAAAACACTTGGCACATATTTTTATTGGTCTAATCATTATTTATTGGGTACACAAAGTGCCTTTCCATTACTATAAAGGAATTTCTCTAATAGCTTTACCAGTAGTTTGGTTGCTGTTGGGATATACCATGATAAAAGGAACTGTTATTGCTGGAGCAAATGCAAGTCGTTGGATTCAAGTGCCATTTATTGGAATATCATTTCAAACATCAACATTGGCAGCTATTGTTTTGTTTATTTTTACAGCAAGATATTTAGCAAAGAAAAGAGAGGAAAAAATTAATTTTAAAGAATCTCTTATCGGACTTTGGCTACCAATTTTCGTTACTTTGGCGTTTATCTTACCATCGAATTTCTCCACTACAGCACTAATTTTTTCAATGATTTTAATGTTGACTTTCGTTGGAAAATATCCTTTGAAATATTTAGGAGTAATAATAGGATCGGCAATAGTGTTTCTTGCTTTTTTTCTACTTCTTTCAAAAGTTTTTCCTGATTCCAAATTTTTCAGTAGGAGAGCAACTTGGGAAAACAGAATCGAAAATTTCACGACTAACAAACCTGGTGAAGATGATTACCAAATCGAAAAAGCAAAAATTGCGATTGCCTCTGGTGGAATTTATGGTCTAGGGCCAGGAAAAAGCGTGCAAAAACATTTTTTACCACAATCCTCATCCGATTTTATTTATGCTATTATTGTAGAAGAATGGGGACTGATTGGAGGTTTAGGAATATTGATATTGTATTTATTATTGTTTTTTAGATTCGTAATCGCAGCCCACAAAGCCAACTCATTATTTGGTAAACTACTAGTCGTCGGATTAGGTTTTCCAATTATTTTTCAAGCAATGATCAATATGGCTGTTGCCGTTGAGTTATTACCTGTTACTGGACAAACTTTACCTCTAATAAGCAGTGGAGGAAGTTCTATATGGATGTCCTGCATTGCATTAGGAATTATAATCAACGTAACTAAAAAAGAAGAAGAAATTGCACAAGAGTTAAGTGATAAAGCAAAACGAGAAGCAGCTCTTCAAAAACTAATAGACAAAGAACTAAAAGAAGAAGAGGAAAATGAAGAGAATAGGATTACCGATGAAAACTATTCTATCGAAGATAATACCAGAAATCCAATGAATCAGGTTCTGAATAAATAAGAACTTGTTTAATTAAAAATATTTTTTAGGAAAAATGGAAAAATACAAATTCATATTAAGTGGTGGCGGAACAGGAGGGCATATATACCCAGCCCTTGCGATTGCTAATGAACTAAAATCACGTTTTCCTAATGCAGAATTCCTTTTTGTGGGTGCCAAGGATAAAATGGAAATGCAAAAAGTACCACAATATGGATACAAAATCGAAGGACTTTGGATTGCAGGTTTGCAACGAAAACTAACACTGCAAAATGCAATGTTTCCATTCAAATTAATGGATAGTTTATGGAAATCTAGAAAAATAATAAAAAAATTCAATCCAAATGTAGTAATAGGAACTGGCGGTTTTGCTTCGGGTCCACTTTTGCAAATGGCCAATATGTTGAATATTCCAACACTGATTCAGGAACAAAATTCTTTTCCAGGAATAACCAATAAATTGTTAAGTAAAAAGGCAAATAAAATTTGTGTGGCATATGAAAATTTGGAACGTTTTTTCCCAAGAGAGAAAATGATTTTGACTGGAAATCCTGTTCGTCAAGATTTAATAGAAATTGAGAGTAAAAAAACAGAAGCTATACATTATTTCAATTTAGACCCTAATAAAAAAACACTATTGGTTCTTGGCGGAAGCCAAGGAGCAAGAAGGGTTAACCAATTAATTGAAAAAGAATTAGATAATTTGAACGCATTGAAGATTCAGCTAATCTGGCAATGTGGAAAATTATATTTTGATGATTTTAAAAAATACAATTCAGATCATGTTCAAGTTTTAGCATTTATAGATCGAATGGATTTGGTATATGCAGCTGCAGATATTGTGATTTCTAGATCTGGAGCATCGTCTGTTTCAGAATTGTGCATTGTTGGAAAACCCGTAATTTTTATTCCATCTCCAAACGTTGCTGAAGATCATCAAACTAAAAATGCAAAATCGATTGTTGATAAAAAAGGAGCATTAATGCTTAAAGAATCAGAATTGGATTCGCAATTTAGCCTTGTTTTTGAAGCGCTATTAAAGGACATTGGGAAACAGGAACAATTAACAAATAATATCAAATTATTGGCTAAGCCAAACGCAACAAAACAAATTGTGGACGAAATCGTGAAATTAATATAATGAATTTAAATCAAATACAAAACGTTTATTTTATTGGAATCGGAGGAATTGGAATGAGTGCTTTGGCACGCTATTTCAAAACCATTGGCAAAAATGTATCTGGTTATGACAAAACCGAAACAGAGCTTACAATAGACATACAAAAACTTGGTATTGATATTCACTTTGAGGATAATATCGATTTAATTCCAGCTGATTACTATCCAGAAAACACCTTGGTCATTGTCACTCCAGCGGTTCCAAAACATCATTCGGAATGGAGTTTCTTCACAGAAAGAAATTATGAAGTAAAGAAAAGAGCCGAAGTTCTTGGAATTATAACAAAAGACACTTTTTGTTTTGCTGTAGCTGGAACACACGGAAAAACTACTACTTCTAGTATTCTAGGCCATATACTATTTGAAAGTGGTGTAGATGTAACTGCCTTTATTGGCGGAATTGTAGAAAATTACAATTCGAATTTAATAGGGCTTGGGAAAACTGTAACGGTTGTAGAAGCCGATGAATTTGACCGCTCCTTTTTGCATTTGCACCCCGATATTGCTTGTGTAACCTCAATGGATGCTGACCATTTAGATATATATGGAGATAAATCGGCTATAGAAGATTCATTCAGAGAATTTGCTAATAAAATAGAAGATAAATCAAAAATTTTTATACCCAAAAGTATTCCCTTAGAAGGAATTAGTTGTGCCATAAATGAAGAGGCTAATTTCACAGCATTCAATATTAGAATAATTAATAGTCAATACGTTTTTGATGTAAAAATGCCATCGGAAACTATAGAAAATATAGAATTTGGATTGCCTGGTAAACACAATTTAATGAACGCGCTAATGGCATTGGCAATGGCAATAACTTTTGGCATCCCAACTAAAAACATTGCTAGTGCATTGCGTTCATTTAATGGAATAAAACGACGATTTTCATATCAAATCAAAAACGAAAAATTAGTTTATATTGATGATTATGCACATCATCCAACCGAAATAAATGCAGTTCATCAAGCGGTTAGAGAATTGTATCCAAATCAAAAAATAGTAGCAATTTTTCAACCTCATTTGTTTAGCAGAACCAAAGATTTTGCAGATGATTTTGCAAAAAGTTTAGCTGCTTTTGACGAAGTGATTTTGTTAGATATTTATCCTGCTAGAGAATTGCCTATAGAAGGCATTACTTCGAATTGGTTATTAGAAAAAATAGAAAATCCTAATAAGAAATTAGTGTCAAAAAAAGAATTACTTCCAACAATTTTAAAAAGTAATGCAACGGTTATTGTAACAATAGGTGCTGGAGATATTGGAGAAATGGTATCATCAATAAAAAAAGAATTAAATGAAACACTTTAATTGGACAAATATTCGATTAATACTCATGATTTCATTGGTAATTTTTCTGTATTCCTTTACTTCAAATAGAAATAATAACAGAAAATTGACAAAATCTATTGTTGTTTTTGTAGGAGATGACGCACCATATGTTAGTCAAGAAACGGTTAATAAATTGTTAATAGAAAATAATAGGGACACTAAAAGTATAGGTAAAGATAAATTAGATTTGAACAAATTGGAAAATGTACTTAACGCACACAAAATGATTGAAAAATCGGATGTGTTTATAAGTATTGATGGGGTTTTAAAAGCGGTAGTAAAACAAAGAACACCAGTAGCTAGAATTTTTGATGGGGTAAATTCATATTATATTGATTACAATGGCATTAAAATGCCTTTGTCTGAAAATTATACAGCTAGAGTTCCCCTTGTTTCAGGGAAAATATACAATAAAAATAGCAAGAAATTAGCTGAATTATTCCGCATAATATATGACGATGAGTTTTTAAAAAAAAATATCATAGGTGTTCAAATTATGCCAAACGGAAGTTTGAAAATGCTGAACAGAAATTATAATTATCAAATAGATTTTGGTGGAACCTTAAGAATGAACGCTAAATTCAACAATTACAAAGTGTTTTTTCAAAAGGCAGTATTAGATAGTTCGTTACATAAATACAAAACAATCGACCTGAGATTTGCTCAGCAAGTGGTCTGTACTAAAAAATAGAAAATGGAAAAAGAAAATATAGCAGTAGGACTAGATATAGGGACAACAAAAATTGTTGCTATGATTGGCAAGAAAAATGAGTACGGAAAACTTGAAATTTTGGGAGTTGGAAAATCCAAAAGTTTAGGTGTCGCTAGGGGTGTTGTAAACAATATAACTCAGACAATACAATCCATCCAGCAAGCTGTATTGGAGGCTGAAAACAAATCAGGCTACAAAATAAATAATGTAGTTGTAGGCATTGCAGGTCAACATATTCGGAGTATTCAACACAGAGATTATATCATTAGAAAAAATGCAGAAGAAGTAATTTCCGGAAATGACATTCAACTTTTAATTGACCAAGTTAATAAGTTAGCGATGTTGCCGGGTGAGGAAATTATTCACGTTTTGCCACAAGAATATATTATAGATGGTCAATCCGATATAAAAGAGCCAATAGGTATGTACGGGGGTAGATTAGAATCGAGTTTTCATGTTGTAGTTGGACAAGCTTCTTCAATTCGTAACGTAGCAAGATGCATTCAAAGTGCAGACATTGAATTGTCTGGATTAACATTAGAACCACTTGCTTCTGCTAATGCTGTTTTAAGCCAAGAAGAAAAAGAAGCAGGTGTAGCATTGATAGATATTGGTGGCGGAACAACAGATTTGGCTATTTTCAAAGACGGAATAATTCGTCATACAGCCGTAATACCTTTTGGAGGAAATGTAATAACCGATGATATAAAAGAAGGTTGTTCAATTATTGAAAAACAAGCCGAATTATTGAAAGTAAAATTTGGATCAGCTTGGCCGGGAGAAAACAAAGACAACGAAATTGTTTCTATTCCAGGATTAAGGGGAAGAGAACCAAAAGAAATTTCTTTAAAAAATTTGTCTAAAATAATTCATGCACGCATAGTAGAAATTATCGAACAAGTTTTTATAGAAATCAAAGATTATGGTCATGATGATCCACGCAAAAAACTAATTGCAGGAATTGTACTAACGGGTGGTGGTGCTCAATTAAAACATATCAAACAATTAGTAGAATACATAACAGGAATGGATACAAGAATTGGTTATCCTAACGAACATTTGGCAGGAAATTCGGACGAAGAAATTTCTTGTCCTCTATATGCAACAGTTGTTGGATTGGTAATGAATAGTATCGAAAACAAAACTCAAAGTGCAACTAAAACAGGCAAAAACTCAAGTACTAAAACTGAGAGAACACCTACTGTTCCAGTTGAAGAGGAGGAAATAATAAAAGAGAATCTACAAAGTTTGCAAATACCAATAATAGATAAAAAAGTAACCGAAGTGACTACGGGTAAAAAGAATTTTTTTGACTTAAGTGGTTACTTAGGAAGAATCAAAGAATTCTTAGATAATGCAGAATAAAAAATACATAAATAAGTAAAAACCATAAAAACCATAAAAACCATAAGATGATGAGCAACTCAGAATTTGGAAGTATTTCGTTTGATTTACCAAAAAACCAATCAAATGTTATAAAAGTAATAGGTGTTGGCGGCGGCGGGAGTAACGCTATAAACCACATGTTCAAACAAGGGATAAAAGGCGTAGATTTTATCGTTTGTAATACCGATTCTCAAGCATTAGAAAATAGTTCTGTGCCAAATAAAATTCAATTAGGAATAAACCTAACTGAAGGGCTTGGAGCAGGAGCAAATCCTGATGTTGGCCATCAATCTGCGATAGAAAGTATTTCTGAAATTGAAAAAATGCTTGACAGTAATACCAAAATGGTTTTTATTACTGCAGGTATGGGTGGAGGAACCGGAACAGGTGCAGCGCCAGTAATTGCTCAATTGGCAAAAGAAAGAGATATTTTAACGGTGGGGATTGTAACTTTGCCTTTCTCATTTGAAGGAAAAGTTCGATTTGAACAAGCTCAAATAGGGATCAATAAATTACGCAAACAAGTTGATTCTTTAATTGTTATCAACAATAACAAATTGAGAGAGGTTTATGGAAATCTTGGTTTTAAAGCTGGATTTTCAAAAGCAGATGAAGTTTTGGCTACTGCATCAAGAGGAATTGCAGAAGTAATTACCCATCATTACACCCAAAATATTGATTTAAAAGATGCCAAAACTGTATTAGCAAATAGTGGAACGGCCATTATGGGGTCAGCTATAGCTACTGGTGTAAATAGAGCAAAAGAAGGAATTATATCTGCTTTAGATTCACCTTTATTAAACGACAATAAAATTACTGGTGCCAAAAACGTATTGTTGCTCATCGTTTCTGGTTCTGATGAAATTACAATTGATGAAATTGGAGAAATCAATGATTACATTCAAACCGAAGCAGGACATAATGCCAATATCATTATGGGAGTTGGTGAAGATGAAGCTCTAGGAGAATCTATTTCTGTTACAATTATTGCAACTGGATTTGATATTGAACAACAGCGTGAAATTGTAAATGTTGAACCTACTAAGATTATACATGTACTTGGCGATGAACAAAAAAATGTATATGATTTAACAAACAAAACTGTAACAACATTCAATAGCAATATAGAAGCTTCGACTGCAAAAATCGAAGATAGAATTGTTTTTGAATTATTAGAAGAAGAACAAGAAGTTGTTGAAGAACCTGCAAAAGTTATTCTTAAAAGTGAAGAACTTATGGGGATGAATGAATTTATCAAAAATTTAGATGTTACTTTCGAAATTGTTTCACCTATCAAAGAGTTAGACTTCGTAATTTCTTCATCAAAAGTTAACAAAATGGAAGTCGTTGAGCCAAAAATATTCGAAAAAGAAGAGCAAGCTACTTTTTCATTTGATTTACCCCTTTTTAAATCAGAACCTGTAAAACAGGAAGAAACCAAAATTATTTTTGAACTATTTAATGATACAAAAAATATAAATGTAAATCAACCTGTTCAATTTGTTCCAGTAACAGAATTGACTGACAATGGTATCATTAAATACACTCTTGAAGAATATACTGAAGTTGAAAATAGCTTATTAGATTCGAAACTAAATGATGCAGTTGTTGAAGAGGTTATTCCAGAAGAGTTAAACATCACTTTAAAACAAATTGATATTGTCGAAAACACTTCCTCACGACTTGAAAATATTTCTCCAATGGATATGACTATTCAAGAATCTATGAAATTGAGGTCAGAAGAAAGAAGAAAAAAACTAAAGGAATTTAATTATAAATTTCACAATTGCATGTCAAGAGATGAGGAACTTGAAAGAGTTCCCGCATATAAAAGACAGAATATAGAACTTACTAAGGTACAAATTAACGGAACAAATTCTAGAATTTCAGTAGGTACAGATAGCAATGATGATCTACAATTGAGAACAAACAATTCCTTCTTACATGATAATGTAGACTAACTAATTCTAACCAAAGTTGTCTAACCCGAAAATTAAATAAATTTTCGGGTTATTTTTTGCAATTACAAGAAGTAACTCCATTGAAATCTGTTGTGAATTCCATTAAAATACTATAAATTTGTGAGCCGATTTCGACTTAGATTATTTTGACTAAGAAGATTTCTCTATCTTAATATTTAAAATCATAAACTATTATGAGCTTATCAACACAAATCATGGAGGAAATAAAAACCGCCATGAGAGCTAAAGATACCGTAGCATTAGAAGCTTTAAGAGCTATTAAATCTGAAATTCTTTTAGCTCAAACTGCCACTGGATCAAAAGAAGAAATCTCAGAAGCAGACGAAATTAAATTACTTCAAAAATTAGTAAAAACCCGCAAAGACAGCGCCAAGATTTTTACTGAGCAAAATCGAATGAATCTTGCAGAACCCGAATTGGCTCAAATCGCTGTAATCGAAAAATTCCTTCCAGCGCAACTAAGCGAAGCTGAAGTAGAAGCTATTATTGCAAAAATTATATCAGAAACAGGCGCAACAGGCATTGCTTCTATGGGAAAAGTAATGGGAATAGCATCTGCACAATTGGGAGGTACAGCCGAAGGGAAAACCATCTCTGCAATCGTTAAAAAACTATTGACTTAAATTCTAAAAACAAAACTCAAATTGAAATTTGCATGTTGATTTCAAAATTTGTGTTTGATATTTATATATTGGAATTTAACAAAATAATGGCCTTGTAGTTCAACTGGATAGAATATCAGATTTCGGCTCTGAGGGTTGGGGGTTCGAACCCCTCCAAGGTCACTTTTACAAATTAGTAAAAGCGTGAAATTCACACTAAAACGTGTCAGTTTCACGCTTTAAAAACTTTATTTTTTAATAGTTTTCTTTTTTGAAAAACAGCAAAACAATTAAAAATTAAAACAAACTCACAAATGCTTGAATTCAAAAAACAAATTCAATCCTAATTTATGCTATTTTACCATTTAGTATTGATTTATTTGGTAATACTATTTATACTAATCATTTTATTTAGAGTCATTGAGCCAACTTATATGTTTGTTTTTAATAAACCTCTGTATTTATATCTTTACCTATTCCCAAAAAAACTTACAACTAATCAAAAGCAAATTTTAGAGAAAGAGTTTCCATTTTTTAGAAAGTTATCCCATAAAAAGAAAATCTATTTTGAACATCGGGTAAATAGTTTTTTAAACCATTATACATTTATTGGGAAAGAAGAACTTTTGGTTACAGATGAGATGAAAATTATTATAGCAGGCTCCTACATTATGCTAACTTTTGGCATGAGACATTACCTTATTAATTTATTTAAAGTCATAATAATTTACCCATCGGCCTATTTTTCAAATTCAAACCAGCAATATCATAAAGGGGAATTTAACCCTGTTATGAAAGCTGTCGCGTTTTCTTGGGAAGATTTTATCCTTGGACATCAAACTACGAACGACAATATCAATCTAGGACTTCACGAATTTGCACATGTATTACACTTTCATGGTATAAAAAGCAATGATCCAAGTGCTATACTTTTTTATGACGAATTCAATAAAGTGATATCTTATTTCAATGATAAAAATCTAAACAAAAAATTGTCTGACAACGACTATTTTAGAAAATATGCTTATGAAAATCGATTTGAATTTATAGCCGTAATTTTGGAGCATTTTTTTGAGACACCTCATCTTTTTAAAAGCAAATATCCCGAATTATTTCAACACGTTTCTTCAATGATTAATTTCAATGAAAATAATTTTGATGAATTTCAAAACAGTTAGTTTTATTATGAAATAAAACATATGACTTCAAAACTAGAATACTAAATGATTACTTTTTAATTATTTAGTCCTTGCCAAGGTTTCCCATTTTTATAAACAAGTCAATTTCTTCAAGCCAGCGATAGTTTCTGTTGGATTTTCAGCATTAAAAACAAAACTACCAGCAACCAAAACATCAGCTCCAGCTTCTACTAATTGTTTTGCATTTTTACTAGTTACTCCACCATCAATTTCTATAATTGTATTTGACCCTTTACGATTGATTAATGCTTTTAGTTTACGTACTTTTTCATAAGTGTTCTCTATGAATGATTGTCCTCCAAAACCTGGATTCACACTCATGATGCAAACTATGTCGATATCGTTGATAACGTCTTTTAATAAATCAATGTTGGTATGAGGGTTTATGGCAACTCCAGCTTTCATTCCCTCCGCTTTGATGGCTTGTAATGTTCTGTGAAGATGAGGACAGGCTTCATAATGAACGGACAAATAATGGGCTCCTAAATCAGCAAAAGTTTTAATATAGCTGTCTGGATTTACAATCATCAAATGAACATCGATGGTTTTCTTTGCATGTTTAGCAATAGCAGCCAAAACTGGCATTCCAAAAGATATATTCGGCACAAAAACGCCATCCATGATATCAATATGAAACCAATCGGCTGCTGAATTGTTAATCATTTCGATATCTCGTTGTAAATTAGCAAAGTCTGCAGCAAGAACTGAGGGTGCTATTAATGTGTTTTTCATATTATGAGTGTTGTTTTTGCAAAAATAGAATTTAAACCTCAAATTTCACAGTCTTTTTTGTAAAGTTCACAAGGGTTTTCTTTAATTACTGTTTTTTGAGTGAAGGATGGAAGTGAAAATCCTTTTTGAGGTACGAAAAAAGATTGAAACGAACAGCCTGACCCGCAGGGGCACTCCCAAAATAAAAATTTGGACTCAAGACAGTAAATCAATTAGAGCAAAGTTTTCCCTTCGGGTGCCAGAGGACTTAAAATAAAACTCCGGAAACCCGAGTGAAACGAACAGACCAAGAGTTTTATTATTAAAAAATAAAACTCCGGAAACCCGAGTGAAACGAACAGACCGAGAGTTTTATTATTAAAAAAAAACTCAGGAAACCCGAGTGAAACGAACAGACCGAGAGTTTTATTATTAAAAAATAAAACTCCGGAAACCCGAGTGAAACGAACAGACCGAGAGTTTTATTATTAAAAAATAAAACTCCGGTAATCAGCCGGAGTTTCAATCATCAATCAAAAAACGAACAGTTAATCAGACAGTCGTTACTTTTAAAATTTCAATATTTGAAATTCCAAATTCCAAAAGTGTTAGTTTGGAATTTGTTTTTTGTTTTTTGGAATTTATCCCAAATAGGTTTTTAATATTTTACTTCTTGAAGTGTGTTTCAATCTGCGTATTGCTTTTTCTTTTATCTGACGAACACGTTCGCGGGTTAGGTCGAAAGTTTCTCCTATTTCTTCTAATGTCATTGGATGTTGATCCCCAAGACCAAAATACAAACGAACCACATCAGCTTCTCTTGGCGTCAATGTCTCTAACGAACGCTCAATCTCGGTGCGTAATGATTCTTGAATTAAGCTTCTATCTGGATTTGGTGATTCGCCTGAACGTAAAACATCATATAGGTTTGAATCTTCTCCTTCAACAAGTGGTGCATCCATCGAAAGGTGGCGTCCTGAGTTTTTCATAGATTCTCTAACGTCATTTACAGTCATATCCAATTCTTTGGCTATTTCCTCAGCTGTTGGTGGTCTTTCGTTAGATTGCTCTAATAAAGCGTACATTTTATTGATTTTATTGATAGAACCAATTTTGTTCAAAGGCAGACGAACGATCCGAGATTGTTCAGCCAAGGCTTGCAAAATCGATTGACGAATCCACCAAACGGCATACGAAATGAATTTAAAACCACGAGTTTCATCAAACCGTTGTGCAGCTTTTATCAAACCTAAATTTCCTTCATTAATTAAATCGGGGAGTGTTAACCCTTGATTTTGGTATTGTTTAGCCACCGAAACCACGAAACGCAAATTGGCTTTGGTCAATTTCTCTAAAGCTCTTTGATCTCCAGCCTTAATCTTTTGTGCCAATTCTACTTCTTCATCGGCTGTAATAAGATCCACTTTTCCAATTTCTTGTAAATACTTGTCTAATGATGCAGTTTCACGATTGGTGACCTGCTTGGTGATTTTAAGTTGTCTCATGTTTGGTCTTCTTAATTTTTTGCGTGTAAAGTTGTTATACGTCAGAAGTTTTATAAAAGTTACAAATAATGCAAAATATATTAAATTTTAACAAAAACGCAGTAAATTGGGATTGTAAAATCTTGTTTAAGTTTTTGCAGTTGAATTATAAATACGGATCAAGTTGAAATATTGTGGGGAAAGATTAAATAGGAGATATATGTATTTTAAAATTAGATAATAATGCCAGATTCATTTGGAGAGCTTCTCAAGTTATTATTCCCCGAAATTATTGTTGACTATTTCGAACTTACTTTCTATAAAAAAGGAGAGGAAATACTTCATCTTTATATAAAGGAGATTAATTCTATTGTAAAAGAATATCGACAATCTAAGTTAAGTTACAAAGGATTTTTAATGAGAAAATCGTACAAGACTTACCAATTCGAGGACATCAAGTATACCTTCATATCACTCTCAGAAGATGGCTCAATGAAGATCCTAGAGAAGTTGTATTTAGAGATTGGAATTTAGTAGCAGACGGAACTCTGATAACACAGGAGTTCGCGTCTTTTTTAAAAGTGATCCATAGATTCCAGGCCTAATGATTGCAATACTTTTGCCTCTTTCCATGGTGTTGGCGGTAAAAATTTACAACATCAGTACAAGGATTTCTTAAGTGATTTTAAAAATTGGGATCAAAAATCACACGCCAAAGAGTGACTTATTTTTCTAGAAAACATAGGCAGGCGTTTATCGATAGATGAAGCCTCAGTATCCAATGGCGAATTCTATACTATTTTAACCGATAAAGCTTCAAAAGGAAAAAAAAGCTTTCGGGCAATGTAGCCGTTACTTACACCAAACCAGGCGCAACTATAACCGCCATTACTTGGTACAGCTATGATATTTATGGAAGATCAGAATGGATGGTGCAATACAACGAAGGACTGGGTGCCAAAACCATTCATTATGAATATGACTATAAAGGCATTCTATGACAAAAAACAACCAAATAATGTTAAATTTATGATGCAAATTTATAAGTATTAATATACGGTGTTTCTCTATTCACAACTGCGAAAACCCTACTTATAAGTTTGCATCTAATATTGTTTAAAACAAGCATTGAATTTTTACCTTCTTCTTTCTTTTTCATATAATATTCTTTCAATTGCGGATCATATTTTAATGTTGTCATGGCACACATTTGCAGTAATGACTTCATTTTTTTATCAGCCATATGACTTACTTTAGTCCTACCTTTTATACTAGTTCCTGAGCTATATTCGAAAGGTGCAACACCAGAATAACAGGCAAATTGCCTCCAGTTTTTAAAGGCAGAAAATCCTTTTGTGGCTATAATAAAATATAGGCTTGTTTGTTCACCAATACCTGGAATTGATTTTATCAATGTGTATTGTTTATTGAGTTCTTGATTAGATTTGATTATTTCTTTAATTCTTGTCTCTATTTTATGGATGGTTTTCTTGATAGATGTTATCAAAGCTCTATTAATTGTTGATACTTCTTTAAAAACCTCTTTATTTACAAACTCGCTGTTCTCTTTAGTTGTTTCTAAAAGCAGTAAGGATTTAAGTACTTTTTCTCTTTCTGTATATAGCATTTTTAGTTTTTGTATATCAATTTCTGCTAATTTGTATAATCGTAATTTATCTATATTTCTAAAGCTATAATAGGAAATATCTTTAGCATCGGTTTTGTCATTTTTACCTCTAGATATTCCTTTTGAACGTTTGATTTCAATAGCAGGAACAATCCATAAATCTAATTCTAAACTTAAGAGATTATAACTCAAATGATTTGTGTAAACACCTGTATTTTCGCAACAAAACAAAATTTGATTTACATCAATTTTTCGCTTAATCATTAACTTTATGAAATCCTTGATTGATTTTGGGTTATTATCAATCACAAAATGTTCAGATTTTAATGATTGTGAATTTAAAAGATTTACATCTAATTTTAATTTTGAAATGTCAATTCCTACGTGAAATAAATAATTTTTCATAATTTTGGTTTTAGGATAAACAAAAATGTTGAACTTCTTTAGAGCCTTTATTAGACCACTATGTCTATCATTCTATTTGAAGCAATTCAACGGGGTTCAAGGAGAAGGCAGAGGACTAATGCGGAGCTTAGTTCTTAACTAGCAAAGTCTAAAGTTCACCTCTGCTTTCCTTTGAATAAATTTAATCATTTTTATCGAACTCAAAGTAAAGGCAAACGTCTCCTGACTTTGCGGAATTTTTTATATTTGACAAAAGTAGTTATGAAAGAAGGATATGTAATAAGAGACCAAAAATTGCCACATTTTATAACCGCTACCGTTGTAGATTGGGTAGATGTGTTTTCTAGGAAGATTTACAGAGATGCCGTTATTGATTGTTTTGATTATTGTATCAAAAACAAGGGGATGATTTTGTATAGTTATGTTATTATGAGTAATCATATTCATTTGATTGTACAGTCAAACGATGGTAAGTTGTCAGATTTGTTACGTGATTTTAAAAAATTTACTTCAAAAACGATTTTAGAGAAAATTCAGTCTGAACCTGAAAGTAGAAGAGAATGGATGTTGGAAAGATTTAAATTGGCAACTGAAAGTCATTCTAGAAATAAAAATTTTCAATTTTGGCAATATGGCAATCATGCCGAAGAAATATATTCAGAAAAATTTATGTGGTCTAAAATAGACTACATTCATTTTAATCCTGTTCGTTCAGAAATTGTTTCAAAACCACAAGAATATATTTATTCGAGTGCTTCAAATTATGTTGACGGGAAAGGAATTATTGAAGTTGAGTTAGTGCAAAGCCGATTACTACCCTTTTGGGGAGCAACTTCCTGCTCGTAACTCGATGAGCAATTACCATTACGCCTTTCAGGGGCAAGAGCTGGATACAGAACCCCGATGGCTCGGAAATAAATAAATTTTCTCGAGTACGATAGCGCGGATTTGCAATCCGTGCACACAAAGTAAATAAAACAAAGGTTATAAAAAAACAGGCGAAATTTCCCCGTTTTTTTGTGTTAAACGAGTAAATCTTTATAATCTTCTTTCAGATTCTACCTCACGATAGACACCCTTGTCAATCGCTAACACTTCCTATCAACTCGGTGTGTACAGAGACTTGCACTCTGCTAGAAAAAGACCGTTCCAGACATACCAAAAAAGAACCCCAGTCAATTCAGACTGGGGTTCCATAAAGAAAGGCGACGACATACTCTCCCACATAACTGCAGTACCATCTGCGCTGGCGGGCTTAACTACTCTGTTCGGGATG
>JACCDI010294989.1_pt1 | contig 43242 bp, 35 predicted proteins | sample 7442791 | NCBI WGS metagenome assembly JACCDI01 (sample SAMN15323434, study PRJNA562643) | freshwater metagenome | isolation source: river surface water | place: USA:Blue River Watershed | collected 2017-08-15 | reverse complement strand
GCGTCGCCGTGCACCAGCACCGGCAGCACCTGGCGGCCCTGCGGGTCGCCGCGGCGGTCCATGCGGGCGCGCACGCTGCCCTCGACCACCGGGTTCACGATCTCCAGGTGCGAGGGGTTGAAGGCCAGCGACAGGTGCACCGGGCCGCCACGGGTGGTGACGTCGGAGCTGAAGCCCTGGTGGTACTTCACGTCACCCGCGGGCAGGTCTTCAGGCGCGGTGTGGTCGAACTCGGCGAACAGGTCGCCGGGCATCTTGCCCAGGGTGTTCACCAGCACGTTCAGGCGGCCGCGGTGGGCCATGCCGATCACGATCTCCTGCACGCCCTTCTCGCCGGCGAGCTGGATCAGTTCGTCCATCGCGGCGATGAAGCTCTCGCCGCCTTCGAGCGAGAAGCGCTTCTGGCCGACGTACTTGGTGTGCAGGTAGCGCTCCAGGCCCTCGGCGGCGGTGAGGCGGTCGAGGATGTGCTTCTTGCGCTCGGCCAGGAAGTTGGGCTTGCTGCGGATGGACTCGAGCTTCTGCTGCCACCAGCGCTTTTGCGCCTGGTCGGAGATGAACATGTACTCGGCGCCGATGGTGCCGCAGTAGGTCTCGCGCAGCGCGTTGATCAACTCGCGCAGCGACATCGTGTTCTTGCCGAAGAAGGTGTTGCTGGTGTCGAACACCGTCTCCTGGTCGGCATCGGTGAAGCCGTAGAAGGACGGCTCGAGCTCGGGGATCGCGGGGCGCTCGGTGCGCTTCAAGGGGTCGAGGTCGGCCCAGCGCTGGCCCACGTTGCGGTAGGCGGCGATCAGCTGCTGCGCCGCGGTCCGCTTGCGGCCCATCTCGGCGTCGCCGCTGGCCACGACCACCTTGGTGCCACCGGCCTTGGCGCGCTCGGCGAAGGCGTTGATGACGGGCAGGTGGGGCACGTCCTTGGCGTCGGTCCCGTCGACGGCCGGCACGTGCTGGAGCGCGTCGAAGTAGTCGCGCCAGGTATCGGGCACGCTGCCGGGATTGGCCAGGTAGTTTTCGTACATCTCTTCGACATAGGGCGCGTTGCCCCCGAAGAGATAGGTGCTGCCTTGGTAGGCGCTGTAGACGGTGTTCGTCTCACTCATGGTTCGCTACTTTCCGCACCCCTGCAGGGCGCTTGAGCTGGTTAGACAACCTCCCGCGACACGGCTGGACCGATTGGCGGATGCGACTGTGGCTGGAAGGACCAAGTAACCCGGCGATTGTGCCACTGAAACTCATCCTGGGCGGGGCCGGAACCCGCCAGAACGCGTACTTTCACCCGGCCTGGACCTGGTCCTTGATCTGCTGCAGCGTGGACGGGTCCTCGATGGTGGTGAGGTCGCCGGGATCGCGTCCCTCGCAGACCGCCTGGATGGCGCGCCGCAGGAGCTTGCCGCTGCGGGTCTTGGGCAACAGGGTCACGAAGCGCACCCGCGCCGGGCGGGCCACGGCGCCGAGCTGGCCGTCGACCACCTTCATGATCTCGCCCTCGAGCTTCAGGCGGGCCGCCTCGTCGGGGAAGGCCGAGGGGTCACGCAGGACCGCGAAGGCCATGGCCACCTGGCCCTTGACGTTGTCGGCCACGCCCACCACCGCCACCTCGGCGACCGCCTTGTGGCTGGAGATGCTCTCCTCGATCTCGCGGGTGCCCAGGCGGTGGCCGGCGACGTTGATCACGTCGTCGGTGCGACCGAGGATGTAGTAGTAGCCGTCTTCGTCGCGGATGCCCCAGTCGAAGGTGCTGTAAAGCGTCTTGCCGGGGATGCTTTGCCAGTAGGTCTTGACGAAGCGGGCATCGTCGCGCCAGACGGTCTGCATGAAGCCCGGGGGCGTGGGCGATTCGACGACCACCACGCCCTTTTCGTTGGGCTTCGTGAGCTCCTCGCCGGTGGTTTCGTGCACCAGCTTGACCTTCCAGCCGTACATCGGCAGGCCCGGGCTGCCGAACTTGCTGGCCTTCTTTTCCACGCCGTTGGCGATGGTCATGAGCGGCCAGCCGGTCTCGGTCTGCCAGTAGTTGTCGATGATCGGCACGCCCAGGGCGTCGCTGATCCAGCGGGCGGTGGGCTCGTCCAGCGGCTCGCCCGCCAGGAACAGGCTTTGCAGGCTGGACAGGTCGTACTTCTTGAGGAAGGCCTCGTCGTACTTTTTGAGTACACGCACCGCGGTGGGCGCGCTGAACATGACGTTGGCCTTGTACTTCTCGACCAGCTGCCACCAGATGCCGGCGTCCGGGCGGATCGGCAGGCCTTCGTAGACGATGGTGGCCATGCCCGCGATCAGCGGGCCATAGACGATGTAGCTGTGGCCCACCACCCAGCCGATGTCGCTGGTGCAGAAGTAGGTCTGGCCCGGCTGGCCCTGGAAGATGTGCTTCATGCTGGCGGCCAGGGCCACCGCGTAGCCGCCCACGTCACGCTGCACGCCCTTGGGCTTGCCGGTGGTGCCGCTGGTGTAGATGGTGTAGCTGATGTCGGTGGCATCCAGCCACTCGCAGGGCACCTTAACGCCGGCGTGGCGCTCGGTCAGGGCCTTCCAGTCGTGGTCGCGGCCGGCCACGCGGTCCATGGGCGCCAGCCCGCGGTCGACCATCAGCACCGCGCCGGGCTTGTGGCTGGACAGGCGGATCGCTTCATCCAGCAGCGGCTTGTACGGCACCACCTTGCCGCCGCGAGAGCCGGCATCGGCGCTCACGATCAGCTTGGGCGAGGCGTCCTCGATGCGCGAGGCCAGCGACACCGAGGCGAAGCCGCCGAACACCACCGAGTGGATGGCGCCGATGCGCGCGCAGGCCAGCATCGCGAAGATCGCCTCGGGCACCATGGGCATGTAGATCAGGACACGATCGCCCCGGCCCACGCCGAGGCTGCGGATCGCCGCCGCGGCACGCTGCACCTGGTCGTGCAATTGGGCGAAGGTGTAGGTCTCCTCGCGGCCCGTCTCGGTGGAGACGTGGATCAGGGCCGGCTGGTTCGGGCGGTCCTTCAGGTGACGGTCGACCGCGTTGTGGCACAGGTTGGTGGTGCCCCCGACAAACCAGCGGGTGAACGGCGCCCGGTCGTTGTCCAGGATCCGCTGGGGCGGGGTCTGCCAATCGATCAGGCGGGCCTGCTCGCCCCAGAAGGCCTCGGGCTCGTCGACCGAGCGGCGGTAGAACTCAGCGTAGGTCATGGACTCTTCTCCTCGTTGTTCCTGCAGGGCCCGGGCGGGGTCACTTGATCCAGCCCAGCACTTCCTTGAATTGCGGGTGGTCGGCGCTTCGCAGCCACTCGAACGCCACCATCTCGGTGGTGACCAGCTCCGCGCCCGCGGACGCCAGACGGTCGAAGGCGGCGTCGCGATTGCGCTCGGTGCGCGAGGCGCAGGCGTCGGTGACGACGCAGACGTCGAATTCCTCGTCCAGCAGCTCCAGCGCCGTCTGCAGCAGGCAGACATGCGCCTCGCAACCGGCGATGACCACCGTATCACGGCCCGGCGTGGGCGCCGCCGGTTTCTGCAGGTGGCGGGGCAGGCTGCGCGCATTGCCTGCCGCGGGCCGGGGCGCGGGGCGCAGGCGTGGCAAGAGCACCTGCGCCGCGCTGAAATCCATCTTGGACAGCGCCGATCCGACCTGCGCACGCAAGGGGTCCACCGTCGGCCCCAGGCCCGCAGGATTCTGCTCGGTGGCGAACAGCGGGACCGCCAGGGCGCGCGCCACCTGGGCGAGCCGGCAGGCATGGGCCAGGGCACCCGCGCCGTCATGCAGCGCCGGCATCAGGCGCTGCTGGTAGTCCACCAGCACGAGCTGGGAGTCTTCTGGGTCAAGCAACATGGGGTCGGATTGGAGCGGTCGGCGCTGTCTCGCAACTGACACGCGCCGGGTGGCGGGCACCCCGTGCGAGCAGGTCTGTAGACAAAAGCATGATCACGGGGGCACCACCCGCAACAGGCGCCCCTGGGGGCTGTCCGTGAGCAGGTACAAGAACCCGTCGGGTCCCTGCCGGACATCGCGCAGGCGCTCGCCCACACCGTCCAGCCGCTGCTCGCGCACCACGCGCCCGCCGGCCAGCTCCAGGCGCACCAGCTGCTGGAACTTCAGGGAACCGACGAACAGGTTGCCGCGCCAGGCCGGCCCGTAGCGGTCGCTGGTGAGAAAAGCCATGCCGGACGGCGCGATCGAGGGGGTCCAGTGGTACAGGGGCGGCTCCATGCCCGGCTTGGCGGTGGGCCCTTCGCCGATCGGGCCGCCGCCGTACTGCTCCCCGAAGGTCACGGCCGGCCAGCCGTAGTTGCGTCCAGGCTGCGGCAGGTTGATTTCATCGCCGCCCTGCGGTCCATGCTCGTGCATCCAGAAGCGTCCATCGGGCCCCAGCGTCGCCCCCTGGGGGTTGCGGTGACCGTAGCTCCAGATCTCGGGACGGATCGCGGGGCGTCCTAGGTAGGGGTTGCCCGGCGCCGGGGCGCCCTCGGGGGTGAGGCGCAGGACCTTGCCCAGGTGGTTGTCCAGCTTCTGCGCGTCCTGCATGCGGTTGAATCGCTCGCCCAGTACCAGGAACAGGTGGCCGTCGGGCATCTGCACGATGCGGCAGCCGAAATGCAGGGGGCTGGCCACGCGCGGCTGCTGGCTGAAGATGACACGGACCTCCTCCAGGCGTTGGCTCCCTGCGGCCAGGCGGGCGCGGGCCAGGGCGGTGCTGTTGGTGCCGCCTTCGGCCGGTTCCGAGAAACAGAAGTACAGGGTGCGATTGCGTTCGAAGCCAGCGTCCAGGACCACATCCAGCAGCCCGCCCTGGCCGCGCGCCGCCACCTCGGGCAGCCCCGCCAGCGGCGGGCCCAGGCGGCCCTGGGGGTCGATCACACGCAGCCGGCCCGGACGCTCGGTCACCAGGAAACCGCCCTCGGGCAGAAAGGCCAGGGACCAGGGGTGCTCGAGTCCGCTGGCCACGGTCTGCACCCGCACGGTCCCCCCGCTCCAGGGCGGGGAGGTCGCGTGGGCGGTGGCGGCAGCGCCCCACCCCCCGGCCATGGCGGACATCAGGATCCAGGCGATACGCAGCAACATGAAGGCTCCGGCAGACGACGCGTGCCCCATTGTGCGAGAGGCGCGATGCACCGACGGGCAACCGGGGCACAGGACCGCGAGAAGGGTTGGTGACAGGCGGAAAATGAATGCCAACCGGTTACCGGGGGATGGCGGGCGGAGCCCTCCCCTGTTAAGCTTCGCCCCCCATGTTGCGCCGCCTTCTGGTCCCCCTGTTGATCCCCCTGCTCGCCCTGGCGCTGGCCCTGCCCGCGTGGGCCGCGCCATCGGCTGCGGACGACGAGATGGGCCGCTTCATGGCGGACAAGGGGCTGCTCGAACGCATCGGGCAGGTCGGTGCCACCGTGCGCGATCACACCGCGGAACTGGTCGTCCACGCCATGGGTTTCCTGGGTGTGCCCTACCGGCGTGGGGGCGACTCCGCCGCGACGGGGTTCGACTGCAGCGGCTTCGTGCGCGCCATCTACGAACAGACCGTGGGTCTGGTCCTGCCGCGCCAGGCGAACGAGCAGGCCGCCGCGACCGAGGTCATCGACCGCCAGGACCTCCAGCCCGGAGACCTCGTCTTCTTCAACACCATGCGCCGTGCGTTCAGCCACGTCGGCATCTACGTGGGCGACGGCAAGTTCATCCACGCGCCCAAGCCGGGCGCCGAGGTGCGTGTCGAGGACATGGGCGGCAGCTACTGGCGCCGCCGCTTCGACGGCGCACGCCGGGTGATCGGCGCTGGCGACCGCGCAGCCGCCGCCGATGCCGCGCTCGAGCGGCGCTGACACGCGACGCCCCGCTTTCCAGCTTCGGTTCGACTGCGCCCCGCCAGGGCCGCCGCCCGGTGGGTTACTTGCGCGCCGGGGGCAGGTCGGTACACGTCCCGTGAGCGGCTTCGGCCGCCATGCCGATGCTCTCGCCCAGGGTGGGGTGCGGATGGATGGTCTTGCCGATATCCACTTCGTCGGCACCCATCTCGATGGCCAGGGCGACCTCGCCGATCATGTCGCCGGCATGCGTGCCGACGATGCCGCCGCCCAGGATCCGGCCGCTCTCCTTGTCGAACAGCAGCTTGGTGAAGCCCTCGTCACGCCCGTTGGCGATCGCGCGGCCCGAGGCGGTCCACGGGAACATCCCCTTCTTCACCGCGATGCCCTCGGCCTTGGCCTGGTCCTCGGTCAGGCCCACCCAGGCCACCTCGGGGTCGGTGTAGGCCACGCTGGGAATCACGCGGGCGTCGAAGAAGGCCTTCTGGCCCGCGGCCACCTCGGCCGCGACATGGGCCTCATGCACCGCCTTGTGGGCCAGCATGGGCTGCCCCACCACATCGCCGATGGCAAAGATGTGCGGCACGTTGGTGCGCATCTGCGTGTCCACCGGGATGAAGCCGCGGTCGCTCACGGCGACGCCGGCCTTGTCCGCGCCGATCTTCCTGCCGTTGGGCGTGCGGCCCACGGCCTGCAGCACCAGGTCATACCGCTGCGGTTCCTTGGGCGCCTGCTCGCCCTCGAAACGCACGAGGATGCCGTCCTTCGTGGCCTCGGCGCCCACCGTCTTGGTCTTGAGCATGACGTGGTCAAAGCGCGGCGCGTTCATCTTCTGCCACACCTTGACCAGGTCGCGGTCGGCGCCCTGCATCAAGCCGTCCATCATTTCCACCACGTCCAGGCGCGCGCCCAGCGTGGAGTACACGGTGCCCATCTCCAGTCCGATGATGCCGCCGCCCAGCACCAGCATGCGCTTGGGAACGGAGGCCAGGCCCAGCGCGCCGGTGGAATCCACCACGCGCGGATCGTCCGGCATGAACGGCAGGCGCACCGCCTGCGAACCGGCCGCGATGATGGCCTGCTTGAACTTGATCGTCTGGGTCTTGCCGGTCTTGTCCTGGCCGTCACCCGTGGTCTCTTCCACCTGCACATGGTGCGGGTCGAGGAAGGCGCCGTAGCCACGCACGATCGTGACCTTGCGCATCTTGGCCATGGCGGCCAGGCCGCCAGTGAGCTTGCCCACCACCTTGCCCTTGTGCGCGCGCAGCTTGTCGATGTCGATCGTCGGTTTGCCGAAGCTCACGCCCAGCGACTCGAAATGGCTCACTTCGTCCATGACCGCCGCCACGTGCAGCAAGGCCTTGGAGGGGATGCAGCCCACGTTCAGACACACGCCGCCCAGCGTGGCGTAGCGTTCGACCAGAACGACCTTCATGCCCAGGTCCGCGGCGCGGAAGGCGGCGGAGTAACCGCCGGGGCCGGCGCCGAGCACCAGCAGGTCGCACTCGAGGTCGGCCCCACCGGCGTAGCTGGCGGCAGGCGCTGCAGCGACAGCGGGCGCAGGAGTCGGCACAGCGGCTGGAGCAGCCTGAGCGGCAGGCGCGGGGGCGGCGCTCGCAGCAGGTGCAGGGGCAGGTGCAGGGGTTGACGCCGAAGCGCCCGCCTGCGCCTCCAGCACCAGCAGCACCGAGCCCTCGGACACCTTGTCGCCAAGCTTGACCTTGAGCTCCTTGACCACACCCGCGTGGCTGGACGGGATCTCCATCGAGGCCTTGTCACTTTCGACGGTGACCAGGGACTGTTCGGCCTTGATCGTGTCACCCGGTTGGACCAGGACCTCGATCACCGCCACTTCGGAGAAATCGCCGATGTCCGGCACCTTGACTTCAACACGACTCATGGATTTTTTTCCTTGGTTTTGACGGTGAATACATCCCAGGGCCCCGCGGAGTTGCGGTCGAACTCGCAGCCCGCGGCCATGCCGGCCTCGACGACCTCGCGCGCGGTCTTGGCCTTGCCGTAGGCCGTGTGCATGGCCCCCAGGGCAAAGCTGCGGCCCGAACCGATGCCCCAGAATTCCTTGAACTCGAAGACCTCGCGATAGCTGTAGAGGCCGTAGATGCCGCTGGCGTTGGCGATGACCACGCTGAACTGGCTGGACTCGTAGGGGTCGCTGTCCTCCTCCTTGGTCTGGAGGAAGAAGTTTTCCTTGAGGTAAGGGTGCAGCTTGGTGAAGGTGTCGAACACCTCGTCCTTGCTGCCGAGCTGCAGGATCTCGCGCGGCATCGAGTTCAGCGCCTTGCGCAGCACCGGGAAGTGGGCCACCGTGCCGGCCATGCCGATGTAGCTGGGCCCGGCATCGGTGTCGATGCGGAAGATCTTGCTGTTGTCCTCGAAGCGATGCGTCAGACGCGTGTCGCCGAAGGTCACCAGGGTATCGGCCGCGATGGCGATCTGCCCGCCCTTGCGGGCCACTACGACAGTGGTCATGGCAAATGGTAGCCGGGCCGAAACAGCCCGAGGCCGGTCAGAGCATCACGCGGCGGAAATCCGCCAGGATCTGCCCGAGGTACACGTTGAAGCGGGCCGCCGCCGCTCCGTCGATGACCCGGTGGTCCCAGGACAGCGACAGCGGCAGCATCAGGCGCGGCTGGAACTGCTTGCCGTCCCACACCGGTTCCGTCTGGCTCTTGCACACGCCCAGGATGGCCACCTCGGGTGCATTGATGATGGGCGTGAAGTAGCGCCCTCCGATGCCGCCGAGCGAAGAGATGGTGAAGCTCGCGCCCTGCATCTCGCCGGGCGTGAGCTTGCCGTCACGGGCCTTCTTGGCCAGCTCGCCCATCTCCTGGCTGATCTGGAAGATGCCCTTCTTGTCGGCATCGCGGATCACAGGCACGACCAGGCCGTTGGGCGTGTCCGCCGCAAAGCCGATGTGGAAATACTGCTTCAGGACCAGCTGATCGCCATCCAGGGAGCTGTTGAACTCGGGGAATTTCTTGAGCGCCGCCACGCTGGCCTTGATCAGGAAGGCGAGCATGGTGACCTTGATGCCCGACTTCTCGTTCTCCTTGTTCAACTGGACACGGAAGGCTTCCAGCTCGGTGATGTCGGCATCGTCATGGTTGGTGACGTGGGGGATCATCACCCAGTTGCGGTGCAGGTTGGCCGCGCTGATCTTCTTGATGCGCGAGAGATCCTTGCGTTCGATGGCGCCGAACTTGGTGAAATCGACCTTCGGCCAGGGCAGCAGGTCCAGGCCCGCGCCGCCCGCGCCGGCGGGCGCCTGGGCGGCCGCGGCACGCGTGGTGGCCGTGCCGCTCATGACGGCCTTGGTGAAGGCCTGCACGTCTTCCTGGGTGATGCGCCCCTTGGCGCCCGTGCCCTTGACTTCCTGCAGCGGCACACCGAGTTCGCGGGCGAACTTGCGCACCGAGGGAGACGCATGGGGCAGTGCGCCCGACGGGGCGCTGGGCTCGTGCGGTGCGAGGGCCGCCGTCGGCGAGGTGCGCTCCGGCAGGGGTGCAGGCGCCACGGCCGGGGCGGCGGGCACAGCCACCGGGGTTGGTGCCGCAGGCGCGGGCGCGGGTGCAGCAGCCGCCGGAGCGGCTGCAGGTGCCGGCGCAGGCACAGCCGCGCCAGCGCTTTCCAGCATCACCACCACCGTGCCCTCGGACACCTTGTCGCCGAGCTTGACCTTGAGCTCCTTGACCACGCCGCCCGCGGACGACGGGATCTCCATCGAGGCCTTGTCGGATTCGACCGTGATCAGGGACTGCTCGGGCTGGACGGTGTCACCGGGCTGGACCAGCAGCTCGATGACGGACACCTCGTCGAAGTCCCCGATGTCGGGGACCTTCACTTCGATCAACGCCATGTTTCCTGTTCTCCGTGTTCTTCTTGATTGAGTCGCCCGGGATCAGGCGTACAGCGGGTTGACGCGATCGACCTTCAGGCCGTACTTCTTGATCGCCTCGGCCACCTTGGCGGCGGGCACGGTGCCCTCTTCGCTCAGCGCCTTCAGGGCCGCCACGACGATGTAGTGGCGATTGACCTCGAAGTGCTCGCGCAGCTTGCTGCGGAAGTCGCTGCGGCCGAAGCCGTCGGTGCCCAGGACCTTGTAGGTGCGCCCCTTGGGCAGGTACGGGCGGATCTGCTCGGTGTAGGCCTTGATGTAGTCCGTGGACGCGATCACCGGGCCGGTGTGCTTCTCGAGTTGCTGGGCCACGAAGGGCACGCGGGCCTTCTCGGTGGGGTGCAGCAGGTTCCAGCGTTCGCAGTCCTGGCCGTCACGGGCCAGCTCGTTGAAGCTGGGGCAGCTCCAGACGCTGGCGGACACGCCCCACTCCTTCTCGAGCATCTCCTGGGCGACCAGCGACTCGCGCAGGATCGTGCCCGACCCGAGCAGCTGCACGCGCGGCGTGAGTTTCGCGCCGGGCTTGAACAGGTACATGCCCTTGATGATTTCCTCCTCGGTGCCCGCGGTCAGGCCCGGCATCGGGTAGTTCTCGTTCAGGAGGGTGATGTAGTAGAAGACGTTCTCCTGCTTCTCGACCATGCGCTTGAGGCCGTGATGCATGATCACGCCCACTTCGTGCGCGAAGGTGGGGTCGTAGGAGATGCAGTTCGGAATCGTGGCCGCCAGGATGTGGCTGTGGCCGTCCTCGTGCTGCAGGCCTTCGCCGTTCAGGGTGGTGCGCCCTGAGGTGCCTCCGAGCAGGAAGCCGCGGGCCTGCATGTCGCCCGCCGCCCAGCACAGGTCGCCCACCCGCTGCAGGCCGAACATCGAGTAGTAGATGTAGAACGGCACCATGATGCGGTTGTTCGTCGAATACGACGTGGCCGCGGCAATCCAGCTGGCCATGCCGCCGGCCTCGTTGATGCCTTCCTGCAGGATCTGGCCGTTGACTTCTTCCTTGTAGTAGGACACCTGGTCGCGGTCCTGCGGGGTGTACTTCTGGCCGTCGGGGTTGTAGATGCCGATCTGGCGGAACAGGCCCTCCATCCCGAAGGTGCGGGCCTCGTCCACCAGGATGGGGACGGCGCGCGGGCCCAGCGCCTTGTCACGCAGCAGCGCGGTGAGGAAACGCACATAGGCCTGGGTGGTGGAGATCTCGCGGCCCTCGGCGGTGGGCTCGAGCACCGCCTTGAAGGCGTCCAGCGGCGGCACGGCCAGCTGCTCGTCGGCCTTGGTGCGGCGATGCGGCAGGTAGCCCCCAAGGGCCTTGCGCCGCTCGTGCAGGTACTGCATCTCGGGCGTGTTGTCGGCCGGCTTGTAGAAGGGGATCTCGGGCAGCTTCTCGTCGGGGATGGGGATGTTGAAGCGGTCGCGGAAGGCCTTGATGTCCTCGTCGGTGAGCTTCTTGGCCTGGTGGGCGATGTTCTTGCCCTCGGCGGCCTTGCCCATGCCGAAGCCCTTGACCGTCTTGATCAGGAGCACCGTGGGCTGGCCCTTGTGGTTCACGGCCTTGTCGTAGGCCGCATAGACCTTCTGCGGGTCGTGGCCACCGCGATTGAGGCGCCAGATGTCGTCGTCGGACATGTGGGCCACCATCTCGAGCAGCTTGGGATGGCGGCCGAAGAAGTTCTTGCGCACGAAGGCGCCGTCGTTGGCCTTCATGGCCTGGTAGTCGCCATCGAGCGTGTCCATCATGACCTGGCGCAGGATGCCGTCCTTGTCACGCGCCAGCAGCGGGTCCCAGTAGCTGCCCCAGACCAGCTTAATCACGTTCCAGCCGGCGCCACGGAACTCGCCCTCGAGCTCCTGGATGATCTTGCCGTTGCCGCGCACCGGGCCATCGAGGCGCTGCAGGTTGCAGTTCACGACGAAGATCAGGTTGTCCAGCTTCTCGCGCGCGGCCACGCCGATGGCGCCCAGGCTCTCGACCTCGTCCATCTCGCCGTCGCCCAGGAAGGCCCAGACCTTGCGGTTCTCGGTGTTGGCGATGCCGCGGGCGTGCAGGTACTTCAGGAAACGCGCCTGGTAGATCGCCATCAGCGGGCCCAGGCCCATGGACACGGTGGGGAACTGCCAGAACTCGGGCATCAGCTTGGGGTGGGGGTAGCTGGACAGACCCTTGCCGTCGACTTCCTGGCGGAAGTTCAGGAGCTGCTCCTCGGAGATGCGGCCTTCGAGGAAGGCGCGGGCGTAGATGCCTGGGGCGCTGTGGCCCTGGATGTAGAGGCAGTCACCGCCCTGGTCGCCCTGCTCGGCCTTCCAGAAATGGTTGAAGCCCGCGCCGAACATGGTGGCCAGCGAGGCGAAGGAGCTGATGTGCCCCCCCAGGTCGCCACCGTCGGCGGGGTGCAGGCGGTTGGCCTTGACCACCATCGCCATGGCGTTCCAGCGCATGTAGGCGCGTAGGCGTTCCTCCACTTCCAGGTTGCCAGGGCAGCGGGCCTCGTCCTGCGGCTCGATGGTGTTGACGTAGCCGGTGGTGGCGGAGAAAGGCAGGTCGATGCCTTCCTGGCGGGCCTGCTCGAGGAGCTGTTCAAGGAGGAAGTGGCCGCGTTCGCGCCCTTCGTTGGCGATGACGGCCGACAGGGCGTCGACCCACTCGCGGGTCTCCTGGGCGTCCGCGTCGTTCGCGGCGGCACCAAAGAGGTGTTCAGGCTGTGCTGACATGGCTTGTCTCCTCGTGGGATGGCGGGTTGAACTCATTCTGATTGTCTGCCCCGGAGTGTGGCACATTTTCCGAGAATTTCAAATAGCGCCATAACATTCCATATTATGAATTCTTGAATCCGCTCCTGCGAGGTCATCGGGGAGGCGCTCCTCCCGATGGCCGGATCCGCCTCTACGGGCATACCCCTACACTTGGCGACCCATGCAGGAAACCGCCACCCCGCTCGAATCGCCCGACACCGGGCGCGGCCTGCCCTGGCTGGACCGCTGGTGGCGCAAGCAGCCGGCAAGCCGCCAGGACCGTTTCGCGGTGCTGGCACCCCTGGCGGCCGTGCTCCTGTTCCTCGCCGCCATCGCCGCCGCCTTCACCTACCTGCGGATCGAGGAACACGAGCGGGAACTCGAGGCGGTCAAGCGCGATGTCGAATACGCGCAGCAGCGTGTGCGACTGCGCCTGCTCGAACGCCAGGAGCAGCTGATGCGGATTGCCCGCGACATCTCGAACAAGGAGGTGGACGCCGAGGAGTTCATGGGGCGCGCCGAGTCCCTGGTCGTGCAGTACCCGGAGCTGCAAGCCCTGTCCTGGATCGACGAACGTCGGCGGGTGAAGGCGAGCTACAACGCCCCGGCCGTGCGCTACCAGCCCCGCCTCGCCGGCGAGGTGCTGCGGGTGGGCGAGACCGAGGCCATGTTCGGGCTGGCCCGAGACCTCCTGCAGCCGGTCTATTCACAGCCGATCGCCAGCGCCGACAACAGCCCGCTGCTCCAGCTGCACGTCCCCCTGGCCGAACAGGGCCGCTTTGGCGGCGTGATCCTGGGCGAATACTCCATCGACAGCCTCCTGCGCTACGCAGTGCCCAGCGAGGTCTCGGCCAAGTACGCGGTCGCCCTGCTCGATGGCACGGGCCAGATGCTGGCGGGCAACGCCGTCCCGGCCCGCAACCCGGCCACCTCCCTCTTGCCCTGGATCCATCCGGAATCCAACGAGTACGAAATCCCGGTCTCGCCGGTGGGCAACGGCCTGGTCATACGCGCGCAGGCCTATCGCACGTCCCAGGGACTGATTGGTACGGGCCTGTTCTGGCTGGTGGGCACCTTGAGCGTGATGACCGCCTGGATGCTGATCGGCAACTGGCGCCACACCCGCCGGCGGCTGCAGGCGCAGCGCGCCCTGGTGGCCGAGACCAACTTCCGCCGCGCCATGGAGAACTCCATGCTGACCGGCATGCGCGCGCTGGACCTGCATGGCCGCATCACCTATGTGAACCTGGCCTTCTGCCAGATGACGGGCTGGAGCGAGGCCGAACTCGTGGGGCGCATGCCACCCTTTCCCTACTGGCCCGACGAAGACCGCGACCTGCTGACGGCGCGACTGGAGGACGAACTCAGCGGCCGCAGCACGCTGGGCGGCTTCCAGGTGCGGGTCAAGCGCAAGGACGGCAGTCTGTTTGACGCCCGGATGTACGTCTCGCCGCTGATCGACGCCAAGGGCGAGCAGACCGGTTGGATGACGTCCATGACCGACATCACCGAACCCACCCGGATTCGCGAGCAGCTGCTGGCCTCGCACGAGCGCTTCACCACCGTGCTGGAGGCCCTGGACGCTTCGGTGTCGGTGGCGCCCCTGGGCAGCGACGAACTGCTCTTCGCCAACAAGATGTACCGCCAGTGGTTCGACACCCGCACCGACGGTCACCTGCAGATGGTGGCCCAGGCCGGCGTGCCCGCGCAGGCGCGCAACGACGAAGTGGGCGACGAGGTCGACTCCTTCGTCGGACTGCCGATGGGCCAGATCGAGTCCTCGCTGGCAGGCAACGCCGAGATCTTCGTGCCCGAGCTGGGGAAATGGCTGGAGGTCCGATCGCGCTACCTGAACTGGGTGGACGGGCGCCTGGCGCAGATGGTGATCGCGACCGACATCACGGCCCGCCGCAAGGCGGAGGAGCAGGCGGCCCTGCAGGCCGAGCGCGCGCAATCGGCCAGCCGCCTGATCACCATGGGCGAGATGGCCTCCAGCGTGGCGCATGAATTGAACCAGCCGCTGACTGCGATCAACAACTACTGCAATGGGCTGGTGTCGCGGATCCGCGGCCAGCAGATCAACGAAGAGGACCTGCTGGCCGCCCTGGAGAAGACGGCTCGCCAGGCGCAACGCGCGGGTCAGATCATCCAGCGCATACGCTCCTTCGTGAAGCGCAGCGAACCCAATCGCACCCTGTCCGAGGTCGCCCCCATGGTGACCGAGGCGGTCGAACTGGTGGAGATCGAACTGCGCCGGCGCAATGTGCGCCTGGCCCACTACGTCGCCGCGCGCCTACCGGCGCTGATGGTCGATCCGATCCTGATCGAACAGGTGCTGGTCAACCTGCTCAAAAATGCCGCCGAATCCATTGATACCGCGCAACGCCCCACCGCGCTGCGCAGCATCGAGCTGCGGGTCGGTCCCAAGCGGGTCGCCGACCAGGACGTGATCGAGTTCTCCGTGCGCGATACCGGCCGCGGCCTGGCCCCCGAGGTGATGGAGCGGCTGTACGAGGCCTTCTTCTCCACGAAGGCCGAAGGCATGGGGATCGGACTGAACCTGTGCCGCAGCATCGTCGAATCTCACCAGGGACGGATGCAGGCCGAGAACATCTACAATGGCGCCCACGTGGCCGGGTGCCTGTTCTCGTTCTGGATCCCCGTTGCCCACACCAACAGCAGCACTAGCGACAACAACACCGGGGTGACAGCATGAGCCTTATTCCCAAGCGAGGCACCGTCTACGTGGTGGACGACGACGAGGCCGTCCGTGACTCCGTGCAGTGGCTCCTGGAAGGCAAGGACTACCGTGTCCGCTGCTTCGAATCCGCCGAATCCTTTCTTTCCCGCTACGACCCGCGCGAAGTCGCGTGCCTGATCGTCGACATCCGCATGGGCGGCATGACGGGCCTCGAGCTGCAAGACCGCCTGATCGAACGCCGCTCCCCCCTGCCCATCGTGTTCATCACCGGGCATGGCGATGTGCCCATGGCCGTGAACACCATGAAAAAGGGTGCGCTCGACTTCATCCAGAAGCCATTCAAGGAGGACGAACTCCTGAACCTCGTCGAGCGCATGCTGGAACACGCCAAGGGCGCCTTCGCCGAGTACCAGAGCGCCGCCAGCCGCGACGCGCTCCTGGCCAAGCTCACCTCGCGCGAGGCGCAGGTCCTCGAGCGCATCGTCGCCGGCCGCCTGAACAAGCAGATCGCCGACGACCTGGGCATCAGCATCAAGACGGTGGAGGCGCATCGCGCCAACATCATGGAAAAACTCAACGCGAACACCGTGGCCGACCTGCTCAAGATCGCGCTGGCCCAGACCCCGGTCAAGGCCTGAGACCGACGCAGCGTCGCCCTGCCCTCCCCCTACTCGCCCGCAACCGCGACGCCGCTGCGGGCGTGTTTTTTTGGAATCGTCCGCATGACCGCCCACCTGATTGACGGCAACGCCCTGTCCCGCCAGATCCGCGATGAAGTCGCCCACCGTACCGCGGCCCTGAAGGCCCGGGGCATTGCGCCGGCCCTGTCCATCCTGCTGGTCGGCGACGACCCGGCCAGCCAGGTCTACACCCGCCACAAGGTCAACGACAGCGCCGAGACCGGCCTGGCCGCCACGCTGGAGCGTTATCCAGCCACGATGACGCAGGAGGCACTGCTCGATCGGATCCGTGCGCTCAATGCCGACCCGAAGGTGCACGGCATCCTGGTACAGCTGCCGCTGCCGCGGCACATGGACGCCCAGAAGGTGATCGAGACCATCGATCCGGCCAAGGACGTCGATGGCTTTCACGTGGCCAGTGCCGGTGCGCTGATGGTGGGCCAGCCGGGCTTCTGGCCCTGCACCCCCTACGGCTGCATGAAGATGCTGGAGTCGATCGGCTACGACCTGCGAGGCAAGCATGCGGTCGTGATCGGCCGCAGCAACATCGTGGGCAAGCCGATGGCCCTGATGCTGCTGCAAAAGAATGCCACGGTCACCGTCTGTCACAGCGCGACCCAGGATCTGGCCGCCCTCACCCGCCAGGCCGATGTGGTGGTCGCTGCAGTCGGCAAGCGCAAGGTGCTGACTGCCGACATGGTCAAGCCCGGGGCGGTGGTGATCGACGTGGGCATGAACCGGGACGAGGCCGGCAAGCTGTGCGGCGATGTGGACTTCGAGGGCGTGCGGGCCGTGGCCGGATGGATCACGCCGGTGCCGGGCGGGGTCGGCCCCATGACGCGCGCCATGCTGCTGGTGAACACCCTGGAGGCCGCCGAGCGCGCCAGCGCCTGAGTCCGCGAACAGGCCGCGGCGAAAGGGCCTGACCGATCGCCACGATCAGGACAATCTATGCCCTGATGCCCTTGCGGCTGCTTCGCCCGGCGCAAAATCGGGGGCATGAGCAATCCCCTCCTCGATTTCACCGACCTCCCGCTGTTCGACCGGATCCGCGCCGACCAAGTGGCGCCCGCCATGGACGCCCTCCTGGCCGAGTGCGAGACGGCCCTGGACACCGTGGTCGCCCCCGGCTTTCCCGCCGACTGGCAGGCCCTGGCCGCCACCCTGGACACGGCCACCGAGAAGCTCGGTCGCGCCTGGGGTGCGGTCAGCCACCTCAATGGCGTGGCCGACACGCCCGAACTGCGGGCGGCCTACAACGAGGCCTTGCCCCGCGTCACCGAGTTCTGGACCCGCCTGGGCAGCGACGAGCGCCTGTACGCCAAGTACAAGGCGATCGACCCGCAGCGCCTGAACCCCGCGCAGCGCCAGGCGCATCGCAACGCGATCCGCAATTTCGTCCTCGGAGGGGCCGAACTGACCGGCGACGCCAAGTCGCGCTATGCCCAGATCCAGGAGCGCCAGGCGGAACTGGGCCAGAAGTTCAGCGAGAACACCCTGGACGCCACCGACGCCTACGCCGAGTACGTGGACGCGTCCGAACTGGCGGGCGTGCCCGCCGACGTGATCCAGGCCACCCGCGCCGCGGCCCAGGCCGAGGGGCGCGAAGGCCACAAGCTCACGCTGAAGATGCCGTGCTATCTGCCCGTGATGCAGTTCGCCCACAGCAGCGCGCTGCGCGAGCGCCTGTACCGGGCCTACGTGACCCGCGCCAGCGACCAGGCGCCCGAAGGCTCGCGCCAGTTCGACAACAGCGCGCTGATCGCCGAGATCCTCGCGCTGCGCCAGGAAGAGGCCCGTCTCCTGGGCTTTCGCAATTTCGGCGAGGTCTCCCTGGTGCCCAAGATGGCCGACTCCCCCGAGCAGGTGGCCACCTTCCTGCGGGAGCTGGCGGCCAAGGCCCGCCCTTACGCCGAGCGGGACGTCGCCGACATGCGCGAATTCGCGCAACGTGAACTGGGGATCGCACAGCCCCAGTCCTGGGACTGGCCCTACATCGGCGAGAAGCTCAAGGAGGCCCGCTACGCCTTCAGCGAGCAGGAGGTGAAGCCGTATTTCACCGCACCCAAGGTGATGGCCGGCCTGTTCAAGATCGTCGAAACCCTGTTTGAGGTGGCGATCCGGCGTGACGAGGCGCCGGTCTGGCACCCGGGTGTGAGCGTCTATCGCATCGAGCGCGAGGGCCAGCTGGTCGGCCAGTTCTACCTGGACCCTGCCGCCCGCAACGGCAAGCGCGGCGGCGCCTGGATGGACGATGTGCGCGCGCGCTGGCGCCGACCCGACACCGGGCGGCTGCAGACTCCGGTGGCCCACCTGGTGTGCAACTTCGCCGACGGTGTGGACGGCAAGCCGCCGCTGCTCACGCACGATGACGTGACCACCCTGTTCCACGAATTCGGCCATGGCCTGCACCACCTGCTCACGCAGGTCGACGAGCGTGATGTCTCGGGCATCAGCGGTGTCGAGTGGGACGCCGTCGAACTTCCCAGCCAGTTCATGGAAAACTTCTGCTGGGAGTGGAGCGTGCTGCGGCACATGACCGCCCATGTGGACACGGGCGAGCCCCTGCCGCGCGCGCTGTTCGACAAGATGCTGGCGGCGCGCAACTTCCAGAGCGGGCTGCAGACGCTGCGCCAGATCGAGTTCGCGCTGTTCGACATGCTGCTGCATACCGAGCATGATCCCGCCCAGGACTTCATGCCCCTGCTCGAAAGCGTGCGCCGCGAGGTGGCGGTGCTGCAGCCGCCGGCGTTCAGCCGCACGGCGCACACCTTCAGCCACATCTTCGCCGGGGGGTATGCGGCGGGCTACTACAGCTACAAGTGGGCCGAGGTGCTGTCCGCCGACGCCTATGCGGCCTTCGAGGAGACGATGGACGGACACGGCCAGCCCAGCGCGGAAACCGGACGCCGCTACCGCCAGGCCATCCTGGAGGCCGGCGGCAGCCGGCCGGCCATCGAGTCGTTCAAGGCCTTCCGGGGGCGCGAGCCCACGCTGGACGCCCTGCTGCGGCACCAGGGCATGGCCTGACCGGACGGGAGGGCGTGGGGAACAAATAGCGACAAAGCGTTACTGACCGTCCCAGGTCGGTCAGCCGAGGCTGGCCTGCCGCCCACGAATGGAGACGCCCATGCAGACCGGTCAGGACACGCCCGAGATCACCCCCACCCGCCCTTCTCCGTCGCGCCCCCACACGCCCCCGGCGCCGCGAGACGCCTACACCCCCCGCACCGTGTGGCAGACACCGCACGGGCTCGCGCCGACATTCACACGCCTGCGTTCCGCGCGCGGCACCGACCTTTCCAAGATCATGCGGCGCAGCCTGCGTCTGGTCTATCGCCTGCGGCGAGTCGCGGAGAACCCGCTGGGCATTCACCCGCACCCGGCCCGGGGACTGCGCGGTTTTCGCTCCACGCTCTTTCCCGAGGCCCTATGAGCCCCTACGACCTCGCATCGCGCCTGATCGACCGTTTCGGCAAGACCTTGGGCCTGGACGGCCTGACCCTGGAGGGCGGCACCCACAGCTGCGCGCTCGAATTTGACGGCACCCTCGTCGTGAACTTCGAGTTCCACGAGGACACCGGCCAGATGATCCTCACGAGCTTCCCGGCCGATGTGCCGGCCGCCTCGGCCGAGCCCGTGCTTCGCCTGTTGATGGCCGCCAACTACACCGAATACCTCGACGGGGGCATCACCTTGGGACTCGTGCCCCAGACCCAGCAGCTCGCGCTGATCCAGGCACGCAGCCTCACGGAACTGGACGACGCCAGCTTCGAGCGCCTGGTGGAAGCCTTCGTCAACAAGACCGAACAGTGGAAGCTGCGGCTGCAGGACGCCCTGAACGGTCCAGGCGCAGCCGTGCCCGCGATCACGGCGTCAGATCCCTTGCCCGCCGCGCCTCCCAGGCTGACCGACGGCGCCCATATCTTCGGCTGACCCTCCCACCTCAGGGGGGGCTGTTCGCTCCCGGGGGACGGCGTCAGAAGGTCAGTGTGCGAACGCCCTCGGGCGTCCCGAGCAGGCAGACCGCCGCCTTCTGGTGGGCGAACACGCCCACCGTCACGACGCCAGGCCACTGGTTCACCTCGGTCTCGAACGCCAGGGGGTCCTTGATCGACAGACCGGTGACATCCAGAATGTGCTGGCCGTTGTCGGTGACCAGCGGCGCCCCGTCCTTCAGGCGGACGCGCGCAGTGCCCCCCAGGGCGGCAAACTGGCGGGTGATCCGCGCCGCCGCCATCGGGATGACTTCCACCGGGAGCGGGAACGCTCCCAGCACCTCGACGCGCTTGGACGCGTCGGCAATGCAGACAAAGCGGCGGGACTGGGCGGCGACGATCTTTTCCCGTGTCAGTGCGGCGCCGCCCCCCTTGACCATGTAGCCGCGGCCGTCGATTTCGTCGGCACCATCGATGTACACCGCCAGCTCGCCCACCTCGTTGGCGTCGAACACGCGCAGACCCAGGGCCTGCAGGCGCAGGGTCGACGCCTCGGAGCTGGAAACGGCGCCGGGAATGCGGTCCTTGAGGGTGGCCAGGGCGTCAATGAACTTGTTGACCGTGGAGCCCGTCCCGACCCCGACGATCTCGCCGGGCACCACATACGCCAGGGCGGCTTGTCCGACCTGCGCCTTCAATTCGTCCTGAGTCACGCGACAATCCCCCGTCCAGCCGTCGTTGCGAAGAATCGAATTATCCATGGCCCTCCTGCCCTACGCCCTCGCCCGCTCCGTCCTGTTCCGCCTGGACGCCGAGGCGGCCCACGATGTGACCCTGCAATCCCTGGCACGCCTGCAAGGCACGCCCCTGCAAGCCGCCTGGCGCCATGCGCAAGTCAGCGACCCGGTCGAACTCGCGGGCCTGCGATTTCCGAACCGGGTGGGGCTGGCCGCGGGTCTGGACAAGAACGCCCGCTGCATCGACGCCTTCGCGGCCATGGGCTTTGGTTTCATCGAGGTGGGCACCGTCACGCCGCTGGGACAACCCGGCAACCCCAAGCCCCGCATGTTCCGCCTCCCGAACGCGAACGCCCTGATCAACCGGCTGGGGTTCAACAACGAGGGCCTGGCGACCTTCATCGCCAACGTGCGCCAGTCGGCGGTGCGGCGGGAGGGACAGGTCTCCCCCATCGTGCTGGGACTGAACATCGGCAAGAACGCCGCGACGCCCATCGAGCGTGCAACCGACGACTACCTCACCGGCCTGACCGGGGTGTATCCGCATGCCGACTACGTGACGGTCAATATTTCCAGCCCCAACACCCAGAACCTGCGGGCCCTGCAAAGCGACGAGGCGCTGGAGGGCCTGCTTGCAGCCCTGGCGGCACGGCGCGGTGAGCTGCAGCAGCAACACGGGCGCCAGGTGCCGATCTTCGTGAAGATCGCGCCCGACCTGGACGAGGCCCAGGTGGCCGTGATCGCTGCCGCCTTGCGCCGGCATGGCATGGACGGCGTGGTGGCGACGAACACCACCCTCGCCCGCGCCGCGGTGCAGGGCCTGCCGCACGCACAGGAGCCTGGCGGCCTGAGCGGGGCGCCGGTGCTGCAAGCGAGCAACCGCGTGATCCGCCAGCTGCGCGACGCGCTGGGCGCAGGTTTTCCGATCATCGGCGTGGGCGGCATCCTCAGTGGCGCGGACGCCGTCTCCAAGATCGAGGCCGGCGCGGACGTGGTGCAGATCTACACCGGCCTGATCTACCGGGGGCCCCAACTGGTCAATGAAGCGGCGCAGGCCCTGCAGCGGCAGCGCGCCCGACGAGGCTGACCACGTGCTCGCCGATGGCCATCGCGCTGGTCAGGCCGGGCGACTCGATGCCAAAGAGGTTCACCAGGCCCGGCACACCGTGGCGCGCCGGGCCGTCGATACGAAAGTCCGGGGCGGGCTCGGTGGGCGCATGGATCTTGGGCCGCACGCCGCTGTAGCTCGGGATCAGCGCCCCGTCAGGCAGGCCGGGCCAATAGCGCCGCACCTCTGAATAGAAACCTTCGGCGCGGCGCGGGTCCACCGCATAGTCGATTGCGTCGGGCGTGTCGGTCTCCAGCCATTGGAGGTCCGGGCCGAAGCGCGCCTGGCCGGCCAGGTCCAGCGTGAGGTGCACCCCCAGCCAGGCATCGGCTGGCGCGGGATAGACCAGCCGGGTGAACGGCGCCTTGCCGGTGAGGCTGTAGTAGTTGCCCTTGGCATAGGTCGGCACAGGCACATGGGCGGGCGACAGCCCCTCAAACCGCCGGGCCAGCTGGCAGGCGTGCAGGGAGGCCGCGTTGACGATGAGGCGCGTACCCAGCTCGCTGCCATCCGCCAGGCGCACCACGTGCTGGCGGCCGGCCGGATCGAGCCGCGCGGAATCGACCGCGCTGGCCGCGGCGAGCAGGCCGCCACGGCGCTCGAGGTCGCCCTGCAAGGCCAGCATCAGGCCATGGCTGTCCACGATGCCGGTGGTGGGTGACCACAAGGCGGCAGTGCATTGCAGCGCCGGCTCCATCGCGCGGGCCTCGCTGCCCGCAAGCCACTGCACGGGCACCCCATTGTCCGCGGCGCGCACCTGCAGCACGCGCAGGGCGGCCTCCTCCGCCTCGCTGTTGGCCACGACCAGCTTTCCGCAGCGGCGGTGCGCGATGCCGTGGCTTTCGCACAAGTCGTACAGCAGCGCCTTGCCGCGGACACACAGGCGTGCCTTGTCCGAGCCGGGGGTGTAATACAGGCCCGCATGAATGACTTCGCTGTTGCGGGAACTCACCCCCTGGCCAATGGTGGGCTGCGCCTCCAGGACCAGCGTCTCATGGCCCGCGCCCGCCAGCTCCCGGGCCACGGCCAGTCCGACCACGCCGGCGCCGATCACGAGGGCGTCCACGGTGTCCATCGGGAACTGCGTTCAGTACAGGGGCGCGTCGGCCAGGCGCAGGCCGGCCTGGTCCTTGGCGGACACCCGGGGCATCACGCCCGGATCGAGAGGCCAGTCGACGGCCACCGCGGGATCGTCCCAGGCAAGGGTCTTCTCGTCGTCGGGGGCGTAGTACGCGGTGGCCTTGTACAGGAAGTCTGCGGTGTCGGACAGCACCAGGAACCCGTGCGCGAAGCCGGGAGGAATCCAGAGCATCCGCGGGCTCTCGGCGCTGAGTTCCACGCCCGCCCATTGCCCGAGCCGGGGCGAATCACGGCGCATGTCGACCGCCACGTCGAAGACCCGGCCGGCCACCACCCGCACCAGCTTGCCCTGCGGGTTGGCCAGCTGGTAGTGCAGCCCGCGCAGGACGCCACGCGACGAGCGCGAGTGGTTGTCCTGGACGAAGCGCACCGCTTCCCCCACCGCCTCGTCGAACACGCGCTGGTTCCAGCTTTCGAGGAAGAAGCCGCGCGCGTCACCGAACACGCGCGGCTCGATCAAACGCACCTCGGGCAGTCGGGTGGCGGTGACGGTCACCACGCGCGCGGCCCCTTGACCAGCCCGGCCAGGTAGGTGCCATAGCCGCTCTTGCCCAGGGCCCGGGCCAGCACCAGCAGCTGGTCGGTGTCGATCCAGCCGCTGCGCCAGGCGATTTCCTCGGGGGCAGCCACCTTCAGACCCTGGCGCTCCTCCAGTGTGTGAATGAACTGGCTGGCCTCCAGCAGGCTTTCGTGCGTGCCGGTGTCCAGCCACGCGAAGCCGCGTCCCATGGTCTTCACGCGCAAGCGCCCCTGCGCCAGGTAATGCTGGTTGACGCTGGTGATCTCGAGCTCGCCACGGGCGGAGGGCTTCACGGCGGCGGCTACGTCGCACACGTCCGGCCCGTAGAAATACAGGCCGGTCACCGCGCAATGGCTCTGGGGATGCTCGGGCTTTTCCTCGATCGATATGGCACGGCCCTCGTCGTCGAAGGCGACGACGCCATAGCGCTGGGGATCCTTGACGTGGTAGGCGAAGACCGTGGCATCGCGCGTGTCGGTATCGGCCTCTCGCAGCAGCTTGACCAGGTCATGACCGTAGAAGATGTTGTCTCCCAGCACCATGGCGCAGGGCGCACCCGCCAGGAATTCACGCCCGATCAGGAAGGCCTGGGCCAGGCCCTCGGGTTGGGGCTGCACCGCGTAGGACAGCCGCATGCCCCATTGCGAACCATCGCCCAGGAGCTGTTCGAAGCGCGGGGTGTCCTGAGGGGTGCTGATCACCAGCACCTCGCGGATGCCTGCCAGCATCAACGTGGCCAGGGGGTAGTACACCATCGGCTTGTCATACACCGGCAGCAATTGCTTGGAGATGGCCAGCGTGGCCGGATGCAGACGGGTGCCGGCGCCGCCGGCGAGGATGATGCCCTTGCGGGCGGTTGGATGGGGGGCTGGGGTGCTCTTCACCCGGCCATCTTAAACGGGCAGCGAGGGCGCCTGGCCCGCAGGCCCCAGACCCTGGCAGTGCAGCGCCATGCAGGTGATGTCGTCGAACTGCTCGACGCCCTCGGCGTAGCGCTCGACCTCTTGGAGCAGGCGTTCAACCGCCTCCTGCGCGCGAGCAGCCGGGCGCCCTTCGAACAGGTCCTGCAGTCGCTTCTTGCCGAATTCCTGCCCCTCGCGGTTGATGGACTCCGTCACGCCGTCCGTGAAGACCAGCAGCGTGTCGCCCGGGGCGAGGTCCACCACCCCTTCCTGGTAGGTCAGGCCGGTCACCACGCCCAACGCCGGGCCGCCCGGGCCGGACAGCCATTGCACCTGCCCTTGCGCCCGCAGCACCAGGGGCGGCGGATGGCCGGCATTGGCGTAGACGAGCCGGCCGCTGGACGCGTCGTACTGACCGTAGAAAGTGGTGACAAACATGCTGGACTCGTTGTCGGCGCACAGACCTTCATTGACCTCCCGGGCCACCTGGCTCGTGCCATGCCCACGCTGCATGGCGATGGCACGCAGCAGGGTCTTGGACACCATGCCGAACAGGCCGGCGGAAATGCCCTTGCCACTGACATCGGCCACGACCATGCCATGGCACCCCCCCGGCAAGGCGAAGTGGTCGTAAAAATCACCCCCGATATCCTTGGCGGGCCGCATCGTGCCCCACAGGTCAAAGCGCGGATCCTCGGGCCACTGACGCGGCAGGATGGACTGCTGCAGGCGCGCGGCGATGTCGACCTCGCGGCGCAGGCTGCCCAGGTGCACCGACTCGCGGAACACCCGGGAGACCGAGTCGAACCAGGGCCGCCAGGCGCGCGGCACGCGGGGCACGGACTGGGGCTTCAGGTTGGACTCGGCCAGCGCATGGCCGGCCAGCTGGGCGGCCGGCCCGACGAAGCCGCGCCAGGTGACCGCATGGACAAGGACCATCACGACGCCCAGGACCAGGAGCGCCGACGCGACGACCGGACCGCGCTGCAGCAGCAGCGCCTGCCACAAGGCCGCACGCGGCACGGTGTACACCAGCTGCCAGGGGGCCGAGGCCAGCGGGCGCCGGATCACGATCCAGCCTGCGCGTTCAACCGCCTGGTTCGCGGGGACCGCCGCCAGGGCCTCGGGAGCAGGCAGCGCTTGTGGCGGGAAGACGTGCTCGAAATGTCCGGGCGCGCGCACGCGGTGCGGGTCAGCCGCCAAGGTGGGATGCGCCAGCACCCGGCCCTTGCCATCCACCACGGCCACCGTGCCTGCGGCGTACCCCATGGCCGCATTGACGCGGTTGAGGGCCTCCAGGCGCATGTCGACCGCCACCACGCCGATGAACCGGTCCCCTTCATAGACGGGCGCTGCCACCGGCACGAGCAGGCCCAGGTCCACGCCCCCGAAATGCGGTGACCCCCAGTACTTCAGCCTCGACGGATTGGCTTTCGGCTGGCCCAGTCGCCATACCTCGGCCTGCGCGGCCCCCATCCGCCCGGCCAGACGCGGGGACGGCAAACGCACCGGGGTCTCGAACTGGAAGTCGTGGACCGACACGAAGTGTGCGCGGCCGACGCCGGCCTGGTGCGTGGCCATCGCCTGCAACTGGGGGGCCAGGTCGAGTACCGCACCGAGATCGCAATAGAAGTCATCGGAGCGCGCCAGGAGCGGGCCCTCGCCAATCAGGCGCCCCAGGGCACTGCGGTCCGCACCGGCGTCCCAGGTGAAATGGGGCCCGTGTTGCTTGAGCGGACCCTGGGTGGCCTGACGCCGACCGGCCACGCAGGCTTCGGGCCTGCGCTTGGACGCAGCGACCGAGCGCAGCGTATCGACCTGGTCCGCGGTGGAGCGGATCACAGTCTCCAGGAACTGGGCATGCCGTTCAACCTGGTCGCGGATCTGGAGGGCCTCGGTCTGGAGGTCCTGCCTCAGTTCGATGAGGAAAAAGCCTGCGATCCCCGCGGCAACCCCTGCGTAGGCCACGCCCAGGGTCCAGGTGTAAAGCTGAAAAAGGCGCCGCTGCGGGTGGGGGTCCGGGGCGGCGTCACCCGCCCCGCGCGTCCCCTTGAGCCAGGCTCCTGGCATGACTGCTTCTCCATCTGAAGGCCCTGATGGATAAGCATATAGAACTCACTCTGGAAATATGAGTATTAATTTGGTATTTAACAAATCATGGGTGGCAGGGCCTGGTCAGGTGCGTTCGAAGATCGCTGCGATGCCCTGCCCGCCCCCGATGCACATCGTGACCAGCGCATAACGCCCGCCGACCCGCTGCAGCTCGTACAGGGCCTTGGTGGTGATGATGGCGCCGGTCGCCCCCACCGGATGCCCGAGCGAAATACCCGAGCCATTGGGGTTGACGCGCTGCGGATCGAGTCCAAGCTGCTGCGTGACCGCGCAGGCCTGGGCGGCAAAGGCCTCGTTGGATTCGATCACGTCCAGATCCTGCACCTTCAACCCGGCCCGTTCCAGGGCCTTGCGCGTGGCCGGCACCGGGCCGATGCCCATGATCTTGGGGTCGACGCCGGCATGGGCATACGACACGAGGCGGGCCATGGGCTTGAGGCCATGCGCGCGCACGGCCTCGGCGCTGGCCAGCACCACGGCGCCTGCACCGTCGTTGATGCCCGAGGCATTGCCAGCGGTGACGGTACCGCCCTCCTTCTTGAAGGCGGGCTTCATGCCGGCCAGGGTGGTGACGGTGGTGTCGGCCTTGACGTGTTCGTCCGTGTCGAAGGCCACCTCGCCCTTGCGGGTCTTGAGCATCACCGGTACCACCTGCTCCTTGAAGCGCCCGGCAGCGATGGCGGCTGCCGCCCGTCGATGGCTCTCGGCCGCCAGGGTATCCATCTGCTCGCGGGTGATGCCGTAGGCCTCGGCCACGTTTTCCGCTGTCATGCCCATGTGGATCCGGTGGAACGGGTCATGCAGGATGTTCAGCATGTAATCGGACAGCTGCATGTCCCCCATGCGCGCGCCCCAGCGGGCCGCGGTCGCCAGGTAGGGCCCGCGTGACATCGATTCGGCGCCTGCTCCCACGGCCACCTGGGTATCACCCAGCAGGATCGATTGGGCTGCGGACACGATGGCCTGCAGGCCGGAGCCACACAGGCGGTTGACGTTGAAGGCCGGTACCTCCTGGGGCAGGCCCGCCTGCATCGCGGCGACGCGGCTGAGGTAGGCGTCGCGCGGCTCGGTGGGGATCACATTGCCCATGGCGAGGTGCCCCACCGCGTCGGACGGCGCGCCGCTGCGTTCGAGTGCGGCGCGCACCGCGGTGGTGGCCAGCTCGGACAGAGGGACGTCCTTGAGGCTGCCGCCAAACGTGCCGATGGCGGTGCGTGCGGCTGCGACGACGAAGACTTCAGAGGGGGTCATGCCTGGGCTCCTGCGGTTGGATGGGTCGGACGGCCGGGACGGCCGGATCCGTGTTGTATCACCGGGCCGGGTCAGCGGCCCCGGGCTCAGTCCAGTCCGTTCTGGCGAGCGACGAAGTCGGCCAGCATCGGTACGAACTTGCTGCCCTGGCCGGCCGCGTCCATGGCCGCGAAGCTGTTCTTGACCATGGCCTGCACCGGGCTGAGCGCGCCCAGCTCGTTGGCCATGCTCGCGAAATAGCGCATGTCCTTGTGGGCGTTGCTGATGGTGAACAGGTGCGCGTTCTCGTCACGCTCCAGGGTCCACTTCATGAAGGTGTCGTAGAAACCGTTGCGCATCCGCCCGGACCCCAGTACCGCGTGAAACTGCTCGGGGGTGATGCCCCCCTTGCGCGCGACGGCCAAGGCCTCCGAGTACAGGGCCGCATAGCCCATGGCCACGAAATTGTTCACGAGCTTCATCTTGTGCCCCAGGCCCAGCGGCCCCAGGTGCACCACGTTGCTCGCCCAGCACCGGATCACCGGTTCGATGCGCGCGAAGGTCTCGGGGTCGGCCCCGACCATCGTGTCCAGGGTGCCGGCTTCGGCCTCCTTGGGCGTGCGTGAAAGCGGCGCGTCCACCAGCGTCATGCCCCTGGACTTCAGGAAGTCGCCCAGGGCCAGGGTCGACACCGGGTTGGAGGTGGAGCAATCGATCACGATCAGGCCTGGACGGCCCCCGGCGGCGATGCCGTCATCGCCGTGGATCACCGCCTCCACCTGCGGCGAGCCGGTCACGCACAGGTGGATGATGTCGCACTGCGATGCCATCTCCCGCGCGGTGGCTGCCTCGCGGGCCCCCAGGCCTTTGAGGCGTTCGATGGGCGCGCGGTTGCGATGGCCCATGACCACCAGCTCATAGCCCTTGGTGACGAGGTTCTTGGCCATGCCTTGGCCCATGTAGCCCACGCCGATGAAGCCGATGACGGGTTTGTTCTTGTCCATGTGAAATCTCCTCGGATCGAAGGTGCCGGGCTTCAGTGCCGGGGGGCGAGCAGTCCACGCGCAGCCAGGTTGGTCATGAAGGCCTGCAGGCCAAAGCGCCAGGGCGGCGCGCTTTCGCTGTGGGTGACCTCGTTGCACAACTCGCCCAGGTGGGCGCTGCGTATGCGCACGACATCGCCCAGCTTGTGGGTGAAGCCGGCGCCAGGCCGGTCGCGATCGTCGATCGGAGCGAACAACGTACCTGTGAACAGCATGAAGCCGTCGGGATACTGGTGGGCCGCGACGGTCTGCGCCACCAGCTCGGTGGGATCGCGGCTGATGCGGGCGAGGTTGTTCAGTCCCTGCATCACGAAGCCATCGGTCCCGTCGACACGCAGGTCCACGGTCTCCTGGCGCAGGTCGTCCAGGCTGAAGGATTCGTCGAACAGACGGATGAAGGGGCCGATGGCGCAGGAGGCGTTGTTGTCCTTGGCCTTGCCCAGAAGCAGGGCGCTGCGGCCCTCGATGTCACGCAGGTTGACGTCGTTGCCCAGGCTCGCGCCGACGATGCGGCCGCGGCTGTCGACGGCCAGAACGACCTCGGGCTCGGGGTTGTTCCAGTCCGAGTCGCTGCGGATACCCACCTGCGCGCCCGTGCCAACGGCGGCCAGCACCGGGGCCTTGGTGAAGACCTCGGCGTCGGGGCCGATACCCACCTCCAGGTACTGCGACCACAGGCCCTGCTGCTGCAACAGCTTCTTCAGGGCCATGGCCTGGGGCGAACCCGGTCGCATGGCCTGGAGGTCCTGGCCCACCGAGGCCTCGACCTGGGCGCGTATGGCCTGGGCGCGGGCCGCGTCGCCGCCGGCACGCTCCTCGATCACGCGCTCGATCAGGCTGGTGGCGAAGGTCACGCCCGCAGCCTTGACCACCTGCAGGTCGCAGGGCGCCAGAAAGTGCGCGCGGGCCGGATCGGCACCGGGCTGCCAGCTGGCCGCGAGCACCTCCTGCAGGCTGCCGACGCGTACCCCCGTGGCGGCGCGGACACGGGCCACCGCGTCAGGCAGATCGAGCAGGCCGCTCATGGTGGGGAAATGGGCCGAGAGGTCGTAGACACCCTCGGGCCGCACCACGGCAACCGAAGGACCGGGCGTACCCCCCAGGGGGGACCAGATGCGGGCCAGCAAGGTGCCTCGTGTCCCGTCATCGGGCAGGCAGCGGGAAGGATCGAGCTTCATCGGAAATCGGGGTTCGGAAAGAGAAAGGGAGATTCAGCCCAAGACGCCGACCTTGGCCGCCGCCGCCTGGATCTCGCCCCAAGTGCTGGCGTCGATGCGGAGGCCCTCGCGCTCGCGCCGGTCGCGCGCCGCGCGCTCGGCATCGCCAGCGACCTGCACCGCGTCGACCCCCTGGGCAGGCGGTGCGTGGCGCAGCCAGTCGACGAAGGCCACAGCCTCGCGCTCGAACGTGTCGCGGGTTCCCAGGCGAGACGGATCAATCAGGATGGTGAGCATGCCGTTGTAGACGGCGCGCTCGCCGCCATGCGTGCGGTGCCAGGTGCCCATGCCGGTCAGCGCGCCGGCGAGCAACTCGCAGGCCACGGCCAGGCCGTAGCCTTTGTGCTCGCCGAAGGTCAGGAGCGCGCCCAAGAGATTGCCGCGCGCGCCGGGCGCCTGCGGCACGACGACGACGCCCGGGTCGGTGCTGGGCCGGCCATCGGGGTCGATCACGTAGCCCGGTTCCACGGTGCGCCCCTCGTTGTGCGCCACACGCATCTTGCCCTGGGCGACGCGGCTGGTCGCGAAATCCAGCAGAAACGGAGGCTGGCCTGCGATCGGGATGCCGATGCAGCAGGGGTTGGTGCCAAAGCGCGCGTCGGCACCACCCCAGGGTGCCACCGCGGGATAAGCCTGCACGTTCACGAAGTGCAGCGAGACCAGGCCTGCCTGCACCGCCATCTCAGCCCAGTGGCCGATGCGCCCGAGGTGGTGGGCGTTGGCCAGGGTCATGATGCAACTGCCGTGGGCGCGGGCGCGCTCGATGCCCAGATGCATCGCTTGCTCACCCACCACCTGGCCGAAACCGCGCTGGCCGTCCAGCCCGAGGAGCGTGCCGGTGTCCAACGTCACGCGCACGCCGGTGTTGGGCGAGAGGCCGCCCTCGATCACGGCATCCACGTACCGGGGCAGCATGCCCACGCCATGGGAGTCGTGGCCGCTGAGGTTGGCCAGCACCAGATTGGCCGCGACGGTACGGGCTTCCTGCGGCTGGCTGCCGGCGGCTCGAAGAATGCGTTCGCAGTGCTGTCGCAGATCGTCGGCGGCGATGACGCGGGCCGCCATCACATCACCGCGCCGAGCTGCCAGGGCACGAACTCGCTCTGGCCGTAGCCATGCAGCTCGCTGCGCGTGCGCTCGCCCGAGGCGACCGCCAGCACCCGATCGAAGATCTGCTGGCCCATGGCCTCGATGCTGATGCCGCCGTCGACGATGTCGCCGCAGTTGATGTCGATATCGTCGCCCTGACGCTTCCAGAGCGCACTGTTGGTCGCCAGCTTCAATGACGGTGAGGGAATACAGCCGTAGGCCGAACCGCGTCCGGTGGTGAAGCACACCATGTTCGCGCCGCCGGCGACCTGGCCGGTGGCCGAGACCGGGTCGTAACCCGGGGTATCCATGTAGACGAAGCCGCGTGCGCGCACCGGCTCGGCGTATTCATAGACAGCCTGCAGGTTGGTGGTGCCCCCCTTCGCGACCGCCCCGAGCGATTTCTCGAGGATGGTGGTGAGGCCCCCGGCCTTGTTGCCCGGCGAGGGGTTGTTGTTCATCTCGCCGCCATTGATCCGGGTGTACTCCTCCCACCAGCGGATCCGCTCGATCAGCTTCTCGCCCACCGCCCGGTTCACCGCGCGGCGTGTGAGCAGATGCTCGGCGCCGTAGATCTCGGGCGTTTCACTGAGGATGGCGCTGCCGCCGTGAGCCACCAGCAGGTCCACCGCCGCGCCCAGCGCCGGGTTGGCGCTGATGCCGGAATAGCCGTCGGAACCGCCGCACTGCAAGCCGATGGTGAGATGTTCGGCGCTGCAGGCTTCCCGCCGGACGGCGTTGGCCTGGGGCAGCATCTCGCGCACCAGGGAGATGCCGTGTTCCACCGTCTTGCGGGTACCGCCAGTGTCCTGGATGTTGAAGACACGCAGGTTGTCACCTTCTCGCAGGCCGCCGTGCGCGAGCCACGCGCTGATCTGGTTGGACTCGCAGCCCAGGCCGACCACCAACACGGCGGCGAAGTTGGCATGCGTGGCGTAGCCGGTGAGGGTCCGCTCCAGCACCTGCATACCCAGACCCTCGGTGGCCATGCCGCAGCCGGTGCCATGCGTCAGGGCGACCACGCCGTCCACGTTGGGGAATTCGGCCAGGGCTTGCGGGTTCGTCTGTCGCGAGAAGTGGTCGGCGATCGCGCGGGCTGCGGTGGCCGAACAATTGACGCTGGAGAGGACGCCGATGTAGTTGCGGGTGGCCACGCGCCCGTCAGCCCGCACGATGCCCTGGAAGGTGGCCTGTCGGCGCGCAGGCGCGGGCTTGACGTCGGCACCGAACGCGTAATCGCGCTCGAAGTCACCCATCACCAGGTTGTGCGTGTGCACGTGCTCGCCGGCGGCGATGGGTTTGCTGGCAAAGCCGATGATCTGGTTGTAGCGGCGCACCGGCTCACCGACCGCGATGGCGCGGGTGGCGACCTTGTGACCGGGCGGGATCAGGCCCTTGACCACCACCGATTCGGCGGGGGTGCCGCCCACAAGCTGGCTGCGAGCGATCAGGACATCGTCCTGGGGATGAAGGCGGATGAACGGGGTCATGCAGGCAACGATGGAGGGGTCAATAGAACATCTTGGGCAGCCAGAGCACCAGCTGCGGGAAGTAGGTGATGATGCCCAGCGACAGCAGCAGCGGCACCAGCCAGGGCAGGATGGCTACCGTCGTTCGCTCCACCGAGAGTCTGGCCACGCGCGCGAGCACGAACAGCACCATGCCCATGGGGGGATGCAGCAGGCCGATCATCAGGTTCAAGACCATCACCAGGCCGAAGTGCACGAGGTCGATGCCCAGTTGCTGGCAGATCGGCACCAGGATCGGCACGAGGATGGTGATGGCGGCGGTGGGCTCCAGGAAGCAGCCGACGAACAGCATCAGCAGGTTGGCCAGGAGCAGGAACACCCAGGGGCTCTGCGTAAAACCCAGTACCCACTGCGAGATGGCGGTGGTGACGCCGGTGGCGGTAAGCATCCAGCCGAAGATGCTGGCGGCTGACACGATCAGGAGCACGGTGGCCGTGGTCTCGACGGTGTCCAGGCTGATCTTGACGAACATGCGCCAGTTCAGCGTGCGATACCACAGGAATCCCAGCGCCAGCGCCCACAGGCAGGCCGCGATGGCGCCCTCGGTGGGGGTGAAGATGCCGGTGGTCATGCCGCCGATCAGGAGCACCGGGGTCATGATCGGGAGCACCGCCTGGAAGCTGAACACCTTGTCCAGGACGAACAGCAGCACCAGGCCGACGACCACGGTGGGCTGCGGCGGCAGACCCAACTGGGTGACGAGCAGCCAGAGACCGACCGGCCAGCCAATCACGACGGCGGTCTCGGCCAGGGCCTTGGACACGCGGGACCACTCGAAGCGGATGTCGCCGCCCCACTTGTTCTTGTGGGCGAAGTAGGCGACGGTCAGCATCATCAGCAGCGCCATCAGCAGCCCGGGCAAGAGGCCCGCCAGGAATAGCGCGCCCACGCTGACGTTGGCCATCATCCCGTAGATGACGAAGGGCAGGCTCGGCGGAATGATGGGGCCCAGCGTGGCCGAGGCCGCGGTCACGCCCACCGCAAATTCGGTGTCATAGCCATGGTCCTTCATGGCCTTGATCTCGATGGTGCCCAGGCCTGCGGCGTCGGCGATGGCAGTGCCGCTCATGCCGGCAAAGACCACGGATCCCACCACGTTCACATGCCCCAGCCCCCCGCGCAGCCAGCCCACCAGAGCCAGCGCGTAGTTGTAGATGCGGTTGGTGATGCCAGCGTTGTTCATCAGGTTGCCGGCGAGGATGAAGAAAGGCACGGCCAGCAGCGGGAAGCTGTCGATGCCGCCGACCATGCGGTGGATCACCGCGAAGCCCGGCATGTTGCCGGTCCAGAGGATGTACAGGAGCGCGGACCCCGCCATCGCGATGGCCACCGGAATGCCGCCGCTCATGAGGATCAGGAAGAGGATTTTGAGCATGGGGTGCTGCGATTGAGAGACCGGCAGGAATCAGCGATCGTCCATGGTGGACTCAGGCCGCTCGAGGACCGAATAGCCACGGCGGCGATGGATCCAGGCCACCTGCGCGGCGCGCACCGCCATGGCGGCAAAGCTCACCATCACGACGCTGTACACCCAGTTCATGGGGAGGTCCACCATGGTCATGCGGGTGGTGCCGCCCAAACGCAGCATCAGCATCACGGTGAGGACGGCGGCGGCGGCAAAGAAGGCCACGCGCAGGAGATCCACCACGGTCGACATCACGCGGGCCAGGCCGTCGGGCATGTAGCGGTAGAAGAAATCGACCTGGATGTGGTTGTTCTTGATCACGCCGAGCGTCGCGCCGGTGAACACGGTGCCAATCAGCAGGTAGCGCGCGATCTCCTCGGTCCAGGAGGCCGAGTCATTGAGCACATAGCGGGTGAAGAACTGGAAGAAGACCGTCAGGCCCAGGACCCAGAAGAAGGCGACCGCCACCCAGGCTTCGGGCGGCGTGCCCGAGAGATCGACGGCTTCATCCTGGGCGTGGAACTGGCCGTCCTCGCCCATCACACGGGGTAGATCATCGATGCTGGACATGGTGAGGACTTTCTCGGAAGTGGCGAAGGAGCCCACGGGCTCCCTTGAATGCACCACGGGCCCGCGGGCGGCCAGCGCCCCGCGGGCCCGTTGAAGACAGGTCGGCTTACTTGATCGCGATGATGCGGTCCCAGTCACGCTTGTCCAGCTTCATGGACTCGAAGGTGATGGCCTTGAGCACGCGCTGCTGGAAGTCGTTGCGGTCGACGGTGACCACGTTGATGCCCTTCTTCTTGAATTCATCGACGAGTTCGCCTTCGCGCTTGCGGATCTCGTTGGTGGCGTTGACCGCCGCTTCCTGCGAGATGTCGGCAAAGAGCTTCTGCTCGGCGGCGGACATGCGGCTCAGGGTGCTGGGTGCCACCACGGTGAGCAGCGCGTCAGAGATGTGGCCGGTCAGGATGATGTTCTTCTGCACTTCGAAGAACTTCTTGGCTTCGATCGTGGGCAGCGGGTTTTCCTGCGCGTCGACGGTGCCGTTTTGCAGGGCGAGGTAGACCTCGGCGAAGGCGATGGGCGTGGGGTTGGCGCCGCAGGCGCGGGGCAGCGCGGTGTAGGCCGGCGAGTCCGGCACACGCATCTTCAGGCCCTTCATCTGGTCGCAGTTGGTAAAGAGCTTGTTGCTGGTGGCGTGACGGGCACCGTAGTAGGTCAGCGCGGTCACGGTGTTGCCGGTGGCCTTCTTGTAGCCCTCGGTCAGTTCGCGGAACACGTCGCTCTTGCCGTACTTGATCACGTGGTCCGCATCACGGAAGGTGAAGGGGTAGTAGCTGACCGCCAGGCGGGGAAAGGAGTTGGAGGCGAAGGACGCGCCGGTCAGGATGATGTCCACCGTGCCCAGTTGCAGGCCCTGGTTGATGTCGCTTTCCTTGCCCAGGCTGGAGGCCGGGAAGACCTGGATCTCGAACTTGCCGTTGGTGCGCTTCTTGAATTCCTCGGCGGCCCACACCGACCACTTGTGATAGGGCTCGGAGGTTTCGTAGACGTGGGCCCACTTGAGCTTGGTCTGGGCCTGGGCCAGGCCTGGAACGGCCAGGGTGGCTGCCAGCGCGGCGCAGGCGGCGATGGTCTTGAGTGCGGTGCGTTTGATCATGTCGTCTCCTGGGGTTGTCGATCTCTCTTGTGGATCTCACACACGAAGTCCCGAACGGGCGGGCCGTCGTATGATTCGTATGATGATTAGCAGCACGGGCTGCACCCCATAGAGAAAACCCTTAAAACCCACCCACAGGAGACCCCATGCGACTCAAGGGAAAGACCGCTTTGGTGACGGCCGCCGGCCAGGGCATCGGCAAGGCCACTGCCCTGGCCCTCGCGGCCGAAGGGGCGCAGGTGTGGGCCACTGACGTGAACGCCTCGCTGCTCGCGGGCTACAGCGATGCGACTGGCATCCGTACCGCTCCCCTGGATGTTCTGGACAAGGCCGCCATCACCCGTTTCGTGGGCGGGCTGCCGCCGCTGGACGTCCTGTTCAACTGCGCGGGCTTCGTTCACAACGGCACCATCGCGCAGGCCACGGACGATGAGTGGAATTTCGCCTTCAACCTGAACGTGCGCTCGCAGTTCTGGATGATCCAGGCCGCGCTGCCAGGGATGATTGAACGCGCGCAAGCGGCGGGCGGCGCCAGCATCATCAACATGGCCAGTGTGTGCGGCAGCATCAAGGGGCTGCCCAGTCGGTTCATCTACGGCACCACCAAGGCGGCGGTGATCGGCCTGACCAAGAGCGTGGCGGCGGACTACGTGGGCCAGCGGGTACGGTGCAACGCGATCTGCCCGGGGACGGTGGACACGCCGTCGCTGCAGGACCGGATCAATGCGTATGACGATCCGGCGGCAGCGCGCCAGGCGTTCATCGCGCGGCAGCCCCTGGGGCGACTGGCCCAGGCACACGAGATCGCGCCGCTGGTGGTGTTCCTGGCGAGTGACGAGGCGGCCTTTGTGACGGGGCAGGCCTATAACGTGGACGGCGGGATCACGATCTGATCTGCGGGTCTCTCGGCGGCGGGTCTCTCGGCTGCGGGTCTCCCAGCTGCCACCCGGGCACCGGCCGGCGGCCGGGGTGGGGCGTTCTCCGGAGACCGCGCGGGCGCCTACCCGTGAGGAACAACGACCCCCGCATCAACACCACCCTCTCCGTCGACCCTGGAGGGCAACCGCGCATGCACCTGCGCCCGCCCCACCCCAACCACCAGCCTCGACGCTGCACCCCCACCGACCCCGAAAAACCAAGACCCAACCCGATGCCGCAGGTGCGGACACGGCGGAACGGGACACACTGAAGCTCGACGCAGCGAGCGGTTTCGGGTGGTGTGCCTGCCTTCCTATGCCAAGGGATGGGGGTTGGGGTGCCCGGGCGCAGGTGCGCGTCTACCGATCGGCGCCGTGCCCGCCAGCAGGCACAGACGAAACGTCAGGCCACTGGCTTGCGATACCGCTCCCAGGCCTGCGGCACCGGCGTCGTCCCTGCGCCGGGTAACTGCGGCAGACGGAAATGCCCATCGACCACCTCGGCGGGATCGGTGAAGCAGTCCTTGATCCAGGGGATGTACTCCAGCACCGCACAGGCCGGGTGTGCGTAATTCAGGTGCACGTGCACCTGGCTCATGTCCCCCGCATGCGGCGCCACCGGCAGACGATAGCTGTGCGCGGTCTCGCACACACGCCAGACGTCGGTGATGCCCGCCATGCGCGTGACGTCGGGCTGTACCCAGTGAATCGCGTTCTGGTGGAAGAACTCGGAGAACGCCTCGGTGGTGTAAAGCTGCTCTCCCAGGGCCACCGGGATGCTCTGCGCGCGGGCGAGCTCGGCGTGCGCCTTGACGTCGTCATACCAGAGGGGCTCCTCGAACCAGTACAAGTCAAGATCCGCCGCTCCCCGGCAAAAACGCAGGCAGGTGGGCAGGTCCCACTTGCCGTTGCCATCGACGGCCATCGTCACGCTGTCGCCGATGGCGCGACGCACCGCCGCCAGTCGGCGCAGGTCACGGTCCACGTCGGAGGACCCGACCTTGATCTTCACGCCCGTGAAGCCCTGATCCACCGCCCGCTGGGCACCTTCCACGAGCGCGCCATCAGGAATACTGAGCCAGCCAATGTCGGTGTTGTAGGCCCGCACTTTCTCGCGTACCTGCCCCCCAAGGAGCTTCCAAAGGGGCTGCCCAGCCGCCTTGGCCTTGAGATCCCACAGCGCGACGTCCACCGCCGCCTGCGACAGCGTGGTGATGCCCGCGCGCCCCACCCACTGCAAGGCGGGCTGGCGCGCCAGCTTGATCCACAGGCGCTGGACATCGTTCGCGTCCTCCCCCACCAGCAGCGGCGCATGGCAGGTCTCGATGCAGCGGGTGATCAGCTGGTCGCTGGGCAGGTGGGCGTGCGTGCCGGTGAAGCCGTAGCCTGAGAGGCCGTTGTCGGTGTCGATGCGCGCGCCCACCACGCCCCAGTGCGTCACGGTATGGGTGCTGTCGGCAATCATCGAGCCGGTGACCGGCACATGCAGGATGAAGGGCGTGACGGCGGTGATCTTCATGGCGGGCTCCTCGGGCTCGTACCTCAGGCCTTGGACATGCGCACGATGGCGTCAGGCCGCTTGTGCAGGTCGGGCAGCAGCTCCAGGCCCAGGCCCGGCTTGTCGTTCAGGTGGATCATCCCCTGCTTGTCCACATGGGGCAGCTCGGTGACCAGCTCCTTGTACCAGCCGGTGTAGAAGGCGCGCACGCTCTCCTGGACCAGGGCGTTGGGCGCGTGCAGCGACAAGTGGGTGGACGCAGCCCAGACCACGGGCCCGGTGCAGTCGTGAGGCGCCACCGGGAGCTGCCAGGCGTCGGCCATGGCGGCGATCTTGCGCGCCTCGGACAGGCCGCCGCACCAGCTCAGGTCCAGCATGGCCACGCCGGCCACGCCAGTCTCCAGGTAATCCTTGAACCCCCACTTGTACGACAGCGTCTCGCTGGCGCAGACCAGGGCCTTGCAATCCTGCGCGTAGGCCTTGAGCAGGTCCAGGCTGTCCATGCGGATTGCATCCTCATGCCAGAAGGTGTTGAACTCCTCCAGCGCCCGGGCGATCTTTCGGGCCATGGGCAGGCGCCACAGGCTGTGGAATTCGACCATGATGTCCATGCGCTCGCCCACGGCCTTTCGGATCTTGCGGAAAGGCTCGAGCGCGGTGTTCAGGTCCTCATTGCTGATGTACTGGCCGTGGCTGCGCTCGGCCGCCATGTCGAAGGGCCAGATCTTCATCGCGGTGATGCCCTCGGACAGCAGCGACTGCGCCACTTCGTCGGCGCGATAGAGGAAGCCCTCGAGGTCTTCGTAAGGGCCGGCGTTCTGGCCCAGGCCCCAGTTGGCGGTGTTCTGGTTGACCGTGCTGCGCACGTACTTGTAGCCGGCGCAGGTGTTGTAGATGCGGATCGCGTCGCGGCTCTTGCCGCCCAGGGCGGTGTGCACCGGCATGCCAGCGGCTTTGCCAAAGAGGTCCCAGAGGGCGATGTCCACTGCGGAATTGCCCCGCGTCTCGACACCCGAACCGCGCCAGCCCAGATACCCCGTGATGTCGCGGTTGCGCGATTCGATGGCCAAGGGGTCGGCACCCAGGAGCTTGGGCGCCACCCACTCGTGCAGGTAGGCCTCGACGGCCTGGGCACCCATGAAGGTCTCGCCCAGGCCGATCAGGCCCTCGTCGGTGTGCAGGCGCACCCACAGGATGTTGGGGAATTCGCCGAGGCGGACGGTTTCGACTTGCGTGATCTTCATGGGGCGGCAGGGGTGGAAAGACGGAATACGGATCGGACGATGCGTCAGGCGCAGGCCTCAACGGCCCCAACGCAACACCATGGGGTCCAGGCGCCGCGCGGCATCGAGCAGGCCCGCGCGGGTGGCCGGGTGCATGTCAGGGAAGGGATGCCGCATGGCATCGCAGGCGATCACCCCGCCCTCCTTCATCAGGGCCTTGGCGGTCTGGATGCCCCCCTGGCGGTTCTCGAAATTGATCAGGGGCAGCCAGCGCGCATAGGCGGTAACGGCCTCCTCGCGACGGCCCGCCAGGTGCGCGTCGACGATGGTGCGCATGCCGTCGGGAAACCCGCCGCCCGTCATGGCGCCGGTCGCGCCTGCATCGAGGTCGGCCAGGAGGGTGATGCCCTCCTCCCCGTCCCAGGGGCCTTCGATGGCCTCACCCCCCAGGGCGATCAGCTCGCGCAGCTTGCCCGCGGCGCCGGGCGTCTCGATCTTGAAATACGCCAGCTGCTCGATCTCTCGGGCCATGCGGGCGAGGAAGGCGGCAGACAGCGGCGTCCCACTCACCGGCGCGTCCTGGACCATGATCGGGACGGAGATGGCATCGCTCACGCGCTGGTAGAACTCGGCGATGCGCGCCTCGGCCACCCGGATCGTGGCGCCGTGATAGGGCGGCATCACCATGACCATGCTCGCCCCCATGTCCTGCGCGCGCCGCGAACGCTCGGCGCAGACCTGCGAGCTGTAATGCGTGGTGGTGACGATGACCGGCACGCGGCCGGCCACGTGTTCGAGGAGGGTCCGCGTGAGCGTCTCGCGCTCGGCATCGGACAGGGCGAACTGCTCGGAGAAATTGGCCAAGATGCACAGGCCCTGCGAGCCCGCTTCGATCATGAAGTCGACGCAGCGCTTCTGGCTGGCGATGTCCAGCTCGCCGCTGGGGGTGAAGGTGGTGGGCACCACCGGAAAGACGCCGCGGTAACGAGGTGCGGAGAGGCCTGGCTTGGCAGTCATGCAAGGAGTCGTTGGGCCCGCGCCGGACGGGCGTTCATGAAAAAAGGGGCCGCAAAGGCAAGCCCTTGCGGCCCCTGCCAGGCAGCATCAGCCGCCGCGCGCCTTCTTCAGCGCGTCAAACACGACGTTGATCGCCTCGCCGCCGATGGTCTCGCGGTGCTTGTCGTACACGGGCTTGACCGTCTCGAACATCCGGCGCTGTTCGGCCGGCGCGATCTCGTTGATCTGCATGCCCTTGGCACGCAGGGCGGCCAGGGCCTTGTCGCTCTGGGCGCGGATCGAGGCGCGCTGGGCTTTCTGGCCCTCGATGGCGGCCTCACGCAGCGCGGCCTGCTCCTGGGGCGAGAGCTGGTCCCACAGCTTCTTGCTGTAAAGCACCAGGAAAGGCGTGTACGCGTGGCGGGTGACGCTCAGGAACTTCTGCACCTCGTAGAACTTGGAGGTGTCGATGGTGACGAAGGGGTTCTCCTGGCCGTCGATGGTCTTGGTCTCCAGCGCGGTGAACACCTCGCCGAAGGCCATGGGCACGGCGTTGGTGCCCAGGGTCTTGAAGGTGTCCAGGAAGATGTTGTTCTGCATCACGCGCACCTTCACGCCGTTGAAGTCTTCCACCTTGGCGACCGGGCGCTTGCTGTTGGTCAGGTTGCGAAAGCCGTTCTCCCAGTACGCCAGGTTCACGAGGCCCGCCGCCTCGAGCTTCTGGTTGAAGTAACGGCCGGCCGGGCCGTCGAGCACCGCGTCGGCTTCCTTCTCGTTGGCAAACAGGAACGGCAGGTCGAACACGCCCAGTTCCTTGACGATGCCCACCAGCGGCGAGCTGGAGGTGCACACCATCTCCTGGGTGCCCGCGCGCAGGGCCTGCGTGGCCGGCAGGTCGCCGCCGGCGGCGCCGCCCCAGAAGGCGTTGATCTTGAGCTTGCCACCCGTGCGCTGATTCAGCACTTCCTGCATGCGCTTGACGCCATCGGCCACCGGGTGGTCGGCAGCAACGCCGTTGGTGAACTTGATGGTGCGCTCGGTGAATTGCGCGAAGGACGAGGTCGCCACCAGGAGGGCGGCGCCAGCGATGGCCGAAGCCAGGGTTCTGCGTTTGAACATGGATGTCTCCTTGGTTGTTGCAGGTTGGGAAAACAGTCGGCGCGAGAGATTAACTCATCCACCACTTCAGGGGAACGAGGACGATGCCGGGGAATAGCACCAGCAGGAACAGCACCGTGAGTTGGGCGATCAGGAACGGCAGCACGCCGCGAAACGCCTGGTCCATGGAGATGCGCGCGACGCCGCACACCACGTTCAGGACGGTGCCCACCGGGGGCGTGATCAGGCCGATGGCGTTGTTCATGATGAACAGCACGCCGAAGTACACCGGGTCGATGCCGGCGGCCTTGACCACCGGCATCAGCACCGGGGTGAGGATCAGGACCGTGGGGGTGAAGTCCAGCGCGGTGCCGACCACCACGATCAGGACCATCATCACGAACATCAGCAGGATCTTGTTGTCCATGAAGGGCGCCAGCATGCGCGCCACTTCATCGGGGATGTTGGCCACGGTGATGAGCCAGGCACTGACCATCGCGGCGGCCACCAGGAACATGACGACTGCGGTGGTCTTGCCGGCAGCCAGGATCAACTGGTACAGGGCCGAGACCTTCAGCTCGCGGTAGATGAACATACCCACCACGAAGCTGTAGACGGCAGCCACCACGGCGGCCTCGGTGGGCGTGAAGACACCCATCTTCATGCCGCCGATGATCAGGACCGGCAGGCCCAGGGCCAGCAGGCCGTCGGCCGTCACCTTGATGCGTTCGCGCAGGGGCATCACTGGCGCCGGCGCCACGTTCTCGCGGCGGGCCAGCCACCACCAGGTCAGGCCGATGGCCAGGCCCATCAACAGGCCCGGCACGATGCCCGCAAGAAACAGCTTGGTGATGGAGACGTTGCCGGCGACGCCGAAGATGATGAAGCCGATGGACGGCGGAATCACCGGCGCGATGATGCCGCCCGAGGCGATCAGGCCCGAGGCGCGCCCGACGTTGTAGCCGGCGTTGCGCATCATGGGGATCAGGAGCGCCGCCAGGGCCGCCGTGTCGGCCACCGCCGAGCCCGAGATGGAGGCCATGATGATGGCGGCGACCACCGCCACATAGCCCAGGCCGCCTCGGTAGTGCCCCACCCAGGCCATGGCCAGATTGATGATGCGCCGGCTCAGGCCGCCGGCGTTCATGAATTCGCCCGCCAGCAGGAAGAAAGGTACCGCCAGCAGCGGGAAGTTGTCCGCGCCGTCGACGAAGCGCTGCGCCAGGATCTGGCTGTCGAAGGCGACCAGCGTCGAGGTCGCGCCCAGGTAGGCCATGAGGGCGACGCCACAAAACAGCAAGGCGTAGGCGATGGGCATGCCCAGGGCCATGGCGCCCAAGAGGCTCAGGAGGAAGACGGTGACGGTCATTGCGTGTCCTCCTTGACCTGCACCAGCTCGGCTTCGGTGATGCGACCGGACACGATGCGCCAGATCACGCGCAGGTTGAACGCGCCCATGACCCCGCCCACCACGTAGCCCATGCCATAGATCCAGATCATGGACAGGCCGACGACCGGCGAGACATTGGAGACCTGCAGCTCGTGCATCTTCCAGGTGCCCAGGACGAACAGGCCGTTGCACAGGAGCATCAGTGCCTCGCTGAGGAACAAGGCCGTCTTCTTGCCCCCCACCGGCAGGCGCTTGACCAGGGTATCCACGCCCAGGTGGCCCCCTTCGCGCATGGCCACCATGGCGCCGATGTACGTGAGCCAGACGAAGCAGTAGCGGGCCATCTCGTCGGAGATGTCGATGCCGGAGTTGAAGCCGTAACGCAGGACGACGTTACCGAACACCATCACCACCATGGCGACCATGAAGACGACGATCAGCAACTCGAGGAAGCGGAAAAAGCCGTCGATGACGTATTGAAGGGCCTGCATCAGATCTTGGTTTTCTTCTTGTGAACCGGTCGTGCCGGGGTCGCTTTCAGACGGGAGGCGGCGCGCCCCGGTGCGGCCGGAGCGCGCGCCGGACGCACGCGGCGGGAACGGGAAGAGAGCACTTCCTGGATGTCCAGGTGGGCGCCGTCGATCAGGACCCGGATGGCCTTCTCGGCGCCTGCCGGATCGCGCGC
>JACCDI010437029.1_pt1 | contig 43332 bp, 31 predicted proteins | sample 7442791 | NCBI WGS metagenome assembly JACCDI01 (sample SAMN15323434, study PRJNA562643) | freshwater metagenome | isolation source: river surface water | place: USA:Blue River Watershed | collected 2017-08-15 | reverse complement strand
CCACTTGCCTGGATATCGACATAAAAACCGGTTAATTCAGAATCAAAAAATTCTTGATGCTGCCTATCGTCCGAGCATCGTAATTGTTGAATATATATATCAGTAAGCAGTGTTTTTATCATCCCTTTATCAATTTTAGTTAAATCTATAAAACTGATAAGGGGCGACATCAAGTAGTTGCCGTTAAACGACCAATTGCGTCGTTGAGCTGACGTTGAAAATTATTCACTTAAAAAACTTCAATATTTTCAACAATTTATTTCGTATTGAATTGTACGCTCACTACTAGTGTGGACGCTGTTAATGGCGGTGCTGGCGACGATACGATTGTAGGTATGCTTGGTGCTTCTGCAACTTATACGGTTGGTGACAACATCAATGGTGGTGCTGGTACAGACACATTGAATTTAATTGATGATGATGCTGCTTCGTTTGGTCTGGTGTCACTGGATAGCGTTGAAAATGTAAATGTACGCTTGCTGACTGCAGCTACAACTGAACTAAATGCTGCTGATTGGTCGGGTGTTGCGGTTTTGTCTAATGCCAGCTCTTTGTCAGCTACAACTCTTGAAGTATCCGGTCTTGAGTCGACTACTAACGTGACTTTGTACGGCAATACGGATGTCTCGATTCAATATGCTGCGACAACAACTGGAAATGCAGTTGGTACCATTGTAAATGCGGGTACTTTTGCCGGTGCAACTGATATCTTTGCTTCGGCAACAGCGAACGCAACGGCGCATCTCGACTTCGACCTGGAAAACACGGGGCTGGTCAGTGGTATTGCTGTGGCAATCTCTGGTACAAACAACTACGCACGACTTGAGGGTGGTTCAAATGCTGAAGCTTACACGGTCAACGGCGAAGGTAATGCCACGTTGGTTACTGATGACCTAGTGGTTGCCTTCAATGCTGCGGCAGCATCGGGCAACGTGGATATCACACTCCAAGGTGCTTCAGACGCAGTAGTGACTGGCGGTGCTGGCAATGACGTTCTCCGTCTAGGTACCACCTTCAGCAATGGCGATAGCTTTGACGGTGGTGCTGGAACTGACACAATTAGAGCAACAGTTTCCGCCTTTAACCGTAACCTAAATACATCCAATGTTGAAAGCGCAGTTCTGACATTCTCGGAAAGTGCTGGTGGTGATGTTAATGCTTCTGGTTCTACGGTTACGTCCTTCACTTTTGCTGCGAGCACTGCTGACAATGCTGCGTCAGTGTCGCAGATTGCGAATGGTGCAACTATTACTTTGAATGACGACAGTATTGGTGCTGTCACATTGGATTATGCATCAGGAGCAACTACTACTACACTGAACATTGGCTCTCCTTCCGGAACAGTTGGTATTGGCACATTGACAATTACTGACGTTGCAAATGTAGCAATTAATGCCGTTGGGGTCTCTGGGTCTGTTGGTGGCTCTATTGCTACGGCATCCTTCGATTCCGATCTTAAGTCTCTGGCAATTACCACTTCCGGTGGCGAAGCTGATCTGGTTATCGGTAGCGATGATGGTGACGTTTCTCTTGGTGGAGCCACCTCTTTGACTATCACTTCTAACGGTTCGGCTTCCATTTCAATGGCAACCGCTGACTTGGCTGGTACAGCTCTGGCATCAGTAACGGTTGCTGCGCAAGGTAGCGATGCCGGTGATATCACTCTGGGTGATATCAGTGGCGCTGCATTAACCTCATTAACCTTGTCTGGAACAACTGGAGCGGATGTTGTTGTTGGTACCCTGGACTTGGGTAACGGTGCTTCTGCAACTTCAATGGATGTGACGCTAAATATCGTTCAAGGAGCCACTTCAGATGTAACAATTGGTGCAGTCACTGACAGCGGTCAAGGCACTCTCACAATCAACTTGAGCCAAAATGGAACAGGTTCAGTTGCTGATATTGCTGCAGTAACTATTGTTAAAACTGGCACCGCAGATGCTGTTACACCAAACCTCACTTTTGGCGCTATGACAGTTGCTGAAAATGGTTCAGTACTAATCGATTCGATTGCAGTTGGGTCAGGTACTGGTGCTCAAATCACTTTTGGCGAAATTAATGTTGGCCAGGATGGTGGTTATAGCGCAGGTGCTATTACAGTCAGCGCTGGTGTGTTGAACGCAGATATTTCCGCAGTGACTTTGACAGTGGGCGCTTCCGCTACTGCAACATTCGGCAATATTGCTCAAAACTCAGGTGGTGCAGTTGGTGCGGTAACACTGACATTGTTGTCTGATGCTACTGCAACATTTGGAACAGTGACTGCTTCCGCAATCAGTACACACACAATCGTAGCAGCAACTGGTGCATCAGCTAATTTCGGTGCGATGACAGCTGAACAAACCATTGACGCAATTTCAATTGGTGGTGTGGATGGTGCCGACGTTGGATTTGGTGCAATTGGAGCATCAGCTGTCGGCTCAATTACTGTTTCCGGTGCGGTTGATGCCTCTTTTGGTACGATCACTGCAGTAACTATTGGCGAAATAAATACTCAAGGCCAAGGCGCTTCAGGTAGTTTCACAATTGATCTGTCCGGTGTTACAAACGCAGTTGAAGTTAAATTGGGCGTAGGTTCAAACACTATCGTTTCAGGCGTGGGCAATGACGTTATTACCTTAACCGGCGGTAGAACAGGCTCTGCCGGAAACGACATCATTCGCTACACAACAGCTACCCAAGGTACTGACAACATTATCAACTTCATTGGTGGAGCTGCAGCATCAGGCGGTGACGTCATTACCCTCAAAGGTAGTGCAATGATCCTTGAAAATGGAGATGGAACTACAGCAGACGCAAATGATGATGTTGCTTTGTTGGTTCTGGGATCAACTTCATCTGCTATGGCCGCTGGTACTAACATTGTGGTCATGACCAGCGCCGCAGCAAATACCGCAGCGATGATTAATCAAATCAGCTCACAGTTGTCATTTGGTTCTGCAATGGCCTCAGCTCAATCAAACAGCATCGTTGTTGTTTGGACTGATGGTAGCGATAGTTATCTTACAACAGTGTTGATTGGCTTGACAGGTGCTACTAGCACCACAACAGCCCTTTCATCAGCCAACTCAGTTACTGCTGTTGGTACACTTGCAGTGATTCAAGGTGTCACGCCAGGAGCATTAGTTGCAGCTAACTTCGACTTCGTTTAATCGTGAAGTCACCATCCTAAGATAAGAAATTTAGGATTCAATCAAGCCTCGCAGGTAAAACTGCGAGGCTTTTTTATTTAGAAGGAATATAAAAATCATGGATCAAAATGTAGCTAAGTTAATGCAAATGAATGTCGGACAGAGATTCGACGAACTAAACATGATGAGCAAATTCAATGATCCCAAAGTTATATTAGCCCTATCGCATGAATGGGAGTTTCAAACAAGAATAAGCACTATATTAGCTTTGAAAATTCGAACTGATGCACATTTGCGCCGAGGTTCAATTGGTTTTGCTAAAGAAGCTTTAATTCAAATTGCTTATTTATCTGATGGAATGTATGAAACAACGGAAAGAATAGGACATGGTTTGCGGATATCTAATAGTAATGAACATCCAGATTTAAATATTAAAAAAGTAGAAGTGCCACAGTGGTACTTTGAATCACTTAATAAAGAATTTTCTTATATAAATGAAATATACGAAAAAAAATTATTAAGTCGTACTACAGAATTAAAGGCCTTGAGTACGCCTTTAAAAATGCAGGGTGACTCAATCCTCCAAGGTCAATCTATAGATTGGCAATCATCTGGATTATTTAACTACTTTCCTGTAAATTTAAATAAAATTAAAATAAATAATCAAACTATTGATGGATCAAAGCAACAAATAGTAAAGAATGCCATTTCATCAGTGCTAATGCATTCGAATATAGTCAAGACAAATTTGAAAGAAAATGATTTGGTTGTGACAATGGGGAGTTGTTTTGCTTCTGAATTATATCTATCTTTATCAAGAAGAAATATAAGATGTGAAACCTTAAGAATTGAAGAATCAATAAATACTACGCATGCCAATTTAGCGTTGATTGAATCAATAAAAAATAAAAAATTATCTAAATCTCTTGAAGATTTATTAAATAATTTTGGAGGAACGGAAAAATTAATATTTCTCCATGAAATATTGAGTCGGACTAAAATTATGGTTCTTACTGTCGGTGTTTCTCCTATCGTAGTTGACTCAAAGACAGGAGAAGTAGTTTTTGAAAAAAATCTCAAATCTAAGTTTGCAGAAGGAAAAATAGAAATGAGATTTAGTTCTGTGGAGGAAAATAAAAATAACTTAATTAAAATTATTCAAGAGCTAAAAATAATTTCTCCAGATATTAAGGTCTTTGTCACATTAAGTCCAGTTCCTTTAATTGGAGTGACAAAAGATAAGTCAGCACTTGAACGTGATGTCGTTTCAAAGAGTACTATACGATTGGCAATTGAAGAAGCTCAAAAGTGCGTTGAATTCACATATTGGCCTAGTTTTGAGGTGGTCAAATGGATTAGTCCTCATATTGCTCCAAGTGTAAATTTCCAAGCCTTTGGAGATCCAGATAATAATAGTCGACATGTTTCTAGATGGATTGTCGATGAAATTACACAGTCATTCATTGATCATGCTTTGGATATCTCTGGTTGAATAAATAAAAAGGATTAATAGCTCTTGCCTGCAAAATTTGACCCTGACCCGAAAAACCTAACCATTTAAAAGTAGAAAAATCCGGCATGATATTTCACCTATTGAAAAAGGGGACATGCCGTGAAAAAAAGCAGATTTACGGACTAGCAAATTGCCTTTGCACTTAAGCAGGCAGAGACAGGCACCAGGATTGACGAGATTTGTCGCAAGATAGGCATCAGTGATGCCACTTTTTACAAGTGGCGTCAAAAGTATGGTGGGTTGGGGCCTTCAGAGCTCAGGAAACTTAAGCAGTTGGAGGAGGAAAACAGCAAACTCAAGCGCATCGTTGCTTACTTGAGTCTGGACAAAGCCATGCTGCAGGACGTCTTGTCAAAAAAGCTTTAAAGCCTTCACGCAAGCGTGAGCTGGCCACCGACTTGATGTAGAGGTTTGGTGCCAGTATGCGGAAGGCTTGTGCTGTGATCAAGCTCAGCCGGGTTGTGTATTTATACAAATCCAATGCTCGCGACAACTCTGCTTTGGTCATGCGAATGAAAGAGATTACGCAGACTCGCGTCCATTACGGCTATAGGCGAGTTCATGTCATGCTCAGGCGTGAAGGCTTTAGAGACAACCATAAGCGCGTTTATAGGCTGTACCGGGAGCAGGGTTGGTCATTGCGGCAAAAGCGTCCAAAGCGCAACAAAGCAGCTCAGCTCAGACAACCGATGAAGTTGGCGTTGCACATCAACCAAATCTGGAGCATGGACTTTGTTGCAGATAACTTGTTTGACGGGCGCAAGCTGCGAATGCTCACAGTGGTTGACTGCTACACCCGAGAAAGTCTGGATATACATGTTGACCAAAGTTTAAAAGGCGAAGATGTCGTTCGGGTTCTGAACAACATCGTGGCGACAAGAGGCAAGCCTATGACGATCAAAACCGATAATGGCAGCGAGTTCATCAGCAAGGTGATGGACAAATGGGCTTATGAAAGAGGTGTTGAACTGGACTTCAGCAGACCAGGCAAGCCAACGGACAATGCAATGGTGGAAAGCTTCAATGGCAGGCTACGCCAAGAATGTTTGAACGAACATTGGTTTATGAGCTTGCAAGATGCCAGGAATAAAATTGAGGCATGGCGGGGCTTCTATAACGAGGAGAGACCTCACAGTGCGCTAGACTGGCAAACACCAAAAGAGTTCGCTCTGAAGAACGGGTCAAAACCCTGTCTTGAGAACAACAAGGAGCCGGATTTACTAACTTCCAAGTGGTAAGGAAACTGGGTCAGGGTCATGCGCAGCAATGGGTGTGAGCAAAATATTAAGGCCAACTTCACAAAATGCAGTCCCTTATCGTTACAAACATTCTCTCCGCTAAAATCTCGCCAATTTCTTCTCTTATGCTCCCCCACTTTAACCAGCTCTGCAAAATCTGGGGATTTCAATGACCGCCCAAGAGCCAACCCAGTGCAAATTGACCTAACATACCTTGATAGAGAAGACAGGATGCTGCTCAAAATCGTTACAACAAAAGTCGATGTATCTTGGCTACTAACCAGAAAATTGTTGCTTCTTCTTCTCAAAGTCTGGACGGCAAAACTTGAAGAAGTCGCATTACCTTCCATGGGAGACTTTTTACTCAATGCTCCTCGCAACCTTCAACAAGAACACAGCTTGGCATTAGAGTTTGATGGTCCGCAGCCTAAAAATGAATCAGCGCCTGCCATGAGCATAAATGGCGCCCATCTGTTGTTAGAAATAAATCTGAAGCTCAACAGTATTCAAACTCAACTAACACTCAGAGGTGAGTCCCAAGGAACCAGTTTGAATTTTTCGAGGCGAGAAACGCACGCCTTCATTGAAATGCTATTCATGAAATCCAATCAAGCAGGTTGGCTTGTGGAGGCCAGTTTTCCTGATTGGCTCACTGGTCATCAATCGCCAAATGTTCAATAATTAGCCCATGCCTTAGATGCTTCCCAATTTCTAAACAATCCATGAAACACCTCCCCATTTTCAAGCCTACCGCCATTACCAACAATGAGAATCCTTTTGCATTAATTGGCGGCCTTAATGTTTTGGAAGACCTAGATTTGGCACTCAAAACCTGCCAAGAATTCGTGAAGTCAACCAGTGCGTTAAAAATTCCCTATATTTTTAAAGCATCTTTTGACAAAGCCAACAGATCTTCTATCAACTCTTTCAGGGGTCCAGGCATGGAGGAGGGTCTGCGAATCTTGCAAGAGGTAAAGCGAGAGTTTGGCGTGCCTGTTCTCACCGACGTCCATGAAATTTTTCAAGTCAATCCGGTGGCCGAGGTGGTTGATGTTATTCAACTCCCTGCTTTTTTGGCAAGGCAAACTGATCTGGTCGTAGCGTTGGCTCAAACAGGCAAAACAATCAACATCAAAAAACCGCAGTTCATAAGCCCAAGCCAAACGGTCAATATTGTGGACAAGTTCAAAAGCGCAGGAAATTCCAATGTATGGGTATGCGATCGTGGCACCATGTTTGGCTACGACAATCTAGTCGTTGACATGCTGGGTTTTGGCGTCATGAAAAAAGTTACCGGTAACAAACCACTCATTTTTGATGCAACCCACGCCTTGCAAAACCGCGACCCATTGGGGTTAGCCTCTGGCGGTCGAAGAGAGCAGTTGGTGGATTTGGCCCGGGCGGGCTTGGCCATTGGCATTGCAGGCCTGTTCATTGAAGCCCATCCTGACCCTTCCCAAGCCAAATGTGATGGCCCCAGCGCCTTACCGCTCAGTCTGCTTACACCTTTCTTGTCCCAGATGAAAGCCCTTGACGACCTCATAAAAAGTTTTGATGTGATCCAAATCACTTGAAACTGGGTTAAGCGGCCTTATTTTTGGCTAAGTATGTCGTATTTACGACTAAAATCGATCCCATATAGCCAACGAATAACCTAGGGTTCAGACTCTGGGAAACAGAGACGCACCTGAATCATGAAGCAAAACGAATTAATGAAGTTGGCGGCTGAAGCCGATGAAGCCTTAAAAAACAACCAACTAGACAAAGCCTTAGAAGTTTCAGATGTCATCTCCCGCTACAACCGCTCTGCAGGTTTAGCTTACAAAGGGGTTGTGGCCCTCAGAAAAGAAGAATTTGACTTGGCGGAAGAGTTGCTGCTCGAAAGCTTTCAACTGAATGCCAAACAACACCTGGCATTGGCCAACCTCATTCCCACCTACATAAAGAAGCGAGACTTTAAGAAGGCGGTGGCTTTTGGAGAGCAGGCTTATGCGGCCATGCCGAAAAACCAGAGTGTTAGCATCAACTATGCTGCGGCATTACTTCAAGAGCAAGGGTATTCCAAAGCCTTGGAAATTCTCAAGCCTCAATTAGATCTTGAAAAACCCAATGTGTCCGTGCTCAGTGGCTTGATTTCCAGCTACCGGTCTTTGTTCATGAAGACTGAAGCAGATGAAATGCTGGCCATTGCCGAAAAACATTTTGGCGACAAACACGAGATCATCCGACTCAAAGCAGACACACTGGCTGAAAGAAGCCCAATTGAGGCGCTTGAGTCTTTCAAGGCAGCCTTAGAAAAAGACCCCACCAACATTGCCACCCGATGGAATATGTCCTTGGTTCAATTACGCTTGGGTGAATTCAAAGACGGTTGGGTAAACTATGACAACGGCTTGTTACCAGAGGTAGGCAAAATTGGTCGCCCCCTGCCCAAGCTGTTTGAAGGCTCTAAGTGCATTACCGACATGGACACAATTGACCCAGACAAGTGGACCTACGCGGTTTGCGAGCAGGGCATTGGAGACCAGGTTTTGTTCTTGGGCGTATTGCGTCAGTTCTTAAACGATTACCCCAAGACGGTACTTATTGCTGAAAAGCGATTCCGCCCTATCTTGCAGCGTTCATTCCCTGAATTACCAGTTCATCCCTACGGGTCAGGCCCCTTCTTGTCGGCCAATTCTGAAGTGGTTAATGGCTATGTGCCCATTGGTTCCTTCCAGAAAAAATACCGTAGCAGCAAGGAAGACTTCATTAAAAACAGACAGGTTTATTTGAACCCTGACCAAGCAAAGTTGGCTAAGTTCCGAGAAATTTTGCTGAAGAAAACGGGTGCCAATCGCATCGTTGGATTCTCTTGGAAGGGCGGTTACTGGGAGCGCGCACAAAAAACCAAAACTTTGGACATTGAACTGTGGGATCCAATTTTCAAAGACCAACGCACCATCTTTGTGTCCTTGCAATATGGTGAAGTTTCCAAAGAGAAAGAATACTTAGCTTCCAAATACAAGAATATTCGTTGGATTGACGGCTTAGATTTTAAGAAGGACCTTGACGGCTGGTTTGCCCTCATGTGTGCTTGTGACGAAATAATTTCTGTGTCTACTGCCTTGGTACACTTTGCGGGCGCAGCAGGCAGGAGCGTTCATTTGCTGTTGTCCGATCGCGGTGCGCCATTCATTTGGGGCTTAGAAGGTGACACCAGCATTGCTTATCCCGATATCAAGATACATCGCAAGCAGGTCAGTCAATCTAATGAAGAATTCTTTGAGGGTGTTGCCCAAAAAGCCTTAGCCAAAGTGAGTGCAGCATGAAACTTTACGACCTCATCAAAGACAAATTAAAAGAGCCGCAGGGCGTCATTTCTGACAATGAAATGTGCGTCATCAATCGACGTGATTTTTTATACAGCGAGACGTCTACTACCAGCTCATTTTTGAAAATGTTCAATGCTGAGCGTGTTACTTATGAAACGTATTCAATCATCGATTTCATCCATGCATCAGTTTGCAAAATTCGCCCTCCAAGCCATGTTCGAGTTTACCAATTATCCCAATCGATGACCCTTCCTGCTTTGGCAATCAGCGCATTGGTGGGTGATCAGGCAAGTAAGATTGAAGTCTATGCACCAAGAGGCATACAAACCATTGGGCCAGCAGACGAGTTTGCGAAGATGCTTACTGAGAGATTTCAGGGCCACCTTCAAAATGAATTGACAATGGCTGACATTGGTAATGGCGATGCAAATACTATTGATATCTTGCTTTGCAATGCATCGAATGAAGCTGAAGTTTCGAGTGGCTTGAAGTCTTTTGAAAAAGTAAAGCGTGGCTTTATTCTCATCAAAGGGTACGGACGTAATAAGGCTCCCAATTGTGGGGAGATCATCTTGGCAGCCCGACTCAATGTGCATTGCACCCTGGCCGGTTTTGGCTTTTCCTCTGCCATTTAAAGGATCAAATGAGCAACCTAATTTCTGAAAATTATGCAGAACAGCTTAAGCAACTTCACAAAAATTCTGAGGGTTTTGGTGCGGGTGGAATTACTGTAAAACACTACCCGTTGATCAAAAACATGGTCCTAAAAAACAATGTTGGAAGTATTTTGGACTACGGGTGCGGTAAGGGGCACTTTATTGAATATGCCAAAGCAAACTTTCCTGGAGTTCGAGTGGCAGGATTTGATGTTGCCTCTGAACAATATGCCAAATTACCAGATGGTAAGTTTGACATGGTAGTGTGTTTGGATGTGATGGAGCATGTTGAGTTTGGTGCCTTGTCACATGTTTTGTCGGAAATTCGGCAACGCACAGGCAAGATTTTTATCTGTTCTGTTGCAAACTATCCCGCTAAAAAATTACTTTCTGACGGAAGGAACGCTCACGTCACACAATTACCTTTTGGTTATTGGTTCACTCTATTCTCTGGATATTTCAAAGTTTTGAAATTTACAGTCACAGGTGAAGGTGATCAAGAAGCTATTTTTATTTGCTCTAAATTAAATCCAACTGCCAATTGGCGATGAGGCCAATTTGGCATCCATTTTCACAACAAATAATAGCCATCAAAATGATCAGAATCACCATTGGGTACGACGAAAGAGAGGCTGTTGCGTATCACACCTTTTGCCAAAGTATTTTGGAAAAAGCCAGTCAGCCCTTGTCGTTTACCCCTCTCGTCTTAAATAGTTTTGCCAACTATAAGGAAACCCACAACGATGGTAGCAATGCGTTCATATACTCAAGATTTTTAACGCCATCTTTGTTTGATTTCTCTGGTTGGGCGATCTTTGCGGATGGAGACATGATTTGCCGTGAAGACATTGCCAAACTGTGGGCCCAACGCGATCAGTCCAAAGCCGTGCTGTGCGCAAAGCATGACTACAAAACAAAAGCACCAGGCAAATATTTAGGCAATAAAAATCAAGACTACCCTCGCAAAAACTGGTCTAGCGTGGTGCTATGGAATTGCGGACATCCCGCAAACCGAATCATGACCCCTGAATTTGTCATGGGCCAAACTGGCGCTTTCCTGCACAGATTCCAGTGGTTAGACGACAGCTTGGTTGGAGAGTTCTCTAAAGATTGGAACTGGCTGACTACGGAGTACGAGGACAATTACAACGCCAAACTTTTACACTACACCCTTGGCACGCCATGTTTCAAAGACTATTGGGATTCAGACATGTCTGATGAATGGCACAGCACCCACGCCCGCACGCAACAAGGAATCAAGGTGTAAACGTGGCAGTTACTTACTCTGGTGATTTAATCAAACTGGGCAGAGATGTTCTGGCCGAAGAGTCGCAAGCGCTGTTGGCCAGTGCACAAAAGCTAGACGATCAATTTCTCCACGCTGTAGATGCTATGCTCAAGTGCAAAGGCAGAATTGTGGTTTCTGGTGTTGGTAAAAGTGGCCATGTAGGGCGAAAAATAGCGGCGACGCTTGCGTCCACAGGTAGCCCTGCATTTTTTGTTCACGCTGGTGAAGCAGGCCATGGTGACCTGGGCATGATCACTGAAGGCGACATTCTGTTGGCCCTATCAAACAGTGGCGAAACCGACGAGTTGGTTAACTTCGTGTCCTTTGCCAAAAGATTCCACGTCAAAGTCATTGGCATGACAGGTAAGCCTAACAGCGCCATTGCCAAATTGAGTAACTGGCACATTGACTCTGGTGTGAAAGAAGAGGCCTGCCCCTTGGGCGTGGCCCCCACCTCCTCCACCACGGTACAACTGGCGCTGGGTGATGCGTTGGCAATGGCGGTTGTAGCAGCAAGGGGATTTACAACCGAAGACTTTGCCAGAACCCACCCCATGGGGGCATTAGGCCGCAAATATTATTTGCGAGTCAGAGATGTAATGCAGCCTATCAGTGAGATTCCTCACCGCCAAGCCACTGCCCTTTTGTCTGAAGTAATTCCTGAGATGGCCATAGGAAGAATGGGTGCTATTTTGCTTTTAACTGGTGGCGACAAACTTAGCGGCATCTTCACAGACAGTGATTTGCGCCGTCTAATTGTCCAAAGTAAAGGTCATTTTGATGAGAAATTGGGTCAGCCGGTTGCTAATTTCATGACCAGCCGCCCCCTGACCATTGATGCCCAAACCCTTGCCAGCGATGCCTTACGTGTCTTTGAAGAAAAGCGGATCAGCAGAATTGTCTGCCTAGAAAACCAGCGAGTGGTAGGTTTACTGGGTTGGCACAATTTGCTTCATCACAAAGTAACCTAATTTCATATAGGAGATTGTGATACTATCTCCTATATGAAAAATACGCTTCAGATCAAACTACTTGTGAGCCCTGAACAGGGGCTCAAACTGCTTGACCTGCAAAAAACCTTTGCACTCGCCTGCGATGAAGCTGCGATGTTTGTGGCGCGCTCTCGAAGTTGGCACCGTGTCACCTTGCATCACCTGGCTTACAAAAGCATGCGTGAGAAATTCCCAACGTTGGGATCGCAAATGGTCTGCAACGCCATTCACACAGTCAGTAAAGCCTCCAAAGAAATTTTCCAAGACCCCAAAAGTAGCTGGACTGCAGTGGCCAAATCGGGCCAACCCCTGCCAACTCTTAAATTTTCAGACACCACGCCTGTTTTCTTTGACAAGCATACGCTCACACTGAAGAAAAATGCTCTGTCAATTTTCACCCTCGACGGGCGGATGCACATGCAAATCAATTTGAGCGAAGCCATAGAAACAAAGCTCAGAAACGAAAAATTAAAAGAGCTGTCTCTGAATCGGCAAAAAGAATTGTTTTATTTGCGTTTTGTATTCAGTGAGGACGCAGAGAACTCAATGCAGATCAAACCTTCCGTCAAAGTTATTCCCGATTCACATCCACAGCCGTTAGCAGCATGAAAAAACTATTTCAATACTCTGAGTTGAGGGCGGCATTGTTTGAAAACGCTTCTCACATTCGCAACGCATTCTTGTTCACCCTCGTGGCCAATCTGTTGTCATTGGCACCTGTGGGTTATATGAAGGATGTCTACGGACCCGTACTAAACAGTCGAAGTGAGCATTTGCTTATCGTTGTAACGCTCATGCTACTTGGGTTTTTGGTTGCCTCTGGTTTTCTAGAGTGGGTACGGTTTCGATTGATGCAGGCTGTTGCAGTTGCCTTCAATGAAAAGATGGGTGTGCGAGTGTTTGAAGCAAGTTACAGAAACTATTTGAGGACCCGTTCTTCTACGTCTCGCTTAGCCCTCCAAGACCTTAAAACAATTCGCTCCTTTTTATCGTCACCGGGTATGTTGGCCATACTGGACACACCTGTCAGCATTTTTTTCATTGCACTTGTTTACCTTATCCATCCCAGGATGGGCGTGGTCACCCTGTGTGCTGTAGGCTTGTTGTTCCTCATAGGTTATTGGACTGAGTTAATGGTACGCCCTAGCGTGAAATACGCGCAAAAGGCCAATGCCCAAGCGCAGTTGTATGTGGCCGATAGCGCAGGCAATGCACAAACCATTCATGCCATGGGCATGATGCGCAACGTGCAAAAGAAGTGGGAAGAAATACAGAGAGACCATATTAACAAAATGGCAGATGCCACACGCAGCCAAAGCTTAGGTGCCACATTGTCTAAGTTGGTCATGATTGGTCAAGGATCAGTCGTCTTAGGTTTAGGCTGCTGGCTTACGCTAATGGGAGAACTTCCGGATGGCGGGGGCGCCATGATCATTGCCTCCATCATTGGCGGTCGGGCGATCCAGCCTTTGGTGAAGCTCATTGGAAGCTGGAAATCAATAGTGACAGTGGGAGACGCCTACACGCGGCTTGATGACTTTTTGTCCCAGAATCCTCCACCGGTTAGTGGCATGACACTGCCGCCACCCCAAGGCGTGCTTCATGTTGACAACCTCAGTGCGCATGCGCCAGGTGCAAAGGCCATCATCCTGAGCAACGTAACATTCTCATTGAAAAAAGGCATGTGCTTGGCTGTTATGGGCCCATCCGGCTCAGGTAAATCTTCGTTGGCCAGAATGCTGGTGGGCGTATGGCCCAGTATGTCGGGCTCCATCAGATTAGATGACGTTGATATATTTAATTGGAGCAAAGAAGAACTAGGTGCCTACCTCGGCTACTTACCCCAAGACATTGAATTGCTCGAAGGCTCCATTGCCGAAAATATTTGCCGATTTGGCGAAATCGACGAAGCGCAGTTACAGCACGCCATTGAATTGGTCGGGCTTACCGATTTCATCAACAGCTTGCCTGACAAACTGGTCACTCAGGTTGGAGAAGACGGCACTGTTTTCTCTGGGGGACAAAGACAAAGATTAGGCTTGGCTCGCGCCATTTATGGCAATCCTAAGTTTGTGGTCTTGGATGAACCCAATGCCAACTTGGATATTGAAGGTAACCAGGCCCTGTACAAACTTCTGCAGCACCTGAAAGAAGTTGGCACCACAGTGGTGGTGGTCACGCACAAAAAGGACATCTTGAAATATTCAGATCGCATTTTGGTCATGAAGGCCGGAAAGCCAAAGATCTTTGGACCGCGCGATCTTGTTTTAGATAAATTGGCAGGCAAGGACGTGAAATCTATCACGCCCGAACAAGCTTCTAAACTAACGGCGAAGTAATTTGAAGCATGCAAAACAATAATTCACTCATGAAACCAAACAAATTGCTCTCGCAGTTGGCAAGAACTTATAAACAAGAACTGCTGCTGGCACTTGTTTTCTCTTCTGTGGCCAACATCATGATGTTGGTCCCCACACTTTACATGCTACAAATTTACGATCGTGTGATGATCAGCAAAAGTGAGATCACGTTGGTGGTCGTTAGCATCATTTCTTTTGGCCTGATGCTTTCAATGGGTTTTGCAGAATGGGCCAGATCCAAAGTTTTGATTGCGGCCGGTGTCAACTTAGAGCTGACCTTGAGTCAGCGTTTGTTCCGAGTGTCGTTTCTGAATCGTTTAAAGCAAACCCAAAAGTCTACGCTTCAGCCTTTCAATGACTTGGCCCAGCTAAGGCAAACCCTTACAGGGCAAAGCATCTACGCACTGCTTGATGCACCTTGGACTCCGTTTTACATCGTCATAATGTTTTTGTTGCACCCTTGGCTGGGCTTCTTGGCCATTGCATTTTGCGTGAACCTGTCTTTTGTGGCTTGGTTTTCTGCACAAAAAACTAAAGACAACAAAGACCAGTCATTGGAAGAAGAGACAGACCTCAATCGTTTTGTTCACAGCAAATTGCGCAATGCTGAAGTGATTGAAGCACACGGCATGGCCAAGAACCTGAAATTCAGATGGTGGCAGCGCCAGGTAGAGGTTCTGAAAACTGGAACAGAGGCGGAAAATCTAGAGTCCAAATTAACTTCAACGACCAAGGAAATTACCATTCTCAAGCAATCGCTGGCATTAGGCATGGGCGCGCTGTTGGTCATGGAAGGCGAGCTTACTGTAGGTGCCATGATTGCAGCCAACTTGCTCATGACGCGTGCGACATCTCCACTAGACATGATGGTCAATGGGTGGAGAGATTTCAAACAATCGTTTGACGCGGCCAAGCGCTTGGAAGAATTGTTGGATGATTTCTCAGAAGATATGCAAAGAGGTAACAGTCATGTTTTGAAGGGTGACATTCAGCTTCAAAATATTAGTGCAAAAGTTGCGACGCGTAAGACTTCTATTTTGAACGAGGTTTCTTTTCAAGTTCGCTCTGGCGAAGCCATTGCCGTGGTGGGCGCATCAGGCTCTGGTAAGTCCACATTGGCGAAAGCCATATTGGGTATCTGGCCATCATTCACTGGCAAGGTAAGCTTCGATGATATGGGCATTCACGAAATTGACCGAGAGTTCATGGGTCCTCAAGTGGGCTATTTGGCACAAGACGTTGAATTGTTTGACGGCACGATTGCCGAGAACATTGCACGGATGTCGGAAGTCGATCACGAGAAGGTCATTCTGGCGGCACAACAAGTGGGAATGCATGAAACCATCCTTCATTTGTCAGAGGGTTATGACCACCAAATTACGAGCAAAGGCGGCGCACTGAGTTCAGGGCAGAAGCAACGCGTCGCATTGGCCCGCGCCATTTACGGTACACCACAAATTTTGATTTTGGACGAACCCGATTCAAGCCTAGACGAAGCCGGCGTGAAGGCCCTAGAAGAGGTTTTAAAAGCACTTAAGTCCTCTGGAACAACCATCATTTTGATCACCCACCGCGAATCCCTCTTGGCATTTGTCGATCGAATTGTCGAAATGAAGAACGGACAAATCAACAGCATTCGCGACGTATCGATGAGCTTGCCTCAAGCACAGGCAAAGCTCACCAACATTTGAAAACGAAACACCATGTCAACACTTAAAACAGCCATTGCTCAATCTAAAGAATCTGCTCAAGTAAGCGACGTCACTGACGTGACGAATGTAACTGACAAGGCGCAACTATCGGCCGAAATTGCCAAGGTCAAGCGCATTGGTATATGGGTACTGGGCCTGGGCCTGGGTGGCTTCATTGTGTTTGCGGCCCTTGTGCCTTTGGATGAAGGGGTGCCTACCCAAGGTTTAGTGTCCATTGATACCAAGCGCAAAGCAATTCAGCACTTGCAGGGAGGCCTTGTCAAAGAAGTCCTGGTGAGTGAGGGTCAAACCGTTGCGCAAAATCAGCCGCTGATCAAATTAGCCGATGAGATGGTTCGCGCCAATTATGAAACCATTCGCCAACAATACTTCAATTTGAAAATCATTGAAGCCAGGTTGCTGGCGGAGCAGGCTGACGCCAATGTCATTACCTTTGACCCAGAGCTAACGCAGTTGGCCGTGCAAGACAAGCAACTGAATCATCAATTCAAACTTCAAAAGCAATTGTTGCAAGCACGTCGTAGCAGCTTAGATTCTGCGTTAGGTGCATTGCGAGAGTCGTCTTTGGGGCAGCGATCTATCGTAGAAACCAGTGGCCAGATTGACATTAACCGAAGCGCCCAACTTAACTCTTTGGAAAAAGATTTGGTGGGCATTCGCAACTTGGTTGACGAAGGGTATGCACCCTTAAGCAAAAAGCATGAGTTAGAGCGTGGCGTATCTGAGGTTAAGAGCTCTATTGCTGAGAATAAGGCGAATCAAATTCGCGCTAAACAAGCCATCTTGGAAATTGAACAACGTCAGATGTCTTTACGTGCTGACTTTATGAAAGAGGTTGAGCAGGGGCTCTCTCAAATAAGGCCAGACATTCAGTCGCAAGCAGAAAAGTATAAGGCCGCTAAGCAAGAGTTGGAGCGTACGGAAATTAAGTCGCCCGTGTCAGGACAGGTCGTAGGACTCAATGTGCAAACTGTAGGTTCAGTTGTACAAGCTGGGCAGAGAATTATGGAGATTGTGCCAAGTGAAGAACAGCTGGTGTTGGAAACAAAAATTGCACCTCACTTAATTGACCGCGTAAAAGTAGGTGATGAAGTGGACGTGCGTTTTTCATCGTTCGCTGACTCACCGCAGTTAGTGGTCACTGGCGTACTCAAAACATTATCGAGTGACGCACTCACCGACAACACTCAAAACGCCATGCCATATTATTTGGCCAGGGTGCACGTAACAGAGGCTGGTTTGAAATCACTTGGAGTCAGAAAAATGCAGCCTGGTATGCCTGTTGAAATTGTGATCAAGACTGGCAGTCGAACACTTTTGCAGTACTTGGTGAGCCCTCTGATGAAGCGCATTGCTGCTTCCATGAAGGAGCAATGATCATGCTTCAAAAAACCAGAAAAATTCTATGGTTGAGCGTGCTGTTGTGTGCAAGCCTTGTCGGCTTTCCTGTACTTTCCCATGACCTAGAGGCATTAGTAGAACTCGCTAGAAAAAATGACCCTCAGTGGCTTTTGGCCAATGCCAAATTCCGTGAGAGTCAAGAGTTCATGCCACAGGCTTACTCCCAACTTTTACCCAGCGTGTCATATACCAACAATGCCAATAAGGTGGTTCAGCAACTCACCAATGGCGGCACGCAAAGCCCAGAGCAGCGTTATCCCTCAAGCTCAAAGTCATTGAGCTTGAGACAACCTATTATCAGATCCAGACAAATGTTTGGCCTAGATGCAGCGCGTGCCCAAACTGAGCAAGCAAGCTTTTATTTTCAGGAAGAAAGCCAGCAAGTAACACTGCGCGTGGTCGACGCTTACCTCAATTCGTTGCTAGCCAGCGACCGTAAACTATTTCTCGACTCTCAAAAGGAATTGGTGAGCACACGCTTGAAGGCGGCCGTAGCAGGATTGCGTGCTGGTCAGGGCATGCGAACCGATGTTGACGAGGCGCAAGCCGAGTTAAGCAAAATATTGGCCGATGAAATTCAAGTGAACCAAGCTATTTTGGTGGCCAAACTACAGATGGAGCTACTCACCGGAGCCACTCTGGATGCCTTGAAACCTTTGAACTTGAAGAAGTTCAAAACATATTCATTTGTACATTTAACACCTGAACAGTTGTTTGAACAAGCAACACAAAACAATCCCAAGCTGAAAGCTCAGAAGTTGGATCTTGAAATTGCTGAAGCCATGATCAAGCAAGCAGAATCAGGCCATCATCCTACGTTAGAATTTACGGCGCAGGTTAACCAAGCCACAGGTGAGAGCAGCTACTTTGTTTCAACCAGAAACAACAGTCGCATTCTGGGCCTGCAATTGAACGTTCCCATTTATTCTGGCGGACTGATTAATTCCCAAGTAAGGCAGGCTGTCACAAAATTAGAGCAGGCTCGAGAACAGTTGTCATTTGCCTCCAACAACTTGCGCGTACAGATTCACAAAGAAAGCAGCGCTGTTCAAGAGGGTATCAAACGCGTAGAGGCTTTTGAAGTTGCCGTAGACTCAGCCAAGCAGGCTGTACTGTCTAACCAAAAAGGAGTTTTAGCAGGAACAAGGACAGAGTTTGATGTGCTTAAAAATTTAAACCAACTCACCCAGGTGCGGCTTGACTTAGCTCGCTCAAGGTATGAGTTAATTGGTGCATGGTTTCGACTGAAAAGCTACTTGGGTTCTGTGGACAACCAGTTCGTCGAGGAACTATCGTCCATCTTTTCATCTTGATTGCCCTATGACATCCTCTATAGAGAGGCACACATACTTGATCGCAGCTCTGGCACCCCATGAGTAAGCAACATGCAACTCTCCTGGGTTGCCTTCAATGATGGTGGGATAGGCCATTTGACCATTCAGATGCCAATTGGCTTGACCCGAAAACCCTTGACCGTAGTCGATATCGCGGATCCAAGGCCAAGTAGCGCCATCATCTTCACTGATCGCAATTGAAAGAGGCCAGCGTGTCATCGGCCACTGCGCAGTACCCCAATCTTGGTCGACTTGTTGATTTTGCAATCCAAATCTATTAAAGGTCATTGCCAATAAACCATTGCTGAGCCTGAGTGCTTGAATTGAACTGTTATTGTTGGGCAAATCAACAGGGCTGGGGATGGACCAATTCGTACCATCAATATTTCCGACTGATCTGTAAATGCGATCTGCTCTTCTGCTTCTGAAGAACTGCAACAAACGATTGCCATCAGCACTCGTGACTAAAGAGCCATGAACTCTTCCCACGCTTTCTGGAACAGCAATGAAGTTTCCAATTTTCTCAGCTCTGTTGTTGAGATAGATGACTTGGCTGTAATCTTCACCAAACGCACCGCCGGATTCGAGACTTCTGTAGATAGGAAGCAGATATTGACCATCGCCTACTTTGACGGGGGGGTTTCTACAAAACGCAGCTTCGGGCATTAGCAATTCAGACTGAGTCCAACGAGCACCCCAACGAAGAGTACTTTGATGATGTAACTTGGCTGTCCACTGCATAGAAAAAGGTAAGCCTTTTTCTTGCCAGGAAAGGTCTGCCGGATCTCGGGCAGTTTGAGCAGTATGTATTAGATGCAAGCGCCCATCGCCCCCCTTGAATAACAAGGGATTCTGCTCAGAGCAATCGACATTTTGAGAAATCAGTTTAGGTGCGCTCCATCTTGTGCGCCCTTTTTTGAGACTAGCTCCATAAATGGACATCCCAGAGGTACCTTCTTGTCCGCCAGCCATCCAAACACAAACCAAAGTTTCTTCATCAGCCCAACACAATTGGGGGGCGTGGTTTTGCGTACCTGCTGGCTCTAATAATGTCCAAACGCCCACTTGGCCAAGTGTAGAAGCGTGTTGGCCCCACTTCATATTATTGAAAAGATCGCAATTTGCGCTGACAGCTATTTGAAACGTCATATTAAAAGTTATTTATTAAATTGCTTAATTTAGCATCAAAGAAAATGGTGAAATGGATTAATACTCAAATTGCTGAATTATCAGCTTCCTTCAACCTATAAGTATGCTCATCTGTTTGGCATTCCCCCAATTTTGTAGACACTCTTCATAGCGCAATTTGACGTCTCTCGAACTCAAGAGGGCTGAGTTGGTCAAGATGTTTGTGACGCCGAACTGGATTGTAGAAGCCTTCAATGTACTCAAAGACTTCAGACCTGGCCTCCTGCCTTGTTTTGTAAATCTTCTTTTTGATTTGTTCACTCTTCAAGTTACTGAAGAACGATTCAGCTACCGCGTTGTCCCAACAGTTGCCTCTTCGGCTCATACTGGGGCTCAATCGGTTTTCCTTGCACCAACGGCTGAACTCATCACTTCCAAACTGCGAACCCTGATCCGAGTGGATGATCACCGAGCCCTTGGGCCGGCGGCGCCACACCGCCATCGTCAAAGCATCCAGAACTAAAGTGGTCTCCATGCTGCCTCTCATGCTCCAGCCCACCACCGCCCTTGAGTGCAAGTCCAGCACCACCGCCAAGTACAGCCACCCTTTATACGTGCGGATGTACGTGATATCGGTCACCCAAACTTGATCGGCCTCGTCTTGCTGGAACTGGCGCTGCAACTGGTTGGGCGAGACCTGTGAGGGTCGGCCCACCTTGTAGCGAGGCCGCTTGTAGCCCCGCACAGACTTTATTTGAGCCATCCGCATGAGCCTGGCCACCCGGTTCTAGCTGCACTGAACTCCTGCCTCCCTCAAATCAAAAAGATTCGGGGGCTGCCATAGATGCCCATGCTTTGGTCATAGAACTCTTTGATCTGAGCTGTCAGGGCTTGGTTCTCCAGGGCCCTTGGCGACAAGGGCTCCAACAACCAGGCGTTGAAGCCACTGCGGTGAACGTCCAGCACTCGGCACATCCCGCTCAGTGTGAACTCTGCCCGGTGCTCTTGTATAAACGCGTACTTCACTCGGACTGTTTGGCAAAGTACGCGGCGGCCTTTTTTAAGATATCGCGCTCCTCTGTAGTGCGCCGCAGTTCAGTCTTTAAGCGGTTGAGCTCCGCTTGCATTGATTTCATGTCATCAATGGCAACTGGCTCATTGGCGTCCTTGAATTTCTTGACCCACTTTTACAAGATTTGATCTCCGATGCCCAACCTCTTGGCAACATCAACGACCGAGTGCCCTTTGTCAACAACTTGGCGCACTGCCTTTTATTTGAACTCAGATGTGTATTTGGCTCTTTGCATTTGCATTTCTCCCATTCAGATTTTGACAATAATATTTGTCTATTGAATTGGGGGAATGCTACTCACTTGTGTGGTGAGAGAGAAAAGAAAAAGCCCCGCAGGCTTATAACCTGCGAGGCTGGAGGGATACCCAAGACCGAAGCCTTGAGTTGGCGAGGTCATTAGACGATATCGATATTGCCAGCAACCAAGGCACCTGGTGTGACACCAGAAATAACAGCCAACTGAGTCAAAGACAACGCAGCAGATCCAGATGCCAGTGTCAACAAGGAAGTCGCTGTTGATACAGAGAGGACTGAAACGACTGTATCAGAGCCAGTTCCGTAAACCACCAACCAGCTACCATCGCCAGCTACAGCAGTTGTAAATGTAATTCCACTTGTAAGGAAACTCAAGGCAGACGCGTTACTGTCAAACCCTGTACCAAGAACAATCACATTGTCCGCAGTGTCAAGTGTTGCAGCAGCAGTGATCAATACAGAGAAGTTAACCGCAGTAGCTGACCCAACTGCAGCGCCGTCTGCATCACGCAATTGACCTGAATAGCCCAAAGCATCAAGAATCTCAATTACGTCACCACCTGTAGTGCCTGCAGCAAAACCAATAATCTGATCAACTCCTTGCGATGCTGTCGCATATTGGATGTGATCATTACCAGTTGTACCTGCAGCCAAAGTAAAGATGTCATTACCTTTGCCTGAAATCACAGTGTTGGTAGTGGTACCAGCAAGTTTGATTTCAGTATCAGCATCTACACCGGACAAATCAATTGTGAATGTTCCAGAAATCAACTGACGTGCATCAATAGTACCAACTGCTGTCGCAGAAACTGTACCGATCAAAACAGCTCCAGCTCCAGAGACTGTGATTCCATCAATGTTATTTGCTTGAATCGCTGCGAATGTTGCACTAGCTGAAGCAGCCACACCGACGTTGATAGAACCGATAGAAGCAACTGCGCTTACACCACCAAAGATAGCTGCACCGTCACCGGCTACGCTAAGAGTGATCGCACCTACGCCAGAAGCATCAATAGTACCAATTTCAGCTGTTGCATCGTCAGCAATAGTCAAACTTACCGTACCAATCACACCACCAGTACTTTGGAAAGCAACGCTTCCAGTGCCAGCACCCATCAAAAGATTTGCAGAAGCACCCAGAGTAGCATTAATGCTGCCAAGATCCATGCCAGAAGCAGCTGCAGTCGCAGCAGTGTTCATAACACCAACAAAACCACCACTGCCAAAGATTTCAATTGTTGAATCTTGTTCACCAACCAAAGCACCAATCGTTACTTGTGCGCCAGATTGTGTTCCAACAAACTTTTCCACGCCGAAGAATGCACCTGTACCAACAGTCATTGCACCGATGTTCAATGAGGCACCTGATGCAGCAGTACCTGCATTCAATGTGATTGTTCCCAAGGCAACAGTAGCTGACTGGCTAGCGATAGCATTCACATTCAGATCAAAGTCACCAGTTGTAGTTACATCCAATGCATCTGTACCAACAACTGAAGACGAACCAGCATCCAAAGAAATTGTTGCTGAAGCTGCAGCTGTTGCACCATTACCCAAGTCCAAGGCACCGACAGTAATATCAGCACCGCTACGACCAACCATGGTCAAACCAGTGAACTTGTCAGCAGTTATGCTTGATCCACCAATCAAAGCTCCAATCGTAACGTCTGCTGCATCAGAGCCAGACGCGTTGATCGTCACAGATGTAATGCCAGTGTTTGCTTCAAAAGCAGAAGTCATTACGATAGAGCCAGAGCCATTTGAATTAATAGTCAAAGATGACACTGCATTGCCTGAAATAGCCGTGATGACCAAGTCAGTTTCGCCAGCGCTTGTATTGATTGCAACTGTTTTGACATCAGAGTCCAGAACAATACTGCCAGCATTCACAGCAGCAGTGCCACCGGATACGCCAGAGCCTGCAGCAGCATTTAATGTCAAAGATGCAACATCTGAAATCGTTACTGCTTCTACGGAGATTTGACCAGTTGCTGAACCCAGATTGATAGTCAATGTTGAAGCAGCACTCACTGTATCAAGAGTGATGTCATCTGTACCATCATTAATGATGTTGACAGTTGAGGCGTCTGCGATTTGGCTGACAGACAAGTCAGCAGAAGCTACGCCTGCTGCAAGGTTAAATGTTGTAACTGTTGAACCAGATGCGTTCAGCGTTGCGCCACCATCTGTTGTGAAAGCAACAGTAGCAACTTCAACGTTTGTTGTATTCAACGTACGAGCCAATGTGCTAATAGTCATTGTTACTGAGTCAGTACCAGCGCCGCCATCCACGTTGTCAGCTGTATCAATTGTTGTACCGAAACGGAATGTGTCGTTACCTGCACCACCCTTGGCTGTAACGTCAACGTTAGCAGCTTCAAACGTCATGTCAATGTTACCCTGCGCTGCAGAAGCGTCAAAAGTACTGATTTTGTCGTCAGAGATCAACGCAGCATTACCTGTACCTGTAATGGTGTATGTCATGCCACTGCCGTCAGCGTCAATTCGAGCAAGATTCAATGAACCTTGAACTTCCAGATTCACTTTTGTTATCAAACCAGCACCAGCCTCGTCAAAATCAAAGTTTGCTGTGTTTGTAGCAGAAGCAGAGGCAATGGTCGTTGCTGTACCAGCACTACCAACGCTTACCAACACGCCATTTGCAGTTGCGCCTGTAGTAGTGTTGTTAAAGCCAATATTGATGTCTGTATTGCCGTAAAGAACAACTTGAGTGTCATCAGCCAAGCCGCTTACATCAAGTGTTGTGCCTGCCAATGAACTTGCGTTTGACAAGACAGCAACACCAGACCAGTCAGCAGCGTTCAACTCAACTGCTTCTGCTGCTGTACCAATCAGGCGAACATTGACGTTTTCAACGCCATCGATAGAAACAAAACCGTTTGCTGTGTGAACAGCAGCGATCAAGTTCAATGTATCTGTGCCCGCTCCACCAATGATGTTGTCGCCAACAGTAAATGTGCCAGAAGTACCCAAAACACCAGAGATGGTGTCGTCACCAGCACCGCCATTAACAGCGTCCACACTAGTAGTGAGCGTGAAAGTCGCGCCAACAACAACTGGCACACCAGCTGCTGCAAAAGTGCCGCCTGCATTGCCAGAAGTTTGTGACAAAGCCAAAGCTGAGTCAACCTTCGTATTGAATGCAGCAACTGCAGCACCGTAAGTTGCGTCTGTTGTAGACATTTGAGCGAAGTCGTTCAACATTGAAACAACTTTGGCGCCTTTGTTTGCGCCTGCAGCTGTCAATTGAGCTGCAACCCAGTTATCCAAACCTGTAACAGCAGACAAGCCCAAGTTTGCAACCAAAGTTGTTGCAACTTCCAGGTCTGTCTTTGTACCGAAATCGCGGCTGTAGAGTGTGTTAACCAATGTGCTTGGGTCGAGGGAAGCAACTTCAGAGTAAGTTGCGTTGCTCATTTGCACGTTGTACAGAGCGCCAGCTACGCGCGTCAGTACGGTGCCGTTTGTTGAGATTGCCATTTGATATTCCTTATTGAATGAAAATTAACTTTCTGCAGAAAGCCGAACCAACCTTTCGGAGGCTCGTTAAAGATCTCGGTACTGCGCTTCTTGTTGCAATACTCAAAAGCTTTGACAAACACCCATAGATGCTCGATTGACTTTAGCAGTGGTCGTATTCTAAGTGATTTGAAAATTGATTTTTTGTGATTTGAGTCACACAAGAGTAGACGAAACTACCTTTTTGCAAAAAAACAACATGTTTTTGTGTGTTTTTGACCCAATTTAGTCATTGACCCACCTCAACCCAACATAAACACTTGAATTCTTCAAGTTAAACAAGGTGTTATTAGACTTTTGTGAAGTGGCTTCAAGGTTCAAACCTGCTCGCCATTGCTTTGATACTGGCACCCAATAACCCAAGCCCAAATCTGTACGATGCGTACTTGATTTTAAGTCACCCAACAGGTCACTGTAGGCTTGCTTGTCTTGGCTGTGCGCGTAACGCAACCATGCAGAAATTTGCCCTGACGCAACAGGCCAATGTGGTAAGTTTATCAGTTGCTCGTGTCGCACCAACAGGTCTGTGCGTGCACGGTTGCCCCCTGGTCGGCTGGCCTCTTGCGCCTTGTCTTGTCCACCGCCCAAGGCTATATGCGTTTCTTGATTTTTGGCGCCGCCACAAACTAAATCAATTCTGACATAAGTGTAGGCTCCATTAAGGCTGGCAGACTGTGGAAACTGCTGATCTATGCGTCCAATGGCTGGTGCCCATTTGCAAAGGGAAGCCAGCGAGTCCAGTGAATACTTAAGCTGCAATCCTGCGTCTTGGTACGCGGTTTGGCTACCTAGCCAAAAGCGTGTGCCCCCCAAAGAGGCTTGCCAATCACCCGAAGCGGCGCCAACCAACATGGGCAAACTGAACTTAACGGCGCCTTCCGCCGTTCGGTTGTTGCCGCCAACGTTGGCAGCACCCGTTTTATTGGCAAAGGCCGCATTCACAGAAAACACCTGTCCGCCCTCGCCTCTATGACTGCCTTGAATCGCAGCGGTTGACTTTAAGGCGCTGCCTGCCAATGGCTTTGAATTGTCTGTGAGACCCAATGTAACCGGGCCGTTTGACAAATAAAGCGTTAAAGAATCTGTGTAGGTGGCGCTGTTCAAGTTGCTTTCGTGGCCGTATGCAGTTTGCAACAAGCTGCTCCATTCCCACTCTGGCGCATTGCTCTGGTTATTTTGGGCGGGGCTTAACTGAGCTTTTAAGCTTGGTTGAATATCGGGGCGTTGCAACACGTCGTTCAAAATGGCACGGGCTGAGCCTTTTAGGCCAATTAAAGCCAAGGCTTGAGCGTAGTCAAGTTGTGAACCTGGCAAGTCAGGGTTAATGAGCAGCGCTTTTTCTAAAGAAACAGCAGCGGCTTCCGCTTGACCTTGGGCAAGTAGCACAGCACCTCTGTGCGCATGAAAGAACGCGTTGTCGTCACAAATTTCAGCCCAAAAGGCCAATTGCGCCACGCTGGCACTCTGCCATTGGGCAGGAGCGGGGCAAGTGTTTTGTGCAAAAGCCATGGGCGAGCACATCCCCAAGGCCAAGTTGGCCATCAAACTCATCAGGGGCGTCGGCTTAAGGCGAGTACTTCTGCAGCCAGACTGTTCACTCTGCACAGCGTTGATAATGAAAAAAAGGGTTGGCGATTAGCCGATCATACTGACTTCGGATGCAAATCCTGCATCTAAGCCAGAGACCAATTGCAGGTGCGAAGGGTCAACCTTAATTGGCAGTGCATAAACAGTGCGCGGTGTACGCATGCCTGCCAGCAAAAAGTCTCCCAGTTTGTGAGCATCGGCATGGCCAGATTGGGCTTGCGCCATAGGCCCAAGTAGCACAGGGTAGCCCAGCTCGGCAGTGAGCTTTTCTAAACGGGCTGCCACGCTAACCGCTTCACCCATGACGGTGTGCACACGGCGGCGGGCGGGGCCAAACGAGCCCACCATGACAGGGCCAGTTTCAATGCCTATGCCAATATCAAGGGGGGGAGTTTTTCTGGATGCTACTTTAGGCAGCTGTGCCACAGCTTCTTTCCAAATGACTTCTGCCGCTTGCACGGCTTTTTGGGCGTGTTGGTTGCAAGGTGTAGAGCCATTCCAAACAGCCGTTAAACCATCGCCCACCATTTGCTCCACCACGCCACCATGCGTCGTAACGATGCGGTCGAGGGTGGTGTAAAACAAGTGAAGCACCATGGCGGCGTCTTCTGGAGGCCGCGCTTCACAATAGGCAGAAAAGTTGCGCAAATCGACCAACATAACGGTGGCTTCGCGGGTTTCGGCCTCTACTTGTGCACTGGGACCTTCGAAGGCGACACGCCTGGCAGCACCTTCTGGCAAATAACTGGTCAAGTTTTCAAACAAACGCTCGCGTTCGGCGCGCACGCGCAGCATTTCTGCAGCAGTGAGCAGTATGGCCGCCAAGGCCACAAACACAGCCGGCTGGCCCCAGCCAAGCCACTGATGCCAAACCAACAACAACGTAGCATGCACACCAAAAATAACAGCTACGGTGGTCAAGGCTACAGCTGGTAAGACGACAGCGGCCTTGGATCCAGCATAGCGCAATGAGAAAACCAGCAAAGCCAGTGCCAACATGCCTGTTAGCAAGGGCCACAGCGTTGCCCATGCAGGCACAAAAGGTGTGCGCGCGTCGAGCGCAGCAGACATCATTTGAGCGTGTACCTCGACACCGCCCACAGCACCACCTTGCGGTGTTGGCACGGCATCGCCGCCACCAAAAGCAGTAGAACCCACAAGCACCCAAGCGCCTTTGAGCATGTTGGGTGGCACTTTACCTTGCAACACATCCACAGCCGACACAGAAGCAAAGCCCTCGCGTGGCATTTGATAAGAAACGCGCAACTGACCTTGTGCGTCTAATGGCAATTGCAGACCGCCTACATCGAGCAATTGGGCACTTTCCGCACTCAACAAGCCTGCTTGCGTTTGACGCCACACGGGTTGTGCGCCAGTGGCGGCGGCCAAGCCAGCCACTGCCAATGCAGGATAGGCCTGCCCCTCGAAACAAACCACTGCAGGCACACGGCGAATGCTGCCATCGGCATCGATGATGGGGGTAATGTGGCCCACACCCGCGCTGCTTTGGGCCAACAGGGGTTCGGCACCCATAAAGCCAAAAGCAGGGGTGCCTGTTGGTTGCTGGGTTGCGCATGAACCTATCGACCCCGACAACTGTCCAGACTTTACAAGTACTTGGGGACTGAGCGCAAAAAGCTGAGAAATGACAGTAGGGGCACCGGTTTTAAGAGCCGCAGCCAGCTTTTGATCTTGTGCAGCATCTTGTGCACCTTCAAAAAGCACATCGACCACTTTAAGATTGACGCCATAGGCATCTAAACCAGACAGCAAGGAAGCAACGCGGTCACGCGGCCATGGCCAAGCGCCCAAGGCCTGCGTGCTTTTTTCATCGATGTCGACCACAACCACACGGCGTTCTGTGGCGTGGGGGTTGGCCAAGCTCCAAGTGCGACTGGACAAGCGCTCTTCCCACTGCTGCATTTGGGGCGCCCAAATTGCTGACACTGCGGCCATGATGACCACAGTCAAGGCCGACACCGCAGCGTAAAGCCAAAGTGGTTTTTTGAAGAGGGCAGCCAGAATCATGAGTTACGGCTTAACGGCCCCACAGGGTGGCGCCCACAAATGCACCGCGCCCCACTTGGGTTTTAAAGAGGTAGCCTGCTTGGCGTGCATCTAAAGATATGGCGCCAGCCAAGCTGCTTGTTGGCGCCGACTCAGGGCCTGCACGCCCCAAGAAAATACCGGTACCTGCGTTGATGTTGCCGATTTGGCTGAAAGTTTGCAAGCCGGTTCCCTCTGAACTCAGGCCCAGCTGCGTAGAAAATGTTTTGGCACCAAAATCAATGGACAAGCTACCAGCACTTATTGTGGCTGGAACAACCTCATTGGCAGCATTGCGGTAATAAGCTGAAGCGGACTTGAGGCCAAACTCAGTTTTGGAAGTGAGTGTGGGCAAAACATTGATGTTGCTGGGCTCGCGGAACAAAAAGTAGTAGCCATCGCCGACTGTTACTTCGTTGCCACGCATGGCCTCTAAGAATGGCACGGTAAGCTTGTCATTGGCAATAGGGTCGCGTGCCCAACGACCCCAAATGAGGCGGTTGTTGCCAAGGACATTGAGAGGGTTTTTGGCTTCGGTGTCCGAGGCCAAGGGTTTGTCGGCAGCATCACGAACCTGGCGGTCTAGCTGCAACAACTTGGTGTTGTCGGCTTGACCGGGTTTGCTGACATTTTGGAAGCTAGGATCCGTGGTGCCCAAGCGGTAAACCAAAGCCTGTCCCAGCATTTCGGCCGTGAGCTCTTTGGCTCGGGCGGTGCTACAAACACCCAGTGCGTCGGCTTTGCAAGCATTGTCGAAGGGAGCCATCACAATTGCACCCTGATTCACCGTGACACGAATGGTGTCTTTGGAGACCTGGGTGACAAAGTCGGTACCTTTAACGCCAATGGCCACCAAAGGGGTGTTGAGACGAAAACGCTCTTTGGCGGCTTGGGCAGCCGCACCAGAAATGGAGCGCGCCTCTCCAGCGTCAAGACTTAAACGAACTACAGATGCAGCAGGGTCAGCCGGACTGAACTTGAACTCGTGAATGCGAAAAACCGAATTGGGGCGGACGCTGACACGGGCACCATCAATGAAACGAATGTGAACATGCCCGTTGTCGGTGGTGCGAATGACATCACCCTCTTGGACCGAGCCACCCTTTTGGGGCTCGGCATTGCCAACAGGCCGCTCAATACTTGCTTTGCCGATGATGAAGGTTACCTCGCCCACAACTTGCGCTGCAAGCACCGCGCTGCCAAATCCAGAAATGCCCATGACCAACATTACGATAACCAACAGCACCCAAGCGCGAAACAACGAACGGGCCGCGGTTAGCTTGGTTAGAGTTGGAACTTGAATGTGCATAGATTGGCGCAATATTAATATCAAGTATAAAAAAGAAAGCCTAGAAAAACATGTGCGCATGATCACACGACCGACAAAACAAGGCGACTGTAAGGCTTGGATAAAACCCCTGATTAACCCCTAAGATACGGGGTTCAAATTATGGCCATCCATCCCTCGCTTCTGCAGCAATTTAGCCTCATGCGACTGTTTACTACAGACGCCTTGACGTCGCTTGCCGCTTATTCCAGCACACACACTTTTTCAAAGCGTGAGGTGGTTTTGGCCAAAGACAAACCCTCCAGCAGCCTAATTTTTTTATTAGAAGGTCGCCTGCAAGCCCTAGACTTTACCCTAGATGGGCGCGAAGTAGGCCTTCACTTTATTGAAGAAGGTCAGTACTTTGGCGAAATTTCGGTGCTCGACGGCCTGCCCTCGCCCGAGGTGGTCATTGCCACCAAAAAATCTCAGGTGGTCATGGTGCCCGCACGTGATATTCGCTCACATATTTTTGCCTCACCTCAAGCCATTGAGGCCATTACGACTGGTTTGACACGGCGCATTCGCGACCAAGCCAAACAACGCCAGATATTAGGCATCATCAGCCCGCTTCAACGCATTTGCGCTTTGCTGCAAAACTTATTGAAAGACGGCAAGAACCCTGAGTTGATTGCCAACGCCCCTACCCACCAAGAGATTGCCATCATGGTCAACCTCACGCGCGAAACCGTGACACGGGCGTTTCAGGTGCTGCAATCGCAAGGCGCCTTGGCACGCGACGGCGACGATTTAAAAGTAGACACGGGCAAGCTAAAGCAGCTGGCAGAAAAGTCAGCTGACTGAAGATTGCCAAACTGAACATGCCTAGATTTGCTTCTAACTTTTTGAATCACTTTGCGTGGCCTTGGGCGCACCGCAATTTGATTTGGCAATTTGCGCGGCGCGAAGTGTTGGGCCGATACCGCGGCTCGGTGCTGGGCATTGGCTGGTCGGTGCTCACACCCATGGCCATGTTGGCGGTGTACACCTTGGTGTTTCGGCATATTTTCAAAGCCAAGTGGCCGGGTGTGGAAGACGGCAACATGAGCTTCGCCCTCAATTTATTTGCAGGCTTGTTGGTGTTCAACTGGGCTGCCGAGTTTTTAAGCCGCGCGCCAAGGCTCATGACAGACCAACCCAACTTGGTCACCAAGGTGGTGTTTCCCTTGCAAGTGCTGCCTTGGTCTGCGCTGATGTCTAGTTTTTTTCATGTGATGGTGTCGTGCGCTGTGTGGCTGGCCGGTTGCTTGCTGTTTGGGCAAGGCGTGCACGTGTCGTGGCTGGCCTTGCCTTTGGTTTTTTTGGCCCTGGTGCCCACGTTGTTGGGCTTGGGCTGGGCGCTATCAGCGCTGGGTGTTTACTTTCGCGACTTGGGCGAAATGGTGGGCCTGTTCATGGGCATGTTGTTATTTTTAACGCCGGTGTTTTTTCCACTGAGCGTGTTGCCAGACTTTTTGCAAACTTGGGTGGCCTTCAATCCATTGGCCATTCCCATTGAAGCCTTGCGCAGCATTGGCCTGATGGGCCAGTGGCCACAGTTTGCGTTGTTGCTGCAATTGTTTGGCGCGGGCTGCGTGGTGGCAATCAGCGGTGCTTGGTTGTTTGAAAAATCACGCAAGGGGTTTGCAGATGTCCTCTAACGCAACCGCAACCGCCATTGCCTTAGAAGGTGTGGGCAAAACCTACAAACGTTTTGCCAAACCCTCCGACCGATTTTGGCAAACAGTGTGGCCGTCTGCGCTGCGCAGTGGTGATGCACAAGCCAATGAGTTTGTGGCCTTGGCGCCGCTTTCTTTGAAGGTACAACGCGGTGAAGCCTTGGGCTTGATTGGCCGCAACGGTGCTGGCAAATCGACGCTGTTGCAAATGGTGTGCGGCACCTTGAACCCCAGCAGCGGCAGCGTAAACGTGAACGGCAAAATTGGCGCCCTCCTCGAATTGGGCGCAGGTTTTAACCCCGAGTTCACGGGCCGAGAAAATGTTTATTTGGCGGCCGCTGTCATGGGCTTGTCGGGCACAGAGACCGATGCTTTGTACGAAAGCATTGTCGAATTTTCTGGCATACGCGAGTTCATTGACCAGCCCGTGAAAACCTATTCGAGCGGCATGTATGTGCGCTTGGCCTTCTCCATTGCCACCAGCGCCAACCCCGATATTTTGGTGATTGACGAAGCCCTGAGCGTGGGCGATGGCGCGTTTGCCAAGAAGTCGTTTGAACGCATCATGCAACTCAAAGCGCAAGGCACCACGGTACTTTTTTGTTCGCACTCAATGTACCAAGTGGAATCCTTTTGCGACCGCGCGGTGTGGCTAGACCATGGGCAAGTGCAAATGGAAGGGCCTGCATCTGATGTGGTGGCCGCCTACACCGACAGCTTGCGTGCGGAAGGTGGTGATGGCGCGTTAGACGCAGCGGTATCGGTGGCCGCAGATGCAAGCACCTTGGTTGCGGCCTTGGCAGATGCCACTGCAGCATCCACAGGCCTCACGCGCATCACCGGCATTGAGGTGACAGTGGACGGCTTACAAGGGCGCGAATTGCAAGCGGTTAGCTTGCAAAGCGATGTACAAATTACCGTGAAGTTTGAGTCAGACCCCACGCAGCCCTGCCCTACATTTGCCACCGGCTTTGCATTGCCCGACGGTCAAATTTTTACCAGCGCATACACTTTGTTTGATGGTGTGACCATTGCGCGCGATGCGCAAGGCCGTGGCCAAGCCACCGTCGTATTTGAAAAATTGCCGCTAATGAAGGGCCGTTTTTCAGTGGGCGCTTATTTGTTCGACGAGCGCGCACTGCACGTGTACGACGTGGTGTTACAAGCCGCCACCGTGGTGGTGACGCAGCCCGGTGTGCATCAAGGTTTTGTGCAATTGCCGCACCGCTGGCAATAAAACTACGGCTTTTGCGGCGTTTGCAAAGCGCCCAACAAATCGTAAAACTGCTGCTCGGGCGCGCGCATCACGTGCGGGCCAATGCAATCTAAGGCGGTTTGTGTCAACTGCTCTGGCGTGCAGTTGTTGGGGTCGATGGCAGGATACAAGGTGAGCAAATGCCGCTGTGTTTGGGCGTTGTATTCAATGGCCGCAGGCACCACTTGTGCGCCCGTCAGCTGAGCCAATTTGGCTGGGCCGGTTTGCAAATAAATGGTTTGACCCATGAACTGAAACTGTTGCTCGGGTTTGTCGGCGGCGGGTTCGCGTACATCAAGGGCCACTGTCAGCACGTGCTGCGGTTGCTTGAGCCAACGCACTGAACCGATAGGGCTTTGGTCGGTGTAAAAAATAACAGGTGCATTGCAGCTTTCGGCCGAGCGCTTGTGCACACCCAACCAAAACTCTTTTTCTTCGGGCGTGCAAAACTCTAAGTTGCGACGCGACGCAATGGAGGTGATGGGCGCGCCGCCACACAGATGGTGCAAGGCGCCGTTCATGAGCAACCAGCTGCCGTGGTGCACAAAGACTACAATGACCGAGCCTTTGGCAAGTGCCTCGGCGAAGTGCGTGGCGCCTTCAATGTCGATGCGTTTTTGAATGTAAGACGCTCGGTACAAGTAGGTCTCGTCGCACATGAATTGACGGTAGGCTGCCAGATCAAAGGGCATGGCCAATGCGGGCGGCTGGTCTTCAGCCAACGCTTGCGCTGAGCCTGCTTCAGCGCGTGCAGGTGCAGCGCTTGCAGCTTTTGCCGGTTGAAGCCAAGAAATTAGCCGTTGCCACATGTTGTAATTCTGAATACCGTGATATTGTTTGCTCAATGATAAAACATCGCTACGCCCACGAAATTGACCCCAACGGTGGCAGTGCCGCCGCGGTCTTGGCCCGCATGGTCGAGCCCGGTCAGCGCGTGCTCGAGCTGGGCACTGGCCCCGGCACCGTCACACGCATTTTGCACGCCAAAGGCTGCAAGGTAACGGGCGTAGAGATGGACCCCGAAACACTGGCCACGTGCGCACCCTTTTGCGAGCGCACAGTGCAAGCCAATCTGGAAGACCCGCAATGGGCGGCGCCGTTAGCCGGCGAAAGCTTTGACGCCATCATTTGCGCCGACGTACTGGAGCACCTGCGCAATCCACGCCCCTTGCTGAACCAGTTGCACAGCTTTTTAAAGCCAGGCGGCAGCATTTTGATGTCCTTGCCCAATGCCTCGCACCTGACGGTGGTAGCCAGTTTGCTGGGCGGGCGCTTTCCGTACCAAAAGAACGGTTTGTTAGACCACACGCACCTGAAGTTTTATGGCCGCGAAGACCTTGAAGCTTTGCTGCGCGAATGCGGTTTGCTGTGGCAACACTGGCACACCGTGCAAGTGGACCCCGCGCAAGCCGAACTCAAAACGTATTGGCACCAACTTGACGAAGCCACACAGGCTTTGCTCAAAACAAAGTGTGCCGATGGCGAGGTTTACCAGCATGTGGTGCGTGCACAGCCGGCCACAGAGTCGGCGCATTTGCAACGACTTGAACACGACCGCGTGGCCATGATTGCAGCACAAGAGGCGCAAGCGCAATCATGGATGCTTGAAAAACAAGCACTGACGGCGCTTTACGACCAATTGGCTGCCCACGGCAAAAACACACAAGCCACGTTGACCTGGACCGAATCGCAATTGCAAAATCACAAGCAATCGATTGAAGAATTGCACGCAGAAATTGAGGTGCTAAAGCAGTCAACTTCGTGGCGAATCACGGCGCCGCTGCGCAAGCTACTGCGCAAGATTTCCGATTGATTGACACTAGGCCTGCGCCCTAAGTACAGAGCCTTGACTCAGATTTAGCGCCGAATGCGGCGCCACACCGACACCCATTTTTTGAGCGGGTGATAGAGATTGCGAAGGCCCGGTGTGTTCAACACCAGTTGTTTGAGCCACGAAGTTGGCACGCCCGCCACCTGACTCTGGCGCGTCATTTCTTCCACAATTTGCTGAATTTCGGGCAGCGTCAATTCCACCTTGAGCAAGTCGTGTTTGGCTTTGGCTTTGGCGTAGTACTCGTTCAACACGGCTTGGCGTTGAATGGCTTTGTCCAGTTGATCGGGTACACGGTACAAAGAAGTTACTTTGGGAATCAGTTTGAAATCGTTTTTCAACGAATAGCGCACCCACAAGTTCCAGTCTTCTAAGTTTTCCAAATCCAAATCGAAGCCACCATATTCTTCGTAAAGCTTGCGCTGAAACAACACAGTTTGGATGGGGAAATAATTGTGATGCCACAAGGTGGCGCGACTAAAGGGCTGGCGATGAATGAGGCTGTGCGTGATGTTCTCGTACACCCACGGCTCTTCGCTTTGCACATGCGTGCGCACTTCGTAGCTGAGCGAATACACCGCTCCTAGTTGGGGCTGCTTGAGCCATTCGCTCACCAACACCTCTAGATGATCGGCGTAAAACAAATCGTCATCGTCTAAGAAACAACACAGCTGACCCGTGGCAGCTTCTAAGGCTTTGTTGCCCGCCACACAGCGGCCCGATTTGGCCAGCGGCACATAGACCACTTTGGCCAACACACCGCTGCTGCGCAAGGCATCGATGGCCGCTTTGGCGCTTTCTACGCCCTGACCACCATCTTCCACCACCACCAACTCAATGGGGCCGCCCAGGTGCGCATAAGTTTGATTCGCCACACTGGCCATGGCCTCGTGCAACTTACCGGCACGGCCGGGCATGGTGCGCATCAGCACACTCACCAGTGGTGCGCCCTGCGCTGAGGCTTTGGCGTGTTCAATGGGCGACTGCGCAGCCACAGGGTATTCGTAGAACGCACCTTCACGCGCCATCTCGTAATCCCACATTCGAAACGGAAACTTCTCTTGGCTTTGGCGACGTGTACTTAAGAACTGAGGCGCCAGCTTCATAAGCGTCCAAGTTTGCGCCAGCAGTTTGCGGCGCATGCCCGGGAACAAAGGCCGCATGGCAAACAAGCCTGCAAACATGGCAAAGCCTTGAAGCACCTCATGGCGACGGCCATAGCGGCAGCGCAACAACACATTGGCCAACGTGCTGCCCAAGAATTGTTGCGGTTTGATTTGCGCTGCTTCTTCGTATGTGAAATGCCACACTGTGGCATTGGGTACATAGCGCAATGTGTAGCCGTGGTCACGCAATCGGTAAGACAGCTCCACATCTTCGCCGTACAAAAACAGCAAGGGCTCGTAGCCCTTCACGGCTTTGAGCGCTTCAGTTTTGAACAGCACACAGGCACTTGAACACCACGCTGTTTCGCCCGTGACAGGGTGATAGTCTTTAGGGTGCTCGTAGGGTTTTTGACGGCACTCCCAAGCGGCCACGTTGGCGCCCACTTGGCCAGGGCTTTGTGTGGCATCTTGTTGAGCCGTGCGCAGCAAGGTGGTGAGGGTGTCGTGCTCAAACTCCAGGTCAACGTTGGTGACCCAAAAGAAAGGCGTGTGCGCCAAAGCCAGGTTGTGGTTATGACCGGCGCCAAAACCAATATTGTCGCCTTGATGTAATTGCACACTGGCAAAACTTTGGCCGATGGCGCTGCCAGCTGTGTTCAACTGCGCTTGCAACGCGGCGTAGGTGCCGTCGGTGGACCCGTTGTCGAGCACACACAAGTCAATCTGGTCACAGGGCAAATCTTGTTTGCGCAAACTCGCAAAAAAGGCGGGCAGCCATTTTTCAGAGTTGTAGGTGACGATGGACAGGGTGAGGACAGGGGCGGGTCTTGTTGTTGTCTCTTGCATTGGCCGCGTTAATTTCAATTTCTTGAATTATCCGCGAAAGGGCTTGAGCTTGAGTGCAGGCTTCTCAACAAAATGCCAAGACAGGGCGGCCAGTGCGACCGTAATCACAAAGGTGCTTAAAAGATACGCAAACAACGGCATGTGCGGCCAATACGACACCAGAGTTTGTTGTACGGGAAAGGCATAGATGTAAATACCGTAGGAGTAGTCGCGGGCATGCATGCGTACCAGCCATGGCTGACGCGCAAGGCCAAAGGCCAAAACCACAAAGGGCAGCACCACCCATGCTGCCATGGCAAACCATTGTGGCTGCACACTAAGGCACAACCACAGCACCAAGGCCAACAACGCATTGGACAGGGTGAAGTACTTGTTCAATTTGAAACAAAACAAACTGGCACCCACCAGGAAATACACCCCACACATCGGTACTTGGCGCAAGTCGGTGCGGTACATCACCAGAGCTTCGCTTGTTGTACCGGCCCAGAGCGCTGCCAGCAGCATGAACACCACAGACATCACCCCTACAGCCCAGGCCATCAGGCGCTCGGATGACGCCTTGAAGGCGGCGGCGAGAAGGCCCAGTAAGGCCAGCATCAGGTACATGAAAAACTCAACGGGCAAACTCCACAAAGAACCGTTCACTGCGTGCGGCAGCCTGTTGTTGGCAAACACGCCAGGCAAGTGATAAGTGATGTACAGCGCCATGTTGGTCAGGTAGCCACGCGTGTGTTCATTGCGCCAGTAGGTGCCTGCGTCTAGCGTGGTCAGTAGTGGCCCCAACACCAACACACTGAGGAAGGTGCAGACCGCCAAACCCGGGAAAATTCGCAGTGCGCGCTTGGCCAAGAAACGCAGCACATGAGGGTCGCGGGTCCAGCTTTGCGCCACCAAATAACCGCTGATGGCAAAGAAAATATACACACCCAAAGGCCCCATGGGCACCCACTGCAAAAACAAGGGCTCGGGCAAGCCTAAAAACACAAAGGCATGCCCATACAAAACCAAACAAGCCGCAAACCAACGCAACGCGGTGAGGTTGTTGTGGTGATCGGGTGCCTGCATCACCCCGGCGCGCTCAATAGGCGCCATTGCGAACAAACACCACCTTGATGGTTTTGAACAAGATGGCCAGGTCGTACCACAGCGACCAGTTTTTGACGTACCAAACGTCGAGGTAGACGCGGGTTTCGTAATCGACATCGTTGCGACCACTCACCTGCCACAGACCTGTCATACCGGGGCGCACCATGAGGTAGTAGCTTTTTTCAAGGCCGTATTTTTGCAACTCGTCTTCCACAATGGGCCTTGGCCCCACCAAGCTCATTTCGCTTTTGAGCACATTGAACAGCTGGGGCAACTCATCAAGGCTGGTACGACGCAAAAACGCACCCATGCGACTGATGCGAGGATCGTCTTTGAGTTTGTGCTCTTTGTCCCATTCGGCTTTAAGTTGGGCGTTGTGTTGGAGCAAGCTTTGCAACTGCTGCTCGGCATTGGGCACCATCGAGCGAAACTTAAAACAATTGAACTTTCGACCGTTTTTACCAATGCGCTGATGTGCAAACAACACGCTGCCACCTTCTAACTTCAGGCGCAAGGCAATGATCAACATCAGGGGCGATAACAGCACCAGCAACAAAGCGGCCACAGAGGTATCAAACAAACGTTTGGTTAAGCGTGCAGGCCAACGGCGCAGGTTGTTGCGGACACGCAATAGGGCCACTTCGTGTGAGAAGAAGTGTGACATGTCGGTGCCATACAAAGGCACGCCGCGCATGGCCGGAATGACGCTGATGTCGGTGGCACCCCATTGGCTAAGGGTGCGCAGCCAATGCTCACGTTGCTCGGCTTGCGAATGCTCCAAGGCAATGACCCATTGAATGCCAGGCTGGTCGGCCAAGACTTCTAGCTGATGCAAATTTTGCAACGTGTGCCCTTGCAGTTTGAGACGTGGCGTGGACTCTTCAACGTCCACATAACCGGCCACTTCAAAGCCCATGCGAGGCTCACTTTCAAGGGCAATGGCAGCCTCGCGGGCGTTTTCACCGTGGCCAATGATGATGGTGGGTCGAATCCAGAGGCCCATTTTTTTGAGCATCCAACGCGTGATCACACGGCCCCACACTACCATGGCCACCGCCAACACCCACACCAAGAGCCACCACAAACGTGAGGAGTTCCAGCGAGCAGAGGCAACCAAGGTCATGTCGAGCAAAGCCAAGCTGCCCATAAGGCGCAGGATGTCGCCCAGCTCGTCCCAAAACGGGCGACGGTCGCTGTAGTGCTGAAAGCGCATGAGGAACAACATAAGCCCCAAAAACACCAGGCCACTCCACGCCACATAACGCTGCATGTCTTGCGTGGAAAACCACACACTGACGTTTTGACTGGGATTGACCGCCACATTGATGAGCGTGGCCAAGGCAAAGGCGATGGCAAATGCAATGGCGTCGCCCAACAAAATGGCGAACTTGGAAACCCGAACCTGAAACAGCGACAGCGTGTTGATCATGCGTGCGGCTGCCAAAAAGATTTGTACATGCTAAGGCGCCGGTTGAGCGCATTGGGCCACAGGCGGTGCCACTGGCCCATTTTGTAGCCACATAGCTTGATGGCGTTGCTTGTGACCATTTGCATCAGGCCGACCAGCCGGCCGTGGGTTTTGTCATTTGCAAGCATTTGCAAGTGGGCCCACTGATGACGCATGAGGCGCCAGCCTTCGCCCTCGACACGGCCAAAGCTTTGCAAGAGCCATGGGTTTTGAGCGTGAAAGACGCCGGTGTCAAACATGCGCTGAAAATCCTGTCGACCGTTGTACTGGTGTGAATGATAAACGGCCGCATCGGCTTGGTACTGCAGGGATTGACCCGATAGCAAGAGCTTGCCGGCTGTGAAGGTGTCTTCGCCCAAAGGCAGTCCGGCAGGCAGCCCGCCTTGCGCTTGCAAGGCCGAAAGGCGGTAGGCGCCAAAGGCATTGGAAAAGAAGCAGACTTTCAAACCCCAACGGGCTTTGTCTTGCAGGGTCACCGTGCGCGATTGGTCGGGGTAATTGAATTGGCGGGCGTGGGCCTCTAGCCAAGCAGCTTGGGGCTTGGGCAATTGGCGGCCAAAGGCGGCGGCCACCTGCGGGTTTTGAAAGGCGGCAAGCAAGTTTCCCAAGGCCTGCGGTTGGGCCAAGACAGCGTCTTGGGTCATGAGCACCACGACCTTGGGGGGCGAATGAGGATGGGCTTGCAGTGCTTGGTTCAAGGCCCATTGGCGGGTACCGCCATGGTCAAACTTAGCCGCCTTGACGTGCAACAAGGTGAAGGCGGGGCCTTGGCTAGATGTTTCTGAGGTATGTGCAGTTTTTGTCAAGTAAGCGGCCTGAACCGCCTGCTCTGTGAGTGCCAAGCTGCCATCGGTAGAGCCTGAATCGACCACCACCACCCGCGCTGGCTGGCGGTGCTGGCCTTGCAAGGCCTGCAGCCATTGGGACCAGTCTTGCAAGCCGGGGTTATAAGTGGGCACCACCAGCCAGAAAGGCGCAGTCTCATCGCCGGTCAATGCAAGCGAATGCAAGCCTGAATCCACGCTTGCGTTCAAGCTGGCTTGAGGCGTCTGACGGGGGTTTTCACCCGTCAATGTGACCTGGGACACAGTGGTTGTCAAAGTGGGGCAATCTATAATTTCTAATCGCTAATTTAAGAAAAAGTACTCATTGTTGCGCCGCCCTTTTCCTGCACTTGCATTTGCCCTCTTTGCGCTAACTGTGGCCGGCGCACCGACAAGCACCAAATTGGGTGGCCTGGCGTGGGTACTGCTTTGCTTAATGGGATTTTGGGCATTTTTGCGGTCTGAGCGAATTCAGCGATCTAACATTGGCTTGCAATTCACTGCCGACGGTGCCTACACAGGTCCATCGCCAGTAGAGGAAGCCGCCAGAATCTGGCTTTTTGCTTGCCTTGCTGCCACTGCCATTCGAATCATACCGCACGCATTTTGGCAAGATGACTGGGATCGCCGGCATGCCGAAATTCGCCTGGTACTGGGCGCCATGGCCACCGTGGCCTTGGTCAAATGGCCGCCCTTTTATCGCCTCATGGGCGCTCAAAAACGCAGTTTGGGCGATGCCTTGGCCATGGCGTGCGCTGTGGGCATGGGCGTTACTGCCTTGTATGGCCGCGAAACCCCCCTGCACGCCATTGCCTGGGCCGTCAGCCTCAGCTTCTTGGTGTGCTTGCTTGCACCCATGGTGCTAGACCCCAGCATTGCCAGTGGCCATCGTAAATTTTGGGCAGTGGCCGTCATCATGGGTTGCATGGGCGTGGTCTTGAGCCAATCTCGCGGGGTTTATGGCTTGCTCATTTGGGTCGCCTTGGCCAGCTACGTGGCCGCCTCCAACCGCACATTGCTGCAAATGTCGACATTCCGATTACGCACATGGTTGTCGCTGGGCTTGCTGTTTGGCAGTTTAATTTGGATGCTGTCGGTGCAACCCGCTTGGTTGACTTCTGTTATTCACCGTCTGTCTGAAGTATGGATAGAAGCATCCATGTCGCAAAGTAACCCCGGCGAAGCCGCCAACACCTCAGTAGGCTCGCGCTTGTTTTTGTGGAGCAAAGCCTTGGATGCCATTGAAGCGCAGCCTTGGTTTGGCTATGGCAAAGAAAACAGCATCGCCATGATCAAGCAGTGGGGCTTGGAGATCAATTCAGTTCAAGTGCAAAAGCTGGGGCACTTGCACCACGAGTTTTTGGACGCGTGGGTCAGTCATGGGCTGATGGGCATCATCAGTTTGTTGGTGCTGGCCACGGGCATGGGCTTGGTGGTGCGCAAGTTGTGGGTGCCGCATCCGCGCGCGGCGCAGGGCATCTTGGGCATTTTGTTCATGCACCTGACGGCGGGTTTGTCGAACACCAACATGGTCCATAACTACTATGGGGCCATGTTGTCGTTGAGTATTTCACTGGCGCTGGTGATGGCGGCCAGTGAAGAGACAAAATAATTATCTCGCCAGAACTGCTTCCAAAGCCTTGCCCGTGTGCGTACCCAAGCGCACCACTTCTTCGGGGCTGGCACTGGCCACCACTTGACCTCCCGCCTTGCCACCATCAGGGCCCAGGTCAATGATCCAGTCGGCTTCGGCAATCACATCCAAGTCGTGCTCAATCACCAACACGCTGTGACCCGCGTTCACCAAGCGGTGCAACACGTGAATCAGCTTGTCAACGTCGGCCATGTGCAGGCCCACGGTAGGTTCGTCTAGCACGTACAAAGTGTGCGGGGCTTTGTTGCCGCGCTTGCCCACTTCGTCTCGCACCTTGGTGAGTTCGGTGACCAACTTGATGCGTTGTGCTTCGCCGCCGCTTAATGTTGGACTGGGTTGTCCAAGTGTGAGGTAGCCCAATCCCACGTCTTTTAAAAGTTGCAGTGGATGCGCAATAGACGGCATGGTTTCGAAGAAGCCAACCGCTTCGTCCACTTCCATTTTGAGCACGTCGCCAATGCTTTTACCTCGCCAAGTGACGGCCAAGGTTTCGGGGTTGAAGCGTGCGCCATGGCAAGCTTCGCACGGCACCTTCACATCGGGCAAGAAACTCATCTCGATGGTTCTGAGGCCCTGGCCTTCGCAGGTGTGGCAACGCCCCTCGCCTGTGTTGAAGCTGAAACGGCCTGCTAAGTAGCCGCGGGCTTTGGCTTCTAAAGTTTCAGCGAAGAGTTTTCTAATCGTGTCCCAGAAACCGATGTAGGTGGCGGGGCAGCTGCGCGGTGTTTTGCCGATAGGGGTTTGGTCTACTTCCAATACGCGGTCGACAGCTTCGAAGCCTTTGAGTTCAGTGCAGCCTGTGAGAGTTGGGAACTTGCCTGCGTCTTGTTCGTCGCGTCCTGCTTTGGTGCTGCGTTGGCTGACGTGAGTTTGCACGTTGGCCAGCAACACGTCGCGTGCCAAGGTTGATTTGCCAGAGCCGCTGACGCCGGTGACGGCGACCAATCGTTGCAGCGGAATTTCCACGTTGACGTTTTGCAAGTTGTGCAAATTGGCGCCTTTGAGTTCCAACCACTTGAGGGTGGTGATGGCTTCTTGTGGGGCGTTCAATGCTTTGGATGCTTCTGCGGCAGCCACTACCGCGGCTGCAGCTTGTGCCTTTTTAGAAATCTTTTTAGCGGCAGGTGCATCCACCAGTTTCTCTGGTTTTTGGGCATTGGCAATGGCATCAAACACGGGCATCAATCTGCGTGTTTGCAAGGGGTGCTTCATGGCGTGCAGCAGGTATCTGCCTGTTTGCGAATCTTGGGCGTCGGTGATGTCTTTGACACTGCCTTGCGCCACCAACTTGCCACCACGCTTGCCTGCGCTGGGGCCGATGTCGATGATGTGGTCGGCTCTTCTGATGGTGTCTTCGTCGTGTTCCACCACCACCAAGGTGTTGCCTTTGTCGCCTAGCTTGTGCAATGCGTTCAATAAGATTTGATTGTCGCGCGCATGCAAACCGATGGTGGGTTCATCGAGCACGTAGCACACGCCTTGCAAGTTGCTGCCCAGTTGGGCGGCCAACCTGATGCGCTGTGCTTCGCCGCCGCTGAGTGTGGGGGCGCCGCGGTCTAGCGTGAGATAGCCCAAACCTACTTCTTCCAAGAACTCCAAGCGGCTTTCAATTTCAGGCAACAGATCGCGCGCGATGTCGTTTTCTCGTTGCGTCAGCTCTTTGGTTTTGGCCAAGCTTTGAACCCATTTACGTACGTCCGTCACGCTCAT
>JACCDI010453146.1_pt1 | contig 43525 bp, 38 predicted proteins | sample 7442791 | NCBI WGS metagenome assembly JACCDI01 (sample SAMN15323434, study PRJNA562643) | freshwater metagenome | isolation source: river surface water | place: USA:Blue River Watershed | collected 2017-08-15 | reverse complement strand
TACACGAATTCTTAACCAGTAAATCCACTTCCAAAAAACAAAAAGAATATGTCAAAAATGAAATCTTCAAAATGCAATATCAACATTTCGTCAAAACCTACAAAGAAATTCAAAAAGATATTAAAAAGAAGAATTTAGTCAAATGAAACCCCACTTAAAATAAAAGATGATAGCAAAAAAGCTCTGAATTTAAAAATTTATATGAAAAATGCTTTTCACAGGGAAACCTGTGATGAGTTGGGAGGCAATTGAGCCAAAAGCCCCGTTGTTTTTCATAATTCACGTATTATTATTTTTCTTTACGTTTCTATTTTATCAAAAATGTTTGATAAAAAACTGATAGGAAAAAAGCTAAAAAAATAAAAATCTATAAGAGAAGTGTCCAGCCCCAGACAACAATGTTGAGATGGGGTGGTCTGGTGGGAATTACCTACTGGATCAGGACTGTTTGATGTGTATCACGGTCTCCCTAAGGGAGATTGGAGCGTATGCTGAAATTCATAATTCACGTTTATATGTTTTTTATAAAAAAAACTGCAAAAAAAGGTTTTAGATCTTCAAAATCATTATATTATATAAAACACGATCATACTGTGTAAAATGGATCATTTGAAGCCTGTTTATTTCGGAAATGGCGAAAGCTATTCTGATGATGAAGATGCCTATGACTTTCCCACTCCTGAGCCTTCTGAAAACGGAGATGAAGAGGAAGATGATCCTACTGAAGACGCTTCGAGCGTATTGAGTTCGTCAAGTTCCAGTGAGGATGAAGAGGAAGAGGAAGAGGAAGATGACGAGGAGGATGATGATGATTCTTCTTCGGGATCTGAATCGGAAGATGAGACGGTCGATCCGGCTGAGGCTGATCCTGTTCAGTTTCCCGTTTCCATTCACATTTGTTTCCCGAATGATAAGGGAAGATGCGTCCATCCCACTTGTGAAAATAGGCATATATCATCCTTTTTCCATATCTGTCCTTATGGGATAGATCGGGATAGTGTTTGCAACCGTTTTGGATGCAAAAACTTCGGCAAGGGGTTTGATCAGAAGGATTGCCCTTATTTCCGGACCATCAGTCAGATTTGCAAGAAGCCAGATTGTCCCTATTTCGGTAGGAAACACACTGATGTTCCAGTTACACCTCGTTATATTCCATCGAAGAGGCCTCTTGAGAATGCAGTGATGCCTTCTGCCAAAAAGTCTTAAACCGATTGGAAATATTTATAATTCTTGTATTAAAAAATCAATTTGCACAAATGAAAAAGGTATTATTACATCTTTTAATTCTTGTTGAATGGAAATAGGAATTTCCATTTTCGCACATAACATGACACATTTTGCATCTATATTGGAGGGTAAAGAGAGATAAATAGGATCATTATGAATAAAATGAGAAGAAGATATGGTTATCTTTGAAGAAGAAGAGACACATGTATTTTGAGGAGTCCAACTTGGTAAAGATGCTTGAAAATACGGAAAAGATTCAGTTTGTGCATTTTGTCGAATGGATTGTGGATGAGAGATGTGACAGTGTAATTCAAAGTGAAGATTCCATTCAACATCTTTGAGAAATAATTGGCCACGTTTTTGTTCAATTCCAAATAATCCATATTTCATTTGATCATCTGTTTCTGAAATATTTGTTTTAAAATAGGATATATTGGAATCTAAAGATTGATAAATCATACAGCAAAGATCTTGGATCATCCATCTTTTATTCTTTGAATTTTTTAATAATATACCTTGTGGTATCATGGTTTGTGAAAAGATGGTTTGATCTGATATTTGATATGAATTTATAACTTTTTTACAAGGTATTTGACGAACTGGATCAGGCATACAATTAGTTAAAATTTCATTTCCATGTAAATGTAAATAGAAAGAAGGAAATAGATCATTTTGATATTTCCATTCAAAATGAATATTTGTGTTTTTATCATATCCATCTGTCATTACCCATTTCTTTAAACCCATTTGATATTTGGTCAAAGTCTGATGAGGACCCATTTCACCTTTTTCACCTTGAGGACCTTTTTCACCTTGAACTCCTTTTTCACCATCTCGGCCATCTTTTCCTTTTGGACCTGTATGTCCAATTGATCCTTGTGGTCCTTGAAGTCCTTTTTCACCTTGAGGGCCTTTGGGTCCAGGCATACCTCTCAAACCAGCTGGACCGGGTGGACCCACTAATCCAGGAATACCTTGAGCACCTGTTTTTCCGGCAATACCTTGAGGACCCCGAGGACCAGGTAATGATTCACCACTGGGTCCAGGAAGACCTCTTTGGAGAGTAAAAGCTTCAGAAGAGATCCATTTGTCAATTTGGATGGGAAGAGTTTCTTTGAGAAGTTTAATTTCATTTTGCATTTTTTGGATCTGTTTTTCAAGATCAGATGGAGTAGAGAGAGATTTCATCAATTCATCCAAATCCATTTTTTCTGTTTATAGAGTTTATTTTATCAAGTGCTGAAACACGCACTTTTTAGAGAATTATGAGGGGTTAAACCCCCCATTGACGTTTTTTACGTCAAAAGGAGAAAGAGGAAACGTAGGGCAATCACCCATGCGATGACCAAAACCATCGGGTGACGGTTGTTATAGTTGGCCATGACAAAGGTGGCGAAAGCGAGAAACTGCAAAATGGCCTGAGTAGCCGTAAGCATTTTCTTTCAAAAGAAGTATTATCCATTATCTTTTTTATATTTAGAGATAATATGCTATCAAATTTTATTCAAATGGAAGTCAATATAAAGAAAAATGATTTCTTTATATACCCTTTAATTTGATCAAATGAAGATTTTAAAAATAATAATATTTCAAAAAATGTATTACCTATAGTTTGATCGATATCTCGAGATATAAACACTTTCAAATACATTTATGAACTATAACATGCTAAAAAATGAATTCCCTTAAAAAGTAGACAGAGAAACTTAGATTTTAGAGATTATTTTGTCTATTTTTTCAAGTCGAGACATGAAAAACATATAAAGACGAACCAATTTGAAACACTTTTTTATAAAAAATATTTTTAGAAAGTGAATTTTTAAAAATGAAATCAATATAAAGAATCATTTTCTTTATATACTCAAAATTTGATCAAATCAAAATTTAGAAATAAATAATATTTCTAAAATTGTTTTATATACAGCATGATCGATATCCCGAGATATCAACACTTTCAAACATATTTATGAACTATAACATGCTAAAAAATGAATTCCCTGAAAAAAATAGACAGAAAAATGTAGATTTTAGAGATTATTTTGTCTATTTTTTCAAGTCGTGACATGAAAAACATATAATCAGAAACCAATTTGAAACACTTTTTTATTAAGATTTTGAAAGTAGTCCCTGAAAAAATAGACAGAAAAACTTAGATTTTAGAGATTATTTTGTCTATTTTTTAAAGTCGTGACATGAAAAACATATTGATATTAACCAATTTGATCAAATGAAATCAATATAGAGAATCATTTTCTTTATATATTAAAAATTTGACGGGACCATTCGGTCCCACTGGCAAACGAAGTTTGCCGACGACTTTCCGAAGGAAAGATGATAAAAAAGTGATTTATTCATTTTTGCGAGTTTTGGAGTAGAGACCTTTTGGAGTGACGAAACCGACTCGAAGAGGATTTTTGGATTGAACAGATTTAGCATCATAAATTTCAAAAGAGTCAGGATTGATATATACTTTATTCACTTTTTCAGGAAGATTCACAAGAGTTTTATCTGGATCACCCCTTGCCAAATACATCTTCTTCTTTACTTTATCTACTAAATAAATCTTCTTATCATGATAAATAGCTAAAGTCAATTGACGAGATTCTTGTTTTGTATTGGCTGAACGAGATGAATAAACTACATCTTTTCCTAACTGAGGGAAATAGGCCATACCTTCAGCATCTTGTCCAAAATCAAAACAACGATAATCACCTTGAATATCAGGTGCATTCAATACACAATCAAATGCAGATTCCATCATAATCATCTTTAATTCATCCAAAACAATCTGTTTCTTTTGTGAGATCTCTTCAATATATTCATCTGTCGATACCTTCTCTTTATCCAATTTCATCTCATCAGGACCTAATACACTAAAATAACGGAAAATCTCAATATTACGATCTGCTTCTGGAAGAGCAATATGTGAGTTACGACGAACACCACGTCCAATGACTTGTTGAATTCTCATTTGATTCCAATAAGGTTCCATAATATGAATCTGACGAATATTTTTCAAATCTAAACCTTCTGCACCTGCTGAGGTAGCAAGAAGAATTTTGCAAAGATTTCCTGTTTTATTCTCTTCACTGGTAAACATACGCAAAATCTCTGTTTTTTGTTCTTGATCTTCTGTTCCTGAATACATTGTATATCTTGGAACATCACCTCCTTTTGTAGTATCATGATAAGGAGCAAATCCATTAAAATCAAGAATTTTGGTAAAGATTTCAACACCTTCTAAAGAACGGAAATTGGAATACACAAAGACTAAACCAGGACTCTGTTGAATATTATCTAACATCATTCTCATTTTGGGTGAAAGTTTATCTAAACCTTCCGGTCCAGGACGCAAATAACGATCTCCCTCTTCGATCAATTTACCTAAAGCTTTTTCAATACGTCTCTTGTAATCACTTGCAAGTTTACCATCTTCATTTAACATCATTTCCAATTGAGCCGATTTTACAAATGCATTATTCATATTTGCATTATTCTCATTCTTCTTTTTCAAAGTAACAATAAATTTAGGATCTGGATAAGGACGAGGCACCTCTTCAGGAAAGACAAAATTTGAAGATTGACGCGAAAAGACACGGAATGTGCTCTTTATCTGATCTTTTCTTTTACTTCCTCTCGCTTTTGCAGATCCCCTCTCTGATTGTCTCTCTTTATTACGCAAAATATTATAAATTTGATATTGATAATTACTCATATTTACACGATAAAAGTCACGATAAATTACTTCAGGATAATTTGTAGTTAAAGGTTTGTAAAATGAAATTAATCCTAAAATACGACTTTTAAAAACACGACTCATGGAAGGCTTGATACGATCACCCTTCTTTGGATCTTCTTGAATAAAATATCTACGGAACTCTTCTCCCTCTTCTTCAATTGGGAATAAAGTAAAATTCTCTATTTCTTGCAATTTTTTCGCATCAACTCCATGATCTTTACATGTCTTTTCTAATTTTTCAATTGTTTCACGATATTCATCTGAATAACTTCTTACCGTAATATGAAAAGCAATCGATGCATTCACTTTATTCACTTCTAAATAATCCACATAGGGAACTTTTGCCAATTGAGCTTCTAATTCTGTTAAATCCCATCTCTCTCCATATTTAGGATCTACATGTGTAATACGGAAATTTGTAATTTCTATATATCCACGAAGAACATTCATCAAAACAGCCACTTCAAAAGCATCATTGATAACTGGAGTTCCACTCAATGCAATGATTTTACAATTTTGAGCATTCATCAATTGTTGATAAATCTCTTTTCCTTGTTTAGATATACCTAATATACCACTTACCATTTTCGATACTAAATTGTGAACTTCATCAATAATAATCACTTTATTATCTAAACTACCAATTCGACGAATCTGTTCTAAAGTATTCGATGCATTATAAGAGACAAAAGAATACTTTTCACGCCATCCATCACGATCACGCTGATAAGCAGGTAATGATTGAATCTCTTTTTCAAAATTGGGTTTTAAAGAAGCAGGTAACATGACAACAATATTTTTCGTTGTTTTTAGATTTTCAGCAATAATAATGGAAGACATTGTCTTACCTGCACCTAAAGTATGATAAAGAAGAACACCACGATAAGGTGATTTGTTTTGCATATAATCACGAAGAAGTTGTTGATATTTAAATGCTTTCTTTTCACCCGGTTTACTGGCCAAAGGTTTTCCATCTGCACGATATTTCAAAAAAGTCTCTGTTACCCATTGTGGAAAAGACTTCTTATTAGGTAAAACCCAAAAAAGAGGTTCTACCATGGAATTACCCACATTCTTCTTCACTTGTTCTACCAATCTCTCTTCATCTGTAGGAGGAAGAGGTTCATTCATAACTACTTCTTCTTTTGAAGGAGTTTTTGGAATGATTTTTTTGGTTTTTTTTGGAAGAACAACTTCTTCTTTTATTTCATTTTGAACAACTTCTTCCATTTTCGGAAGGATCTTCTTCGTCTTCTTCTTCGTCTCCACTACCTCTTTATTATTCTTCATTCCTAATTGATTCATTACAGTATTCATAATTGTTTCCATTTTTGAAAGAAGAACCTCTATTGTTAGAAGATAATATTTATATGAATATTTTCATATAAAATAATTATAAAAAAAAATATAAAAAAATGAAATTTGTTAAAATAAAATAAACTTAAAGACCATCAACAACACCGAAATAGCAAAGCGCTGCTTTAGCAGCATTGACTTCAGCCATCTTCTTTACCAAAGAGCATCCTTCACCTACTACATCTCCTTCCTGATTTCTGACAACAATAATATATTTTCTGACCAATAGTCCTTTATCATTTTCAACCATATCAATCTGTTTCACTTCATATACAGGAAGATATTTTGTATCTTTATAAATACGATGATAATACTGCATCAATTGATCTTTGTAATTATCTTCCTTTTTGATCAATTCTGCAAAATCAATATTATTTTCATACAATCGGAGAATAAAATTCCTACATATTTTGATTCCTTCCATTTCATCTTCATTGCCAAATTCAAGTGATATCGCACCAATCAAAGCTTCAAAAGCATCTTCAAGAACACGTTCATCATTTCTTCCATTTCCAATAATCTCTTTCTGTTTTGACATAATAATCCATTCTTGCAATCCCAAATAACGTGATAGTTTTGCCAAAGTATCTGTCTTTACCAACTTACTACGCAACTTTGTCAAAAATCCTTCTTGTTGATCTTCATATCGCTTAAAAAGATAATTCGCCATCACACTTTGCAAAATACCATCTCCAAGCCATTCCAACCTCTCTCCTGTCTTCTCTTGAAGTGGAATAATACCCTCTGGAACATCACCCTCCAAACGTCCATTGTATTTCTCATACTTCACAAAATCCGTTTTTGTACAATAAGATTCATGTATAAAAGCTTCTTGAAAAACATCGAGATTCCGAATATCGGATACACGAATTCCACCCTTTTTCAGTATCTTCTTGATCACCTCTTTCGTAATCAAACGGTTTGTTTCATTCCATACCGGATAAATAATTACTTCTTTCTTTTCCATTTTATGAATTAGTTGCTCTCTTATTATATCTATCACTTTTTTTAAGTAGGCTTTAGAGAAATCATTTTTTCCGGCATTTCGGTAAAAAATAGAAAAATGGATATAAAATAAAAAGTGTAGAAAAATGAGAAAGATCAATATGTTAAAAACAAAGTGGTATATGGATATGCGTGAAAGGGATTTGAATGAAAAACTTCAATCTCTCTCATTTTCATTTGAATCCAAAGCATTGGATGTAGGAGACATGCAAATTATAGATATTGAATCAAATGAAATTCTATATGTATTTGAAAGAAAAACATTATCAGATCTATCATCTTCGATTACAGATGGTAGATATAAAGAACAAAAACAGAGATTATTACATGCTTTATCACCTAAAATTAAAAAGATTTATGTGATTGAAGGTGATCAAATGAAAGATTTTCATTTAGACAAATCAGTTTTTGAAGGTGTAATGATCAATACAGTGATACGAGATGGAATCATGATATACCGGACAAGAGATTTGGATGAGACTGTGCATATGATACAACATATAGGAAAGAATGTAGAAGATCATTATGAGGAGATTATGAAGAATTATGTGGGAATTGTGGATACGGATTATCAAGTGTTTAAAACAGTAAAAAAAGAGAATATGACAGAGAAAGTTGTTTTCCGAGCCATGCTGACGATGATTCCACAAATATCAAATACGATTGCAGATGTGTTAGTTGAAGAATTTGGAAATATGGAGAAAATGATTTCTCAAATACGAGAAGATACAGAAGATGATTCTTGGCAAATGGTAAAAAAAATTAGTGAAATGAAATATGGATCATCTAAAAGAAGAATAGGAGAAGTGACAGCCATGAAGATTGTCATGAATCTTTTTGATATAGATGATGAGACTAAGAGTGAATGGATGGGAAAAACGAAGAATAAAAAGAAGGTAGGAACACCAAGACCAAGAATGAAGAAGAAGGAATCGGAAGTGTCATCTTTCTTGGCACCACAGGTGCGGAAAGATGCGCCAGCTTCGCTGGTGTCGTCATTATTTAGTGAAGAATAGATTGAAAAAAGGATTTTGATGAATTGGGATTTTGAAGAGTTTGTAAGAATTTGGTTTGATATGTTTCGCGTTGTTGTTGATTGGAATTAGCAGAAGCTTTATATTTTTTACCAGTAAAGATTTCTAAAATCCAATAAGATTCAGGATTGGATTGAATGACTTCATGAATTCGTGTAAATAATTTCTTTTCCCACATTTTTTGGTATTTAGGATTTTCTAATAAATAAGAGACTAAAACATAATCTTCATTTCTACTTTTTTCTCCATTTTCAAGGCTAAAATAATGCATATCCTTGACATGATTACGAACCATAAATTCAATATAAGAACGGAAGAGAGAAGAACGACGTTGAGGAGAGAGATTTTGATAAATTTCTTCGGGTGTTTTATTTTTCATAATTTCCATCATTTCTACTTTTTTATTTTCCATATGATTCATATTCATCATCATTTCATGTTCTTTAACTTCTTCATTCTTTTCTTCTTTTCCTTTTTTCTTTTGATTTTTTTTATTTCTATTTTTATATTTCCTCTCTTCATTTGGTTTTCCTTTTTTATCTTTTTGATCTCTTTGACTTTTTTTCTCTTCATGGCGTTTAGAAGGTTTAAATAAATCATTTTGTGAATAGAAAAAATTACCAAATGAACGTGAAGTTATAGAATTATTTTTACGAACAGAAGTGGATGATATATGAGGACGTCGATGTTTTTTATGTTGATGTTTTTTATGATCTTTTTTTTGAAAACTCTTCATTTCCAATTTTCTTTCAATTTCATTTTCAAGTCTTTTTTTTTTTTGAATCTTTTGTGTTAGTTTTTTCTTTTCTACTTCAATTTGATTTAATTTTTGTGTCTCTTCATCAATCAATTCACCTTTTGTCTCTTTTTCTGTGAGATCCATACGTATTTTCTCTTCACTTTCAATTAATTTTTTTAATTGTTCTTCTAAATTAGATATATTTTCTAATTCATTTTCATTTTCATTTTTCTCTTTTTTCTCTTTTTTATCTTTTGGACCTTTTTGGTCTTTTGGATCTTTTTTACTTTTTTTGATATGAAATTGTTTTCGTTTAAATTTCATTCCTATTGTATAAAAAGAAATATAAAAAAATGTGTAGAAAGAAAAGAAAGAAATGCAAAAGACAGGAACAATTGTAAGAAGATATTCTGATTCTGTTTTAACAGATCATCAATATCAAAAACAAGTCATTCAGGAAGGTAAAAAGATCTTAGAAAAGAATGATTTTCTAAGAAATTTAGATAAAATGATGAAAAATGAAGAATTTCGCAATTTCTATGATAAATATTTTAAGACACATTGTGAAATGGAAACAAGTATTTTATATATGAAATTATATGAAAATTTAGAGAAAGAATATAAAAAAGTATATAAAGATGAAGAGATCCCTCCCGAAGTAATGGCATTTACACTTCGTGAGATCTTTGCAAATCGTGATAGTCGAAAAGCTATAATGAATTCATTTGATCAATTTTGTAATTTATATAAAGAAAATCGGAATCAGATTACTTGGGGAGAATGATGGATATGTTGTTTGATCTCTTTGATTTCATGATCAATAAATTTTTTCAATTTCGGTTTTGGTTTTGTTAAAAATCCAAAAATAATAGTAATAATAAGAGCATTAATAATAAATTCAAGTTTAACATGTAATGTTCCACGGAATGATAATATAAAAGAGAGTGAAACAACAAAAACAGCAAGTAATTGTATCATTCGATCTTGATGAACATAATGAATAATAATAGGTGAGAAATCGACATAATTAAAGAGAGAAGTAAAAAAGAGAATGGATAAAACAATTATGATTTCTTTGTAATGAATTTTAACATTTGAAAGTCGATGAATAAAATGATGAATCGGTTTTTGCATTTTTATCTATAATCAAGTGACAAATAATTTATAAACCAAAAATTTGATCAAATGAAAATTTTAAAAATAAATAATATTTTTAAAAATGTATTACCTATAGCTTGATTGATATATCGAGATATGAACACTTTGAAACATATTTATGAACCATAACATGCTAAAAAAGAAGTTCCTGAAAAAATAGACAGAAAAACTTAGATTTCAGAGATTATTTTATCTATTTTTTCAAGTTGCGACATAAAAAACATATAAAGACGAACCAATTTGAAACACTTTTTTTAAACAACTATTTTGAGATCTTGCAAGATTTTTATCCTAAGATATCTTAACTTTTGAACATTTTTAGGATAAATTTTCATGTCGTGAGATAAAACTGTTATAAAGACGAACTAATTTGAAACACTTTTTTTATAAAAATATATTTTAAAAAGTGAATTTGTTAAAATGGAAATCAATATAAAGAAATGTGGTTTCTTTATATACTCTAAAAATGATGAAATAAAACCTATATAAAGAAATGTCGACTTCGCAACAAGTAGGCAATAAGGCAATAACGATGACTATGAAGGTATTCACAAAGAGATATTAAATGAAATAGAATATTTCTTTGTAAATAGTAATCGTAACATTATCTATTGCATCAAGAATAGGCGAATAACTTGTCTTCGCATATAAAGTTAGCAACAAATTCATTTTTATGAAAGAGTTGCAAAAAATATTTTAAACTTTCTTTGCTAACTTATTATAAAAAGTATTCGTTGCCAAAAGTTGCGAAGATATGTTTTAATTTAGCTAAATGAAAACAATATAAAGAAATCAGTTTTCTTTATATATTTAGAATTTGATCATTTATTTATAAAAAGTTAACATATTTTTTGCGCATGAGATAGTTGATAAGTTTTCGTTCGTCGAGATTGGTAGAGAAGAGAGATATATCTTTTTCAAGGAAGAAAGAATCATCTGGAAAATAGAGTAAAATGGCTAAAAAGAGTATGAAATAGAGAGATGGATTTTTCATATGGAGTCGTAGAAGGATTTGACGCATTTCATACAGAAATTTAGAATGAAGAGAGACAGAAGGTTGATCTTTCATTTTTTGATTTGTAAAATAAAAGTTTCCAATGACATTTTGTTTTCCTTCATTTTGGAGTTTTTGAATATCTTGACGATTTGGTGTTATAAAAAGAATATATTGATTTTCTTGAATGGGAAATCCTAATTGTTGTGTAATCATAAAAATGGGTTTGTCAGATTGGAAAGATGAGATCGGATAAGACACTTCTTTTGTAAAAAAGACTTTACATAATTTCATTTCAAAATATTGTTTCATTTGATCATGTTGAAAAGAAAATATATTTTTTATTTGAATCTGTTTCATATTTCTCCAAACTTTATCATAATCTTCAAATACCAGTTTTGTTAGGAATGGATCTAAAATCACTCTTGAATCTAATAAAGCAATATGACGAAGATAATTGAGTTGTGGTTTTGCATTATGTATATTACTATTTCGTGTATGTTTTAATTGACCTTTAGAAATTTCACGATATTGACTATAATATTTTGAATAATAAAAATCCAATCCAGTTATATATAAATATTTAATCGGATAACACAATAAATCCATAATAGCACATGTTCCTGTATAAGGTCGTGTTCCGAGAGCTTGTTCAAATTTACGAAAACGTTCATCATCCATTACTTTAAATGGTAATTCAAATCTATATTTTCGCACATATCTTGCTATATCCTCTTTAAAAACACCTTGAAATGGGTAAGATGAACATACAAATTTAATACCATATTTTTTATGTAAAGTAGGTGATAATTTATTCTCACCTGGAAAATCCGATATATTTAATGAATTATATAAAATATCTGTTCTTGTTCCTATATCTTTTGATAACTCTTTTGGAAGAGGTATCGATTTATTTAATCTTACCACTAAATCAAATTTGTCAATAATATGTCCTCGTCCTGTATTTAATACTGATTCAGCTGGACCCACCAATGCAACTGATTTACCATCCACATAATCATAAAAGAGTTTCTGATATAACATAAAAAAATGATTCATCATGGATTCTTGATAAATAGACACAACTTGAGTAGGGGGACGATAATTCTCCACTGTAATCGGATCTTCTTTTAATTCAACTTCTTTTTCAACTTCTTTTTTTTCTAAAATTGGTTTTTCAATTTCTGTTTTTTTAGAAATCGGTTTTTCAGAAATTGGTTTTTCAGAAATTGGTTTTTCAGAAATCGGTTTTCCTATTTCTGTTTTTTTAGAAATTGGTTTTTCAGAAACTGATTTTGGTGTTTCAATTCGTATTTCTTGAAGTTGTTGTTTAAATTCTTGATTCTTCTTTTGTAAATATTCATATCGATAATGTGGAGATGTCTGTCTTTTTAATTCTTCTCGAATCTTTCGATCTTCATCTTTTTCTTTACATTCTTTATAATGAAATTGTAAATGATGTTTAAAAATCAGATTTTTACACAAAGGACACATAACATATTGATTTAATATATTCATTCTACTTTTACGTCTAACACAACTCTCTTTTTTTTTCATTCCATTTTAGCGAAGTTATTTTTATTTTTTATAAAATAAGAAATATTTATTTTATTAAATTTTGAGTATATACAAAAAAGAATTATCTTGTAATGGGACCTTGAAGATAATAATTTTTAGGTTGATTACAAGATCTTAGAACAAAGTTATATTGAATAATATTGATAAGATAATTAAGATTACAATTGGGATTTCGAAGTAAATATTGTAATAATTGGTATTGTTGATCAAAAGAGAGAAGCATTTGATTTGTTTGATTGGTAATTTGGTATTTTGAAATCCATGGAACACGATATCCTCTACCTTGTTTTGCTTGGAATTCCATTTTATAAGCAGATTGTAATTGTATGTTATAAAATTGTGTTAATTGAGATAATAGATTTGTATCTCTCTTTAATTTTTCAATAATCAAATTCTTTTTTCGATGTATTACATCATCATAAAGAGACATAGGAATCACATCATTTTGTAAAACTTCTATTGGTTTTTGTATAACAGTAATCTTTACAAATGCAATCGATTCATTACCTAAACCATCATATGCTGTTACTTTATATTCATAATCTCTTTCTGGAATAAATCTCATAATATCTGTATCAAAAGTTGGATAACATGAATTGGGTAAATATTCAGATCGATTTATTGCTACCCATGTATAACTATTTCCTCCAATGGCTTTTATATACACTTCATCTGTATAATATACTGACACATCCGTTTTAGATAATATAATATTAGGTAATACTTGTATAATTACTGTTTGTGATTGTGTAGCTCCAACTGAATTTGTGACTTTACATTTGATATATACATATCCAACATCTTGATCTGGTGTATATATAATCGATTGTGTTGAAGGATAAGATCGACCCTTATCATCTGTCCATTGATATGAAACAACATCACCTGCTATAGCTGTTAATTCAATAGAATTTCCATAAAAGAGTGTAATGACATTGGGTGTAGTTGTAAATTTACCCTCTTCCACCATTTCATAAGGTGTTGAAGATAAGATTTGGATTTGAATTTCCAATTCTTTATAAATAGTAATATTTTGAGTGACTGTTAATGTGGCAGCTCCACTATTTGCAGTAGTCACTACTTGATAAGGTATGATTTCAGGAAAAGTCGTTGACACATTTGGTTTTGCTAAAACTTGATATGTCAATTCTCCAGAGATAATGTTTGCATTAGATGATGTAGATGTCCATAAATATGTCAAATAACTTTGTTCAGCTAAAAGTGAAATAATAACTGAATTGGTTGAATAATTAATTGTATAATTGGGTAATAAAGATAATGTCGTGTTTTGTAAATAGACCGTTTGAGATGTCACAGGATATGAAACTGTTCCATCATTTAATATGGCTGTTAAATAATAAGTGGAATAGGTTGTATTTATAACATTATAAGAGATTGCTGTTGCTCCCCCAATCAAATTTCCATCTCCATACCATTGTCCTGAAACAAATGTCAGTCCTGGTGCAAATGTTCCAGTTAATGTTGTTGTTCCATTCGTTGTAGATGTTTTTAAGAAATAAGGACTTGTAGGTGAAATCGTGAGTGCTGGTAATGCTAATATCTCAATGGTATACGTATTTTGTGTAGTAGATCCATATATATTCGTCACTAAACATGTAAATGTTAAATATCCTGTATAAGTATTATAAATACTTGGATCATATGTGATGGATGGTGCGTTTGGATAAGTTCCAATTCCTTGATCATCTGACCATGCATAACTTACAACATTCAATACATTAAATACAGTCGCAGTGATGGTTGTTGAAAAACTATTGATAAAAATAACATCATAAGTTGCACTTAAAGATACTTGAGGATCGACTTGGATGGTTTGAGATGTGGTTAATGTAGAAACACCTCCATTTGCAGTCAATGCAATTTGATATATTCTATTTAAAGATGATGATGTGGTATTTGTGGGTTGAGCTGTCATTTGATAAGTCGTCGCGCCTCCTGTAATATTTCCATTGGAAGATGTCCATTGATAAGTTAAATAAGATTCATTATTTACAGCAATGGTAAGTGTATCACCTGAATATACAATAGGTTTTGGAGTTGTAAAAATGATATTTTCAGATGTAATTGCTAATGTAGAAGAAGTAATGGTTGTAGAATAGGAAGGAATAATTGTGGATGTGAATAAAGCTTGTTGTAAATATCCAGAATAATTGATATTCGAAACAGTATAGGTAGATCCAGATCCAACAAAATTACTTAAATTATCTCCATACCAATTATTGTTTGTAATAGTATATGAAGATGTATAAGATGCAGATAAGATTAGATCTCCATAAATTCCATTTATTGAATCATACAGATAATAAGGTGTAGAAGGAGAAAGATTAATTGTCGGTTCTCCTAAAACTTTTACAATAATCGTATTTGTTGTAGTAGATCCATAAACATTTGTAGCTGTGCATGAAAATGATACATTTACTGCTGTAGTTGGTGTAAATGAATAAGTATTAGAAGCTCCTGATTGAACCAAAATACCATTTTGATACCATTCATACAAAGTAGCTCCATCTGCTGTTGCTGTTAATAAAACAGGTGTAGGATTATTTAGATAAGTCGTTGATGGAGTTGCAGTCAAAACAACTTGAGGAGAAACAGTAATTGTTTGAGATGTTGATAAAGTGGCTACTCCAGAATTTGCACTCAAAGCTAAATTATACGTAATGGTATGTGGAGCAGTGGATGGATAAGTAGGTGTCGCACTTACTATTGATGTTGTTGTTCCACCCGTAATTCCTGCATTACTACTGGATGATGACCAATTGTAAGATACATATCCATAAGATGTTGCCGAAATCGTAAGTGTGTCTCCTGTATAAATAACTAATTTTGAAGGACTTAAAGAAAAGTCAATTGTTGTGATAGATACATTATTAGAAGTGATACCAGAGAGGGAGTATGTAAGGTAGGAGAGAGTTGCTTGTTGCAAATAATCATCACCAGATATTGCATTTGTAATTTGATAAGTAGTTGAAGTTGCTAATGAAATGGGATTTGTATTTTTATACCATTGTTTTGAAGATGCAGAATAAGGTGATGCATAGTTTGCAGTGAGAGTTGTAGTTCCCAATTGACCTAATGATGTGTTTGTTAAAAAGTAAGGTGTAGAAGGTGTAATCGAAATCGTTGCTTGATTGATAATAGTAATGGTTGATGTATTGGTTGTAGATGATCCATAAATGTTAGTGACTACACATGTAAAGGTTAAAGATCCCGTATAAGTGGTATAGACTGATGGATCAAATGTAATGGTAGCAGAATTTGCATAAGATCCTAAACTTTGACTATCCGACCATGCATAAGACACAACATTGGCAGGTGTAGCTACATTTGCTGTAAATGTGACAGGTGTTCCGTATAAAGATGTGATGGATTGACTTTGTGAAATGGTTACTTGAGGTTCCACAGAAATCGTAGTAGAAGTGTTTAATGTAGCTCCATTATTGTTATACACATAAACATAATAGATGATTGAAATTGAAGATAATAAAGTTCCACTAATACTTGGTTGAATGGTAATGGTGTTTGTAGAAGCTCCAGAAAGAATGTTTGGACTTACACCCGATGTTGTATTTGCTGTCCAATTATAATTATATCCTCCTGTAATCGAAATGGTGGATGATTGATTTGCATTAACATATAGAATAGGTCTTTGCACAGTAAAAGATAGATTGACTTGTGTAAGAGGGAAATATGAAGATAATTGGGTAAATGAAGTAGTGCCTGCAGTAAAAAGAGCTTGGAATGCATAAGTGGAATAGATAGGTGTTGTAGAAGAGATGATGGCATAATTTTGTGAAGTTGCACCAGAAATGGTTGTAGAACCTGTTCCATACCATTGATAATTTGAAATGGTATAACTTGTTGATGAAGTTATTTGTGATTGAAGTGTGATAGATCCTTGCACAGAGTTGGTAATGTCATAAAATAAAACAGGTGATGATGGAAGAACTGCCATAGTGACACTTGAATAAACAGTAATCGAAATCTGTGATGTAGAAGTTGATCCAAATGCATTAGTAACAATACATTGGAAAGTTAAAGTTCCCACATCACTTGCTAAAGTAGGAGTATAAGTTATGAATGCAGTATTTGCATAACTTCTTCCTTTGCTGTCTGTCCATGTATAAGTAGAAACATTACTTGCCGTTGCAGATACTGTGATACTGGGTCCTCCTACATATGTGCTTGAATTTGAAGTATTTAAAGAAACGGAAGGATTAATCGTAATATCTTGATATGTATTGAGAGTAGATTGATTTGAATTTGCTTTAAGAGCAATTGAATAACGAGCAGTAGTATTTACAGAAGCAGAAGGAGAAGCAGTTATTTGATAAGTAGTAGATCCGCTACTGATGGTTCCATAATTGGTTGTCCAAGAGTAAGTAGGAAAAATAAGATTATTGACTGCAATTTTAAGAGTATCACCTGAATACATATATACCGTAGTAAGTGAATTCAACGTTGTGGTTGTCGTTCCAAAAAGAATTTGAAAAATGATGTTTGTAGAATTTACGGATAATGAATTACTTGTAATGGGATTAGGAGTTACAGTATAAGATCCAGATGAATAAGTTGCTGTTTGATAATAAGATGAATAAGTAGATGAAGTGATAGTGTAAGTATCTGATCCAGTTGGAAATGGTGTTGAATTTCCATACCATATTTGATTGGATATATTAAAACCAGATGTATAATTTGCTGTAATCAATATAGATCCATTTATACTTTTTACAGCATCTTGCATATAATAAAGTGGTGAAGAAGGAGTTAAAATGGTAATGGCTTGATTTAACACAGTAATCGTAATAATGTTTGATGTGGATGTAGATCCATATTGATTTGTCGCGATATAATAGAATTGAAATGTTCCTGATGTTGTAGGTATAAATTGATAAGTGTTCGATGTTGCAGATGAAATGACACTTCCATCTTTATACCATACATAACTTACTGTATTATTTACATTAGCATTTGCATTTGCAGTAAAATTGACATATGCCGAATTATCACCTACAGATGTAATAGTGCGATCTGAAGAAAGAGATACCTGTGGATATACTGTGACAGTTGAAGAAGGAGAAAGTATATTTGATCCGGAATTTGCAGAGACAGTGCATGTATAAGTAATTAAAGTGGTAGATGCCACAGAAGGTGTGGATGTGATTTGATAAGTAGTTCCACCACTAATACTTCCAGAAGAAGCGATCCAATTATAACTTAAAGAAGCATTATTCGTTATCGAGATAGTGATTGGAGTATTTGTGTAAATGTAGGGTTTAGTATTCGTAAAAACAAGATTTACAAGATTGACAGGAATGTTTGCACTGGATACAGGATTTGGAGAGACAGTGTAAGGATTGGGTATATAACCAGAAACACTAAAAGTAGCCTGTAATTGAAGTGAAACATAAGTAGTATTATTGATCGTATAACTACTTCCAGTCTGTCCAGAAATAATACTACTTCCATTTCCATACCATTGACGATTCGATATTGTAAAACCAGATGTTGTGGAAGAATTTACAGTGACAGGACTACTTAAACCTAATGAAGTTGAATACATATAAGTAGGTGAAGAAGGAGATAATGTGATGAGAGCTTGTCCCAAAACAGTGATAGAAATGATATTTGAAGTTGTGGTAGATCCATATGTATTGGTTGCAATACAATAAAAATTAACAGTTCCCACAAAGGATGAAGTAGGTATAAATTGATAACTATTGGTCGATCCAGTTGATATACTTCCACTTGTAGCTCCTGTCCAATACCATACATATGAGACTGCATTTAAAACATTTGCTGTAAAAGTGACATATGCAGAAGTATCACCCACTGATGTGACAGTTTTATCTGAAGATATAGTTATAACAGGATTGACAGTAATATTTTGAGATGTATTTAAAGTAAGTGAATTATATACAAAAGCTAAATTATAAGTATATGTGGTTGTGGAAACAGCAGTTGGATTTGCTGAAATGGAATTTGTATTAGTTGGAGTAGTAATATTTGTTCCAGACCATGTATAAGTTGCTCCTGAAACACTTGTTACCGTAATTGTTGTTGAATCACCTGAATACATGATTGGTTTTGAAACAACAAAAGAAATGGTAGTAGCATTGATGGTGCAGGTTCCAGATGTGTAATAACCAGGTGATCCAGATGTAGGAATAATATAAGCATAACCTCGATATTGTTTGTAATTATAATTTGTTACATTATAAGTAATTTTAGAAGTAGTTGCTGTAGTAGGAGTGAGTGAAGCATAGGAAGAGAAGGAGTTATTACTTGCTTGAAAAGAAGAAAAAAGAGTATTAATCGTTCCTCCACTTGCAGTGCATGTAATTATATTAGAAGCTGGTATAGCTACTACATTATGAGTTGAATCGTATAAAATATTAATAGAAGAAGGTGATATAGAAAGACCAGGCATCTTTGTATCCTCTGTCACTTATTTATATTTATATTTTTTTGTAATTATTTTACCAAAAAGAAGATTTATTATCTTCTTTTTAAATAGAGAAAAATAAAATGGCACCTAAAGTAGTTTCAGTTCAAATTCGTCAAAATAATTCTGCAGGTATCACTTATGTAATCAAACGTTTTGCAAATAAAACAGGTGTAATCAACACTTTTGTCAAAGGAAGAGGTAATTGTTATCGTCAAACTGGTTCTTTCAAACTCAATTGCAATGAAAATAATAATGGAAAATTCGTCTTCCTTTAATCATCCAAAAACCAACTCTTCAAATTTGTTGTTTTCAACTTCTTTTCTACAACCTTCTTTTCTATCTTCTTCTTCTCTTCCGGTTTTGTTTGATATCCATCAAACAATTCTTCCATCGATTCTTCTTTCTTTTTAGGTTTTAATTTCATAATCTTAGATTCTACTTTCTCATCTTGCAATCTCACATATTCATCTTTTTGATATTCTTCTCCAAACATCATTTGTCTAAATGGATTTATTTCCATTCCACCATGTTTCATTTTCATAGCAGCATCATTGGCTAATTGATCTGCAATATGATTTCCTTTTGAGTGTTCATCGGTTGCTCCTGTATGTGCTCTTACTTTCAAAAGATACACATTGGGTGAAGTGCGTTTCATATGTAAGAGTTGTTGAATCAAATCTGGATTGGGCACATCCTCACCTTTATCATTTTTCCATCCTTGTTTTTCATATCTCTCTCCTGTTCCCGTAAAGAGATAAATGGAATATTGTGAATCTGTAAAAACACATATCCTGTGTGTTTCTAATTCCTCTCTTGACAATCTTCCAACTGATTCTATAATTGCTGTTAATTCTGCTCGATTATTGGTAATCTTTTGGTTCTCAAGAGGTTTTGATACACGAATCTTTTTCGAAGGAATATAATATCCATAACCTGAATATAAAGAAGATCCATTACGAATCAGAGACCCATCTGTATAAATATAGAGTTGAGGAAGACCATCATCAGTAAGGGCTTCATCTAAATGCTTTTGATTTTTAGCTTCAATTGCATTTTGGATCTTTTTGGATTTAGAGAGGGGAGGACTGGTTGTTCCAAATCCTTTTTCTAAAAACTTGTTTGCTTCAAATTCATTATCAAACTTTTTAAAAACGGCTCCATCAAATTTCTCTACTTGCACTTTACAATCATTCCAATTTCGATAAATTCCGGGTCGTCGACCACGATGAACAACATAATAAGGTTGTGGCATTCTCTTTTTATATTTTATCCTCTTTTTTTTATATCTTATCCATCTTCAATTTTTCATTCATTTCTTTATATTCAACTAAATTGATAAAAAAAATTGAACTTAAAGAAAAGTTTCATTTGATCAAATTATAATTGATAAAATGATTTTAAAGAATGAAATATTTAACGGCGAGAACGGCGTTTGGTGGTCTTTTTGGACTTTTTGGATTTGCGACGGCGTTTTCCACCAGCGGCAACTTTAACAGATGCTGCGCGGAAAGCTTCATCGAGATCAGCAAATCCACCACGATGCTTGCGACGTTTGGTGGTTTTCTTTGACTTACGACGACGTTTTCCACCAGTGACAGCTGTTGTGGTATTTGTGGTATTTGTAGAAGGTGGTGTAATAATAGGAGATTGTTGAGGAGGAGAAGGTGTTGTGACAGGTTTTAATGAACTTCCAACAGAAGTAGCTTTTGCAGTTGCAAAAGCATCATTCAGATCAGCAAATCCACCACGGTGTGATTTACGACGACGTGATGATGAGCGTCTTTTGACACGACGACGTTTGCCACCAGCCATCTTCTCATCTACTTTAGCAGGAGCATCGGCAGGAGCAGGTGATCCAGAGAGAGTTTGGAAAGCCTTGTCCAGATCTGATCCCCAAGCATCAGCACCACCACGGTGTTTGCGACGACGAGAAGTTGAACGACGACGTTTCACAGACTTGCGTTTCTTAGCACCACCAAACAGTTTGAACTCTTCGGTCTTTTTCTCCTCTTCATCAGCTCCACCACGGTGTTTGCGACGACGAGATGATGAACGAGAGCGTGATTTACGAGACTTGGAACGGCGTTTCACAGTGCGTTTTTTCTTTCCACCATCTTGATCATTGTCATCATCACGGTCACCACCACGTTTAGAACGAGAGCGACTACGAGATTTGCGAGATTTAGAACGGCGTTTCACAGTGCGTTTTTTCTTTTTCTTTCCACCAAAGAAACCCTCATCTTCATCGTCTTCATCATCCTCATCATCAGCTCCACCACGGTGTTTGCGTCGACGTGATGATGAACGAGAACGACTGCGTCCGCGAGTGGCTGAACGACCACGACGACGGGCACCGCCATCACGATCTTCGCGAGCGTTGCGTTTGTTATCAGAGTCTCCTCCAAGAAGGTTTTTCAACATGGATTGCAGTGACATCTTCTTATACTCTTTTATCATATATTTTTTTACTCCATTTTCGTTTTTTTTATAAAATATAATATAATTTGATCAAATGAAACCCTACTTAAAAAACAAATGATTTTTGTTTTTTATGAAATGGAAATAAATTTAAACAAAAGATTTAACGACGACGAGTGGAACGTTTCTTGCTGGATGAACGCTTCTTGGTGGTGCGTTTCTTGGTTGAACGAGAGCGACGTCTCTTTCCACCTTCGGTGGAGGGCTTTCTCATCATACTATTTATCATTTCTGTCACTTCCTGCGCATTTTTCTCTAATTCACCAGCTTTTTTTTTTAATGCTTCCATTTTTTTTCTTTCAGCATTAGCGGCAGTAGCGGCATTATTAGCAGCAACAAGAGCATTACCAGCGGCAACAGCTGCAACAGCTGCATTATTAGCAACATTATTTGTTTTAGTGTTAGCACTCATTTTATACTTGTAACGCAGATTTTTTTTCAGATTTGATCAAATGAATTCAATTTAAAAAAATCTCTTAAACATTTTGTTTCAAAAATCGCTTGAATATAAAATATTTCATCAAATGATACTATAGAGTAATTATTATCAAATGGCATCCCTCTTTTCGGAAGATCTCCATTCTTCCTTAATCTCTCCAGATCAAAAAGAAAAATGGATTTCTCATTTTGCAACTTTTTCTTATAACACTGAACAATTAGGATTTATAGAATCGCCTTTACGAAATTGTAAATTGATTGGAATTCCAGGTGGAGGAAAAACTCAATCCATCTTGGGTAAAATCCTTTATCATTTTATTCGTGAAGATTTCCAAAAAGCAAATCATTTCCTTCTCTTAACTTTTAGTCGAAAAACAAGTCTTGAATTCTTTCAAAAGGGTATGAAACTATTTTCTCATCTCTCTCTTGATCATGATTTTGAATCCTTCTTTCATCGCAAAAATATTCGCACTATCCATTCTCTTGCTGGACGCATTCATCAACAGTATCAAATGGAAGATCCTGAACTCTCTTCTTCTCAAGATACTGTTATCATCTCTTGTATGCATCATATTGATTCTGATTCAGGTGAAAAATTAAAAGAAATGGAAGAATTAAATGAATTGAAAGCAATCTTTGTGGATGAAGCACAAGATATCTCCAAAATTCAATATGATTTTATTATGACGCTTAGTGAAATCCTTCATATTCCCATTTTGATGATTGGAGATCCGAATCAAAATATTTATCAATTCCAAAAAGGAAGTGATACATTTCTCTTAAACCATTGCGGAAATTCATTCTTCTTAACCCAAAACTACCGTTCTACTCCTAATATTATTCGTCTTGTGAATCATATGCGTCCTTGGAATAAACTCACACCACAAATGGTAGCAGGAAGTGAATATTCAGAAGAATTAAAAAAACGCATTCCTAACATCTTTAATGGATCAGTAGAGGATATTTTAGAGAATGTAGTGACAAAAATTTTGGCATCACCTTTTCCGAGAGAGAATATTGCTATTATTGGACCTGTTAAGAAATCAAAACCAATTATGGATACTTATAAGAATATTGGTTTGTCACTCTTCGTTTCCAAATTAAAAGAGAAAGGAATCAAATTCAAAAAACATTATGAAGAATCTATGGAAGATGCTCCTTCACTTTTTGAAATGGAAGAGATATCAAATAAAGAAGAAGGATGTGTAAATTTATATACGATACATGGAGCGAAAGGATTGGAATTTGATCAAGTTTTTTTGATCAATTTTCATACAACAACATTTGGAATGATGCCTACAGAAGAGAAGTATCGAGAATATAAATATTTGTGGTATGTTGGAATGAGTAGAGCAAGATATCAATTGGATATTTATATGGATGAGAGGAAGATACCATGGTATGAAATGAGAATGTGTCCGATTAATTTTTATAAGATTGAAAAGAGAGGATTAAATTTTCCACGAGCATTAGAATGGAAAGAGGAGATTGAACCTGAATTTTTTGATTTGAAAGGATTAATGAAAACGAAAGATTATTTTGATGAAGAAGTATATTATCAATTGGAGAAGTTTTTGAATTATAAGATCAAAAGAGAGAAGATCTTTGATGTTCCAGAGACACCGATTCGAAATTGGAAAGAATATCAACGCTTATATTCGATATATCTTCATTTCATCTATATTTATTTTTATTCTTTACCCAAAAAAGTAATTCCAGATTTCATTCAACGAATTTCATTTATTTTGGAGAATATGATTTTTATTCCTAAAAAGATGGTAAAAGGATATAAAGATTTAAAGAATCGTTTTCCGAATATGGCAAGAGAACCGATTCTCTTCCGAAATTTATATGAACACAAAAACAAATTGAATCGAAATGAAGAGATGGTTTTTAGTCATATTCAATTAAATTTGCAATCTCTTGTTTCAGAAGAAGAGAAATGGATGGATCGATCATTCCTATTGATTTTAGAAAATGAAATGATTCAATTTCCAAAAAGAGAAATTGAAGATGCAGTATTGTATTTAGAGATGAATATACGAGAGATGTATCAATCTCAACATGAGATTACAGAAGAGGAGACAAAGATACAGATCCGACAAATCTTTAAATTGGCATTATTGCAATATCAATTGGAAGAGGAGACAAGTCATTTGTGGAAAGTGGATTTTAAAGGTGAATTGGAAGATTTAGAAGGATGGATCAAATCTATTCGTGAACATGCTTTTCAAGAGAAGATTTCATATCAATTCTTTCCTATTTTGGAACATCCTCATTTGCCTATTACAGCAGAAGCTGATGCAGTTTCATTGGATGAAGGAAGAAATAAATTAGTAAGTATTCGTTTTCATAAGAATTTGTTGAAAAAACATGTATATGAATTGTGTATAATGTCACATATGATGGATCCATCATGGGATAAAGCAGAAATCGAAGTATGGAATTTTTATACAGGTGAAAAGATAAATATTTTGATGAATTGGAATGAATTAGATACATTTCTCTTTATGCGCATCTTATCTACAGCTTTGAAAAAGAAGATTCGAAATATGATTTGGATATATGATGTAGAGATGGTTGGTGATTCTTTAGAAACAGCAGATATGGTGCAGATTTATATGGAAGATTTTCATTCAAAAAAAAAGTATATATCAGGACATATATTTCCGAGTCGAATGGAGAATGTAATCAAATATTATGCACAAGAAAAGTTATTATGTAGTGAAGTGAAGAATATAGATGATATGAAAGAAGAGATTCAATTGATTTTTGATGTTTGTGAGAATCCTATCTTTATAAGTCATAATGCAGAGATGTATGATCAATATTTAATGAAAAAAATCGGATTATTTATAAAGAATGAGAAGGTGATTGATACCAGAATGTTATTTCAATATTATTTGAAAGATCAAGAATTGGCAAAAGAGGAATTATATGTGATTTTTGAGGAGATTTTTGGATATGGTATGGATGAAACGAATTGTGAAGATCAAGTAAAGATGTTGCGAAAATTATTAGATCATTTGCGAATTCAACGTGAAGATTTATTAGGAATGAAATAGGAACGTAAAGTTTCATAAAATGAGAACGTAAATAAGTAAAATGGTGAAAAAAATGAAGAATAAATAGTCAAATTTTGTTTTTTATGATTTGAAAGTAAAAAAACCTTACTTTCAAAAATGGGTGTAAACGGTCTCTGCAAGACTTTGACGGAATACTTTGCTGGTAAAAGGGTGATTGAGAAATTGCGCTTTTCCAAACTACGCACAGATTATGGTGTGAATACTATAGGAATTGATGTGATGCCTTATTTGTATTTGAATATGAATCATCCTGTGAAATTTATGAAGATTTTGTCAGCGATGATTCGAAGAATTACATCGAATGGAATTACACCTCTATTTATCTTTGATGTTAGGAATCATATTGATTTTGTTCAATCGGATGAAATGATGGATAGTGCGACGATTACTCTTCATTACAAGGAAGGAACACTTCAGAAGAGGAATAAACAGAGAAATCAATACAAAATAGAATTTGATATGTATGAGACAGTATTGGAATTGAAGGAGAGTAGAGTTTCTTTCCGAGATTTTGAAGAAATGATTGGTAAAGTCTTTCGATCTTTGCATATTTCAGATATTACGATTCGTCAATTGTATGATATGAATGTATCAGACATTCATTCGAGAATGGAATGGTGTGAGAAGAAATCAATGCGTTTGAAGAATGAACATATTCAATTCTTTTGTATGCTTTGTTTGCAATATGAAGTTCCATACATTTTTTCATCAGGAGAGGCTGATCCTCTTCTTGCGAATTTGTGTAAGGAAGGAGTGATTCAAGCAGTCATTTCGGAAGATACGGATATGATTCCATTTGGAACACCTTTGGTGTTGCGTGATTTTCACTTTTATAGTGATGAGATTACTGTATTTCATACAAATCTCATTTTGAATCATTTGAATCTTACACCTCTCCAAATGATTGATTGGTGTATTCTAATGGGAAATGATTACAATAATCGTCTCAAAGGATATAAACCATTGGATTCACTTGAATTGATTCGTGAACATGGTAATATTGAAAAGATCTTTGATCTATTGTTTATTCAACTTGGTAAAAATGTTCCAGAGAGTATTGCATATCAAGATATTCGTGGTATTTATCTACAGAGATTGGATAATCGATATATTCGTATTGTTCAAAATTTGTTGAAAACACCTTCTGTTTATCAAAGAGGTCATCATGATCTTCTGAATCATACAGAGAGTTGTTTGGTTGATCCAATTTAATGGATTTTTTTTTTATAATTTATGTCATCTTTAATTAGAATGTTATTACAAATTATTTTATATTATTCTTTTACTTATATCTTTGCATATTTCATATTAGAATTATCAAAATGGGGATTACAAAAATATTCAAAAGAAGAATATGAAAAAATAGGAAAAGATGTTTGGATTCGTTATTATTGTGTTCTTGTAGTATTATGGATACATTTTATTTGGATACATTGTCATTTTAATTCTTCCAAAAATATCTTGAAAATTTGTTTCCATTCAATCCATAAACATTCCAATCTTGAATATTTTATATTCCCTATTCTCTTTTTAACACCCATTTATATCATTTTCTTTTATCATTATTATGATTATCAATGGGGAGAATCTTCAACACAAGAGAATGAGAAATTAAATCGAATTTTAGCTCGAATTATGATATTATTATTCTTAGTCACTATTGTATTTCTTTTTTTGTCACAAAAATATCAAAAGAAGACAATGGATGTTGTCACAGTTCTCAGTGTTTTTGAATTATTTTAATTTTCATTTACATTTTATAAAATTTCATTTTCATTTTTACAAAAAACTAAAAATCTTCTAAAAGTCGAATATGATGTTCAATCGCTTGAAAATCTTCATCTTTCAAAGGATTTCGTATCTTCTTTCCATCTTTCATTTCATTCAAAATATCATAAAATTTATGATATTCTGTCTCTCGAATATATAGATAAACTCCAGATTCTTGATAATATCTCTCAATGACAGCTTCCACATACATGGCTTTAAAACGCATTTCGGGAAGACGATGCCAAGAGATTAAAATAGGTTGAATGGATTGAAAATGAGGTCGAATGGATTCTTTATAGAGCCTTCTCTTTTCGCGTTCAGTTTGCTTTCTCTCTTCTTCTTCTCTTTCTCTCTCTTCCAATAGTCTCTTCGCTTTCTCTTCATTTGATTCGATTTCAGCCATTTGACCAAGAAGATGAAGATTTTCTTCATAAGAAGCGATGCTTAGTGCAATGGCCATTTCTAATTCAGGATCATCTTCCACAATGGGAGCTACAAAAGGTGCAGGATCCAACAAACGCATTTGTTGAACTGCATCCGCAGGACGCACAGAATCATCTCCATCAGGTATCTCCATTTTTACGTTAAAGTATAAGATCTAACGTAAATGTATTTTTTGTATAAATGAGTATATTAGAAAGAAAAGAGAGAGAAAGTTTCATTTTTTTTAAAAGTAATGTATAGAATGAGCTTTCTTCCGATTATTAGTAAATTATTTTCTGAATCATTACTTTCATTATATCCTGTTTTTGTAAAAAACATCGATCTTTCTCTCCCCCTTCAACTACTCTCTCGTGTATCCATCTATGTTCTTGTTTCTCTTGTTTTTTGCCAAATGGGATTTATTTATAAAAACTTATTTAGTCAAATGGGAATTTTATTAGGATTGACAACATTAGTGCATATTTATGCATCTTATCGAGGTTTTCAATTGTTAGAATCGGGAATCTCTTATACACTTTTTTATACTTATCCTATTTTCATTTTGTTGATGAGTGGAGAACCTTTCCATTGGAGTATTTTGATAGCATTATTAGGAGTTTATTTATTAACTACTGAACAATTAAAAGAGATTAAACCAGAAAAAGAGGCATTTCAAAATAATGATGAACATAAAGAGAATTATGCATATGAAGGTTTCTGGATGATCTTCTTAGCAGCATTTACAGAAGCGATTATTTATTTCCAAGTTCGTAATATAAAAACAACCAATAATTGGAATCATGTATTTATCTCTTATTTTATGGGAGCAATTGTCATGTTGTTCTATGTTCTTTTTTATCAAAAAACATCGATTCAAGAGATTTTTATGAAAAAAGAATTTTCCATTGCACTTATCATTAATGCATTGATTGGAACATTAGGTTATTATTTCCGATTCTATGCAACAACAAGAATAGGACCTATTTTATATGCATTCCTTTCGTATTTTGGTATCTTTATGTCTTTTTTGTATGGCGTCTTTTTTAATAAAGACGTTATTACTTATAAAAAAATAGCAGGTGCTTTATTAATTGTCTTCTCTAACTTTTATATTGTTCTTCAAAAATATCAAACCTAAAGTTTCTCCAACATCTTCTCAATCTGTTTCTTCACAGCTTTGCGTTGTTGAGGATGATCTGGAAGATTTTGTTGTCGCATCACTTGATTGACTAAAAGATCAATATCTACATTTTTTCCCATTTGTGCAATTGCAGAATTATTCTTCAATTGTTCCATCTGTTTCTTCTCTTGATACTCCTTTCCCATTCTTTGACCTTTCATTCCATTGATCTTTTCACGAAGACGTTTTCGCATCTCCTCACGTGATAGTTCTCCCTCTTCTTTTTTAGGAGTTTCCATATGTGATTGCATTTGTTGTTGAAACATTTGTTGAACTTGTTGTTGGATGGCAGGATTTTTTTCCATGTTCATAAGATCTTTTAGATCAAAGGAAGAAGGAATATTGATTTCGTTTTCTTTTGACATCTCTTCTTTTTATTACTTTTTCAATTATTTTTTTTAAATTGAAATAACGAGTTTTTTTTTATTGAGGTGATGAAATCAAATCCGAATTTTTGATAGAAATGGGTTTTTGATCTCTCTCTCCTTGCAAACAAGGGAAGATTTCACGAATCTCTTCTTTTTGTTCTTTTTTCAAAACTTGATTGGGATATTTGACTTTATAGACAATATACAGATCACCAAAGTTACCATTTTCACCACGAATAGGCATTCCTTTTTTACGAATTCTTCGCATCGAGTTGGGTTCAATAATTCCCTCTTCATAATATTGAATATTTTCACCAAAATGATCAAATTCTACCCAATAACCGACTAAAGAGTCACCTAATAGTATATTTTGTTGATAAAAGAGATCATTACCTTTTCGTTCATATTTATCACTTTTTTTTTCTTTCAAATGGAAAATCATATCACCATTTTCAAAAGAAGGATCCATGGCATTTCCTCCTCCTTGGAAGACAATGCGATCACCATCTTTCATGCCTGGTTCTATTTCAATTAAAAAGGATCGACTCACCATCTTCACTTTTTGACCTTGACACTCTTGACATGTCTTTTCAGGGATTTTACCTTTTCCTTGGCATCGATCACAATTACTTTGAATTCGTTGAATCATTCCTGGTCCAATCATTCTCATTTGTTGGATAAAACCATTTCCTTGACAATTTGCACATGATTTCATATTGATTCCACCCAAACCATTACAACCTCCACATAATTCTTGAATACGTGTTGTCACTTTCTTTTTACCACCTGTATAAAAGGTTTCAAGAGGGAATTCTAAAACATCTAATTTGGCGGAGACCTTTTGTCGATGCATTCCGCCTCCTGTAAATAAAGATCCCATTCCTGGCATGCCTCCACCCATTCCAGGAAAACCTCCTGGCATTCCACCTCCTCCAAAAAACATCTTGAAGATATCATTTGGATCCATACTTGCTGGTCCTCCTCCTCTCATCCCATCATCTTCAGCATGTCCAAACATATCATACTTCTCCCTCTTCTCACTATCCGAAAGAACTTGATAAGCTTCACTAATGCGTTTAAATTTCTCAGTAGCTTCTTCAAGACGATGAGGATTACGATCAGGATGCCATTCTAAAGATAGGCGACGATACGCCTTCTTAATATCACTCTCACTCGCATCTTTTTCAATCTCGAGTTCTTTATAATAGTCCATTTGATATAAATTATAATCTATTTCTTTATATCAAAAAATGTAAAAAATTGAAACTCGGCATTACTCTTCATCTGTCTCCTTCTCTTCCTCTTCTGCCACCATTCCATTCAGCCAAAGCCCATCAACAAGTCCATATTCAAGACATTTGTCATATTCCCACCAAAGATCATGTTTCAGAATCTCTTTCAGTTCCTTTTTAGGAATCTTGCAATGATCTTTATAAATACGTTTGATCTTCTTCATCAGACCTTTTAGATTCACATACTCATCTTCAATCTCTTGCATCTTTCCCCAGAAAGAACTACTCAGTTGATGAATGAGTAGATAAGCATTTGGACGCATGTATCTCTTGGCTCCTACTACACTAATCAGTGTTCCTGCACTTGCTATCGCACCTTCACAAATGGTATGAACAGGAACACGAGAACTTTGTATTACATCAATGGTTGAAAGAGCAGCATAAATTTCACCTCCATAACTATTGATGTGGAGAAAGATAGGAATAGGCTCAATATGATTGCGCATCGATTGAATGAGATTCTCTTCTTCTGCTTCTTTAAGAAGCATATTGAGTTGAAAGACGGAATCACGAGATACTTCACTGTAAAAATATACATGATTTCCATCACGTGTAATCGATTGATCCATTCCACCAAGATTGGCTTTCAGTAGAGATTGAAGATCGATCTCTTCATCATCACCACCATCATCTCCCTTCTTTGCCTTCTTCTTTACATCTACTTTCTTCTTCTTCAGTTTCAGAAGAGGATTGGTTTTCGCTACCCAATAAGAATGAGTGCGCTTCTTTGCCTTCAGATCAATCATTTTTCTCTACCTTCTTTTGATCATTTTTCTTTATATCCATTTCATCAAAATCGTTTTATTGGATTTCTTTATATTGATTTCATTTGATCAAATTTTAAATAAAAATATTTCGCGACTGATGGCAACGATTATCTTTATAGGAAGATATGCGCAGAAAGTTAAAAATGATTTGCGCAAAGTTTTTATAAAAAATAATAAATTGCCAACTTATGTGCGAAATCAGGTTGTTCGCTTATTACCTGATGCAATAGATAAGTCACTATTTTACTTTTTACAAATAAAAATTCTTGTTCATTTGACTATTTTTGTAAATCTTGATATAGTCATTTTGATTGCAGAAAGTTGCGAAAGTCTGGATTTCTTTATATAGGTATAATTTGATTATTTTTAGTGAATATAAAGAAAAGTGAAATAAAAAGAGGAGACAGAGTAAAAAAGAAATGTCGAAGACTTACACAGCACGAGCGTTGAAGCGTATTCAGAATGAGATGATTGATTTAAATAAATCAAAAGAGATATTGGAGCAGAGTGGAATTTATGTACATTATGATGATTCGGATATGACAAAGTTGTATGTGATGATGATTGGACCGAGTGAAACGCCTTATGAAGATGGATATTTCTTCTTTGAATTTATTTTTCCAGAGAATTATCCGATGAATCCGCCGATTGCAAAGTATTGTACACAGGGTGAGATGTGGGATGAGAAGCGTAGATCGAATACATTGGTAAGGTTTAATCCGAATTTGTATACATGTGGAAAGGTATGTTTATCAATGTTGAATACATGGCAAGGTCCTGGATGGGTGCCATCGAATACGATGACGAATGTGTTTATGGCGATACAAGGATTGGTATTGACAAGTAATCCTTTGGAGAATGAACCGGGTTATGAAGATTTGGATGGAACACAAAAGGCAAGTTATGAAGTGTATAATGAGATGATTCGATTTGCGAAATATAAAGTGGCAATTATGGAGATGATACAGAGACCACCTCGTGGTTTTGAAGTATTTCTGCCAGTGATGATAGAGAGATATTATAAGAATGCAGAGAAGTATTTGAGTCAATTAGATGATTTGAGTCGAAGGGTATCAAAAGAAACATTTTATGATATGCCATGTTATATGTTGAAGAGTCGTTTGAATTATGAAGGATTGTTCAGAGAGTTTATGGAATTTAAGCCATAGATGGTTTTGGTATTTTTTCTTTTTCTTTTGTAATGATATGTTTTTGAATCATATCATGAATGCTAATGATGGTTCCGAAGGAGCGATCAGCTTGATATACGGAATCTTGAATAAACACTTGATCAGTGGGTGGTGTTTGATAAGATTGGGTGATATCAGGAGAGACAAAATCAATACCGGCACATTCAAAACCGATAATTTGAACTGCTTTTTTGAAGAGTGAGATATTTTCTTTTGGAATTTGTTGAATGGAGAGATGTTTGGTATCGGAACCATTCTGGTAATGAATGGAATGAGTGATATACACAGAAACACCACGTGTTAAAACGGAATTTATGGAATAACCTTGTTCATCAATAAGTTTTTCAGAGATAATACGTGTTGGATGTTTTTTCTCTTGAATACGCATTTTATTTCTCATTTCAATCAATTGGCGAACCGTATGTTTTCCATCACCTGTGACAGAAGGACGGATGCGTTGAATGATATCCATGACATCACCTGCAAAGAGATAGATGCGATATGATTCACCTTCAATTTGATTTTCGACCATGATTCTTTCATAATTTTTGAGAAGATCATCACGAGTTTGAGTATATTCTGCATAATTATCAATATGAGTATAAATCGAATGGTATTTTTGAAGATGTGAGAGAGGTTTTAAGACAACAGGATATTGTTGTGGATAGGTTTTACCAGCATTCATACGGTTGATGATGATATAACGAGGAACAGGAATTCCATACATGCGTAATAAATCATTAATTTCAGGTCTTGATTTGATATGTTTTTGAGAGAGAAGAGTATTGAGATAGGGACGAGGATATACTTTCTTTTTGCATTGTTGATTGGGATAACAATAAGAGATAGATGATTTTTGAATATCAATCACAAAACCATCTTGTTCTTTAAGAAGACGAAGAGGTTTTTGAGAACTCATTGTTTCAGTGATGAAAGTGGAAGAATCTTTTTGTTCTTCTTTTTGTTGAAATTGTTTGAGAAGGAAAATAGAGAAGAAGAGGAGGAGAAGAATAGATAAGAAGAAGATAGGTTTTGATATCGTAGGATATGGATTTGGCGGTTGTGTAGGAAGCTTCATTCTATTTCATTCTTTTATTTTTTTCTGTAAAAATTGACAAAATGGAATAAAAAATGAAATGGTTTAGATAAGAGATAATGGGATTTAAAGAAATATCAATCCTATTGATAGAGAGTCACAATCAAAATGTTCTTTTGTCCTCAGTGTGAAAATAAGTTGTATCCATCGGAGAGTGAAGATAAATTGATGAATTCATGTTTGAAATGTGGTTATGAGAGTGAATATACGGAATCTCTTATTCATAAGAAGGTGTATAAGGGTGGAGTGACACAAAGTGCCAATATGAATACATTTTCTCGATTTGATGTTTCACTTCCGAGAACAAATAAAAAGTTGTGTCCTAACAAGGATTGTGAATCACATACTGATAAGTCGAAACAAGAGGCAGTATTTATTATGGATCCAGTTACTTTGAAAATGACATATATGTGCACTTGTTGTGGAACAGAATGGAAATATGATTAAATGGAATAAAAAATGAAAGATAGAAGAAGTGGATTGAAAAGGAGCTTAAAGAATAAAAAAGAAGATAATAATAGAAAATGGAAGAGCCTTCTGAAGTTGTCAATGTTCCTGATGAATTTAATGTTGCTAACAGCACAGCGAATTTAGCGAATTCTTTAGAAGAAGTAAATGTAGATAAAGAGATTGTGAAGGAGGTTGCAGTAGGAGAGTTGAAATTGCCTACTTATCGAAAGGTGGTGAATACGATTCAAAGTAAAGTGAAGAAGACAATTCCCATTTTAACAAAATATGAGCGTGCTCGTATTATTGGTGTGCGTATGCAACAATTGGCGAGTGGAGCGAAACCTTGTCTGGATACGCGTGGTATGAAATCAATAGAAGAGATTGCATTGATGGAATTGGAGAAGCGTGTATTGCCGTTTATTGTGAAGCGTCCTTTGCCAAATGGAACTTGTGAATATTGGAAATTGGAAGAGTTTTTGAGTGTATCGTAAAACGTAAATTCATTTGATTCATTTTATTCATTTTACCTCTTTAAAAAGAGGTAACGTAAATTTTATAAAAAAAATGATGATAAATTTTATCATCATTTCAATCACACAACTATATATCAAACTGCATTTTAACAAACATGCCCCCTAAGAAGAATACTGTTGCTACCCCCGCCCCTGTTGCTCCTGCCCCTGTGGTAGTTGTTGCGCCTGCTGAGACTACTGCTCCCGTTGTGGAGAAGAAGACTCGTGGACGTAAGAAGAAGGAGGAGGTTGCTACTGCATCGGAGCCTGAGAATGATTCCGAGTCTTCCTCTGATGAGGAGGATGGTGAGGAGATTGATCATGTTGCCGAGATTGTTCATCTGACTGAGCTGATTGCGCGTCTGATTAAGGATGGTAAGAAGATTGATTTTTCGAATTTTGCCCTCTATGAGGCGCATGGAAACTTCCTGAAGACTCTTCAGCGTTTCGAGATCCTTATGGAGACTGGACGCAACAAGCAGATGAAGAATTCCGCTAAGATTCTTGACAAGGCCGAGAAGGCCGCTGAGAAGAAGGAGGCTAAGAAGGAGGCTAAGAAGAAGTCGAAGAAGGATTCTGATGAGAGTGGCGATGAGGCTACTCCCAAGGAGTCTGGTGTGAATAAGATGGTGGATATTGTCCCCGAGGTTCTTGCATTCATGGGTCAGCCCGCGGATGCAAAGCTTTCGCGTGCCGATCTCCAGCGCTATTTTAACGAGACCCGCACTGAACTGAACAAGTTCGTCATGGATGGAGAGGGCAAGCCCATGAAGGGTAAGCCTTTCTACATCAATGAGGGTAAGATTGGTGGTTTTATGAATGTGATTGTGAAGTCAATCAAGGATCGTGGTCTTACTGACAAGGCGATTGAGAAGGGTGTTCTGGACGCGGACGGCAATGCGCCGGCCTATGTCCTCCACACCTATGTGATGAAGATTACCCCCTTCTGTCTCGCCTAAATAAAATCAATATTATCTTGATTTTATCCACTATTTATAATTTTTTACTTTTTTTATACTTTTTCATTTATACTATTTAAAGAATTGCGAATTTTATCAAATGAAACTTCTATATTATGTTTGATACAGAGAGAATCACGTAATTCATAGATATTCCAAATGTCATGATCTACTTTTGTCATCCAAGAACTGGCTGGTAAATCGGTTTTATCCTCTTCATCGGAATAGAGAATGTGAATATGAAATAGCTGAAGGATCGAGTGAAGTTCAGATCTTTCCATTTTTGAAAAACTATTCCATTTTCCAGATACATAGAAATAGATCGGATCAATATTCTTTCGAATCGTCGAGATCTGGGATGCTAATGCAAAAATAGGTCTCATTTATTTTCTTTATATTGGGTTCATTTTATAAAATTTATTATTTAAAATGATCATTTTTTAAATGATTAGGCACTTAGGTGGCACCTTTTTAGGTCGATTGATGCCGTGACCGTTGTGGCGCAAGCGTCCCCTTGCGGGAACACCTACGCCACCTGCCCCTCAGGGAGGGCGGGGGCTGGGGTGGGAGGGCTGTTCACGAGGATGATCATGGGTGGGTAGTGTCCACATGCCTCCTTGTAGGCCTCCTTCGACTGCATCTCGAAGTCGCGCAGAGACACCAGTAGAAGGCGGGTAATCTCCTTGACCAACCGGACCCTCTCAGTGGGACGCCGTTTCTCACCCATCCTACGACGAGCGTAGGACAAGATTTCACGGATACATCCCCCAACAGAAGTCCGGAGTCCAAAGGCCGGCCAGAAAGTGTCCTTAGAGGGCCTGTTCTTGGCAGTCGCACACGCTTTGAGGTTGTGGTTCATTACACTCGAAATAGGGAATCGGAAGACCCTGCAAAAGTCGATCATCGCAGAATGCAGACCATGAGTCTCGATGTAATGCTTCAGACCATCGAGAATATTTTTTCCGGGAAGCAAATGACCAGACGACATTTTTGTGATGTCTGATCCATAATATAATATTATAGAATTTAAAAATTATAAAAAAAAACCTGTCATCTTTTTTCTTTATCAAAAGAAAAAAAATCATGAAGTTTGAGAAGCAAACAAATCATCTTTTTTTATCAAAAATTGGGAAAAAATCATGAAATTATGAAATTTGCAAAGAAAATAAAAATTATTTTAAATAATAGGCACTTAGAGTCTTTTGTTTTTTTTTTGGTTCTGCATCATCAGACCACTACAACACACATGTCTCCTTGCGGAAACACTTAGACCAAGCCTCCCACAGAAGCGAGAAGCTTAGTGCTTGCTGTAATACTCCTTGCAGACGCGGATAACTTCGCGAAGAAACTTACGAATCTTCCGAACACGCACCGCATCAGCCAGTGTGAGCAGATCGTCGTAGGGGGGTTTATCGAAATCTTCATCCTTACTCACCCAACAACGGACACTCTCCAGACCCTGCGTAGAAGGATCGTAGAGGATCGAGTAGTTCTGGAGGAACATCCTGACAAAGTCCCTGGCCACCAAAAGAGGCCAGAAGTAATGGTGTCCCTTGATAACCCAATCCAGCGACTGATAATACAGGTCTTGCAGATCTGTCCAATCCTTGTGTTTGTACAGACCATTGAGGATGGTGGGGAGAACATCCCGCAAACCATTTAAATGGTTATTAAGCTTCGAGTGTGCATGCATGGTTGCGTGTTGTCGAAGCGACACCATATTATATCATATTCAAAAATCTCAAAAAAAAACCTGTCATCTTTTTTTCTTTTAATAAAGAAAAAAGATCGAGACTTTCCGAAGGAAAGTCGTCAGATTTTTTTGCTTTGCAAAAAAATCATGAAGTTTGCGAAGCAAACAAATCATTTTTTTTTAACAAATCATCTTTTTCTTTTGTTAAAAGAAAATTATTATTTTACGTTCTTATACAAGATAAAAACGTAAATCTGAATAAAAATAGGAATTATAGTAATTTCTTTTTAAACTTAAAACTCTGTGTCTTCAATAAAATAAAATCATCTTTATATTCCACATAATGTCTTAATGGAACATATCGAAATTCTTTGATTGCGGATCCTGACCATATAATCTCTATATTGTCAATACGATTATTGATAAAATAACAGTGCAAAATATGTTTTACAGGAATATTTAATTTTCGTGACAATTCGACGACATTGACACACTTCTCTTTCATCTTAGAAATCATATATTTCTTCACTTGTTCTTCAATTATCACTTTGAGATGATCAATCTTTTCAGTATAACACTCTTCTATCTCTTTTAATGGAAGACGAATTTTATAAATCTTCTCCTCTTCGGTTTCAAAAAAGATAAATCCCTGTATATACACTTGTATCAATAAAAAACCTTCCATCACTCTTCTTATATATTATTTTTATCAATTAAATTATCCGAAAATTCGTTTCCATAACTGACGCCATGCACTTACACCACTTGGTACATATGTCTCCTGTTTTTCTACATTTCCCAAAAGTAAGCCTTTTTGCACTTCCATCTCTTTCTTCTTCTCCTCTTCATTACAAAAAGTTGCTTCCTCTTCCACAATTTCAATCTTTTCACTGTTCTCTATCTTTAAAGGTGAATTCTCTACTTCCATCGATTGCGAAACCTCACGTTTTTCAATATTTTCAATCTCCATTTTGATATCTTTCCATTCATCCACTTTTTTATTCGAGACTGGTTCTTCAACATTTTCATTTGATAAAATGGGTTCCTCAACAACTTCATTTGAAACAGATTCCTCAACATTTTCATTTGATAAAATGGGTTCCTCAACAACTTCATTTGAAACATGTTCCTCAACATTTTCATTTGATAAAATGGGTTCCTCAACATTTTCATTTGATAAAACGGGTTCCTCAACATTTTCATTTGATGAAATGGGTTCTTCAACAACTTCATTTAAAATAGGTTCTTCAACATTTTCATTTGATAAAATGGGTTCCTCAACAACTTCATTTGAAACAGTTTCTACAGCAACTTCATTTGAAACATGTTCCTCAACATTTTCATTTGAAACAGATTCTACAGCAACTTCATTTGAAACAGGTTCTTCAGCAACTTCATTTGATGAAATAGATTCTACAGCAACTTCATTTGAAACAGTTTCTACAGCAACTTCATTTGAAACAGTTTCTTCAGCAACTTCATTTGAAACAGGTTCCTCAACATTTTCATTTGATAAAATGGGTTCCTCAACATTTTCATTTGATAAAATGGATTCCTCAACATTTTCATTTGATAAAATGGGTTCTTCAGCAACTTCATTTGAAACAGGTTCTTCAGCAACTTCATTTGATGAAATGGGTTCCTCAGCAACTTCATTTGAAACAGGTTCTACAGCAACTTCATTTGAAACAGTTTCTATAGCAACTTCATTTGAAACAGTTTCTTCAGCATCTTCATTTGAAACAGGTTCTTCAACATTTTCATTTGATAAAATGGGTTCTTCAACATTTTCATTTGGTGAAATGGGTTCTTCGACTTTGGGTTCAGAAACAGTCTCTTCTAAATGTGTGGTTTGTTCCACTTGTGTTTCAGATATGGATTCTTGCACATGATGTTGAATCTCTTCGATTTTAGGTTCAGAAAGAGCCTCTTGAACGATTTCAGAAGAATCTACTTCCATTTTGATGATTTCTACTTTTTATCTTTATTTTTTTCTTTAAATTGAATTATTATGATTCTTGCAACATATTGAGCAAATGAGCTGTTTTAATCGAAAAGAGAAGAGTGCGATTGAGACCAGCCCCAACAATATAATGACTACTGAAGATGGTATCACCTGTTCCAATATATAAAAAGGATTGTCGATGTGCTTTCATCACTTCAGCAACTTTGAGACGATGATACATTTTCATTTCAAAACTATTTAATTGAATATATTCAATTCTTGAATCTTTGAGAATATATTTATGATAAAGACCAATCATTAATTTCTGAAGATGTTCATCTTTGATCTTAACTATTACTTTGGATAAATCGTCTTTTTTTATACATAAACCATGTAATAAGTTAAAATCAGATTCATTCTTGACTTGAAAAGTGACAGGTTCAAAGTAAATCATCTTCTCACCATAAACTTCAAAACTCAAAAATCGATTCATATGTCCTTTCAAATCTAATTGCACTTCATTTTCCGATATCTTAAAACCATAACGATTTGTTTCCATATCCACATTTTTGATCAAATCAGGAATTGGTTTTACTTTCAATCCTTCTATTCTCCCTCCAGATGAATCATACATCACATCTATTTTTAAATGTGAAATCAAATCTTTTAGATCACTGTATTTTTCATATTTCTTTGTAAAAAAGAGTGGTATCCTCTCTTCATAAGTCTTCATATATAACAATAATTCCAAATAACGGATTGGAATCATCATTCCACCATTTCGAACATTTTTTTTGCAATAAATTCCAGGTAATACAACATCTAAATATCGAGTTGCAATCGAAAAGAGACGATTTCGTATATAAGGATAACGGACAGTCTCGGAATAAATACGATTATCTAAAACTAAAATATTCGCTCGAACATTTGAATAATTATTATTATATAATTGATTGATATAATTAGCTAAAAATAATCCATTAGGTCCTGCACCAACTATTAAAATATTGATATCATTATTTCCTTTTTTTACAAATCTCTCTTTGATTTGCGAAATGGATTGAATAGTTCCAATCAGTTTTAAATCAGAGATTTCATTCAAAATGTTAAATAATTCATCTTCTGTCTTTGCATCTTTGGTTCTTTCAAAAGTTGATGTAATTTTAGAAGGTGTTATCGTATTTTTTCGATTATAAAAACTTTCACAATAATGAGATGGTTTTAATGTTCCATTCTTTTTACCATTTTTCATCGTCTCTTCAAAATTTGATTTTCCCACATCATAAATAGCGTTCATATATTCTGCTTGTCTTTGATACACCTCTTCTACATAATCAATGTCTACCAAAAATCGGTGTCTTTTTGTTTTTCGATCAAAAAGCAAACCTCTATACATACGATTTATCATCTTCTCCAATTTTATATCCATCTTCACCTATCTTTGTATTATATTTTATATCATCCATTTTGATCATATAAAAAATAGTATAATTTATTCCTCTGAAAACATAGATTCATTCTTCTTTGCAAACCATCCACTCTTCTTCTCTCTCTCTTCAAATCTTCCATTGGAATAAGTTCGACATATCCCAAATGACAAACGATGCCAAGGTGTCACTCCATGTTCTTTGATTCCATGAATATGTCTTGCTGTTCCATATCCATGATTATTATGTATATCATATTTCTTTACTTCTGGATGTTCTTCTACCATCTTCTCAATATGCCTCATTTGTGCAGTTTTTGCTAAAATGGATGCAGATGCTATAGAAAGATAAGTGTTATCACCTTCTATCACACATTCTGACTCAATCTCTTCATTCGTCTCTTCATCCACATATCTTTCAAATTTGTCACCATCCACTAATATCTTCTCAGGTTTCATTTGAAAAGATCTTATCACATCATGAAATCCATCAAGTCGAGCTCTGAGAATATTTACATCATCCACTTCTTCTGAACTCTTTTCAATAATATGCCATTCTACTGCATTCTTTTTTATAAACTCTTCTGCATATTCTCTCTTCTTTTGTGACATCTTCTTCGAATCACGAATGACAACTTTACCATCCTCTTTTATCAATTCTTCAATGTTTTGAGGCAAAATCACTCCTGCCACAAACAATGATCCAAAGAAAGTTCCTGCCCCCGCTTCATCAATTCCTATTTCAATCCGATTTGGCTCTTGAAAAGGTTTCAGATAATACTCCTTCTTCACTCTCTTCTTCTTCTCGATCTTCACTTCCTCTTCCATTTTATACATTTTCATCTTTTCATTTCTTTAAATTCATTTTATTTAATCATTTTCTTTCAATATAAAGAAAAGTATGAAAAAGATGTATATTTTTTTTATTTATTTTATAAAAAGGTGAAGAAATTAGTTATCCTCGGGGATGAGGGATACTTCGTCGGTAGCGTCGTTAATCAAAAAACGCGTTGTATCCAAGCTTGCACGAGGATTGGACGAGTTGATGTCATACTTATCGAGACATCCCATCCGATTCAAGATCAATGAAATCTTGATAACGTTGTCTTCAGCCCAATTTTTGGTAGGGAAGCTATGAAATGCTCCTTCGAAATCGTCGTTAAACTCTTTGGGAGTTTTGAGAGTGTTGGTCTTTTTGCCCTTCTTAGGCTTGACACGAACGGTCTCTCCGTCGATCTCGAGGTCGGTGTATTCCCGAATCACATCTTTCAAACGCATTTCAGGAAACAAATCTTGGGAAAAACGAATTCCACCAAAAGTAGGATTCGTCAAATTCGCCATGAAGATCTCACCATGTCTCTCCACCATCTGCTTGATGGAATTTACGAATTCCTTACGGTGAATCTCATCGGAAGGATCAACTGCCACTGGAGTGGCTGGAGCTACTTCGACAGGAGTCTCTTCGACATAATCAGGAAGTGCATTGAGACTATTCTCAAGGCGCTCAATTTTCTGAAGAAGATCAAGAGTCGCCATGTTAGCAAATGAATTGAATCAATGCTGTTTTATATTGAAAAAGAAAGAGAATTAGAATCTGAAATTGGTTTATTCAGTTTTTTTATAAAGTCTCGTTAGGATTTACGCCTCCTCAGCCTCCTCGGTCGCTTCGGCCTCATCGGCCTCCTCGATATCGGGGAATACTAAGTAGTAGGTAGTCTTATCCTCCGAAGTTTCAACCGTAAAGCCGTTCTCCTCAAGAGCCTTGTGTGCCGTGCCCTTGGTGCCAGGGTAGGGAATAAAATCATTTCCTAACCAAGCGTTAGGATTCGTGACAGAGACCACATTGATCTTGCCATCGGGATATCTCTTCTCACTACCCTTCTTTGTAGAATCACGCCACACCAAGCACATCTTTTGCACAGCATCCAGCCAATCTTCCAAAGAAGGAGTCTCTGAAACTGAGGTGGGCTTGACAGCGGGGCGCGAGGCAGTCTCGTCAGCGGGGCGCGAAGGGGTCTTGCGAGCGGGGTGCGAAGGGGTCTTGCCAACGTGTCGCTGACCACGAGGCTGAAAGCCGGTGGAAACAGGTCCAGCAGAGGCAGAAGCGGTAGCATGAGAGGAAGATCCATCAATTGCTTGCAAAGCCACACGAAGACCAGTAAGCTGGCCCACAAGGTGGCTAATCTGATCCTCAAGCCGAGAAATCTCAGCACGAATAACGTTAGCAGGGTTAGAAGACATGTTGAATGCTCGCAGTGAATTGAATCGTTGCGTGTTAGTATTTATTGTAAAAATCTTGAATCTTATATTATTTCTGTCAGTTTTTTTTACATTTAACGTAAATCAATATCCATTGATCATTTTACGTTTCTTATTTTCGATGATCGTAAATAGTTTCTGAATCATCATTCCACCTTCCCATTCACACATATCTGGATAAATTCCATGAATCATAAAATAAAAACCTGCTTGAAAAGCCATTCCTGCATATTTCATAGCATCCCAAAAATGTTCAAAATAACTCTGTTTTACCTTCTTTAAATGAACAAACATTCATTCACTCTTCTACTCTTTATATTCATTTCTTTTTTTCTAAAAAAATAAACCATTTTGCAAAATCAGCTTAAAGAAAAATCAAATCTTAAAGTATATACATATCAAAGATGAAAGGTTTTCTTGGTCTTGTTCAAACTGCATCACTCCTTTTTGCTCCTCGTCAGCCTGCTGTCACCCCTCATTTCCTCTTCTGTCTTATGAAATCCACTCCCTCTTATGCTCCTGAAGAGATCTGTGCTCGTTTCAGTGATCGCAGTTATCTTCGTGATGGTTCTCTTCACCGCGAATGTGATTCTTTTATGAGCAAGAACTGGAGTCCTGTCAATGCTAATGAATGTGGTATTTTCCTCGATGGTGAAGTGAATGTAAATGAAATGGTCAGTCATTGGAGCGTTTTCATTGATTTCATGATGGAATATAAAAAAGAGTATCTGAATATGGAAGAAGTCAATGATCGTTTCATGATCTTCCAAGATAATCTTCAATTCATGGAATCACACAACAGTGAAAACCATTCCTATGAACTTGGCATCAACTCTTTCGCTGACTGGACTCATGAGGAATTCCAAGATTATGTTCAAAAAGGTAGTGTCGGTG
>JACCDI012071330.1_pt1 | contig 43607 bp, 36 predicted proteins | sample 7442791 | NCBI WGS metagenome assembly JACCDI01 (sample SAMN15323434, study PRJNA562643) | freshwater metagenome | isolation source: river surface water | place: USA:Blue River Watershed | collected 2017-08-15 | reverse complement strand
GCTGTCGGTCGGACTGTTCGCGCTGGCCGCGCTGCTGCTGGCCAGCACCGCGATGCCGAAATGGCTGCTGTTCCTGGCAACGATGGCGGCGGCCAACGGCCTGGTCTCGCTGGGCATCGTGCTGCTGATGCGCAGCGGCGTGGTGTCGTTTGGCCAGGGCCTGGTGTTTGCGGTGGGCGGCTACACCGCCGCGCTCGCGTTCGGCAAGCTCGGTATCACGGACGCACTGCTGCTGGCGCTGGCCGGCGGCGCGCTGTCGGCGCTGGTTGCCGCGCCATTTGCGTGGCCGATCGCACGCTACCGCGGCATCTTCTTTGCGATGCTGTCGCTGGCACTGTCGATGGTGCTGTATGGTCTGCTGGTGAAATCCGAGGCCATGGGCGGCTCCGATGGCTTCAACATGGGCCGCCCCACCCTGTTCGGGCTGCAAGCCACCGGCACGCTGTCAGGCCATCTGATCTATGCGGTGACCGTGGCGCTGGCGACGATTGCCGCGACGCTGGCGCGCATCTACTGTGACTCCACGCGCGGCCTGGTCGCGCTGGCCGCACGCGACAACGAGATCCGCGTCGAATACCTGGGCTCATCAGTACAGGACCTGATCGCCAGTAATTTCGTGATCGCCGCCTTCGTCGGCGGCATGGGCGGCGCACTGTCGGTGATGGCGCTCGGCCATGTCGAGCCCGAATTCGCGTACTGGACCCGCTCCGGCGATTTCGTGTTCGTCGCGATCCTGTCCGGCCACCACAGCATGCTGGCCGTGTTCGTCGCCTCCACGCTGCTGGAAGTGGTGCGCTCGTTCTCCAGCGCGTACTTCCCGAACACCTGGCAACTGGCGCTCGGCGTGTTCCTGCTCGCGGTGATCCGCTTCCTGCCGAATGGCATCGGTTCGCTGTGGCTGCGCAAGCCGCGCGCACCGGCTGCGGTGGAAGCAGCGGATGCCGCAGCACCAGCAGCAGCAGCAGCGACCACCAGCACCGACAAAGGAGCGCGCGCATGACGCACTATGAGCTGGCGATCTCGGCGCGCCACATCAACAAGCGCTTTGGCGCCGTGGTGGCTGCGGCTGACATTTCGCTGGATGTGCCGGTCGGACAAAAGGTATCGCTGATCGGCAGCAATGGCGCCGGCAAGACCACCTTCGTCAACATGATCACCGGCTACATCCGTCCCGACGAAGGACAGATCCTGCTGCACGGCGAAAACATTGCCGGGCTGCCGCCGCGCGAGATCGCACAGCGCGGCATTGCGCGCTCGTTCCAGATACCGCAGCTGTACAAGGAGCTGACTGTCACCGAGAACATGCTGGTTGCGATCGCATCGCAAGGCGGCAAGCTGTCGTTCTGGAAGCCGGCGCGCAATGCCGATGCGCTGGCGCGCGCCGATGAACTGCTGCGGCGCTTCGAACTGGCTGCGCATGCGCAGCGCAAGGTGGCCGAGCTGCCCGGCGGCGTGCGCAAGCTGCTCGACATCGCGATGGCGCTGACCCGGCAGCCGCGCGTGCTGCTGCTGGATGAGCCGACCTCCGGTGTATCGGCCGACGAGAAATTCCCGATGATGGAGACCGTGATGCGCGCACTGTCGCATGAGGCGATGACGGTACTGTTCGTCGAACACGACATGGACATCGTCGAGCGTTTTTCCGATCGCGTCGCTGCGTTCTACAGCGGCCGCATCATCGCCGACGGTCATCCGGATGAAGTGCTCGCGCATCCGGACGTGCAGCGCCATGTGACCGGTCAGACCAGGGAGCCTGATGCCCATGCTTGAAATCACCGCCATCGATGTGTCGATACAGTCGGTGCAGGTGCTGCGCGGGCTGTCGCTGTCGGTCCGTGAAGGCAAGATGGTCGGCCTGATCGGCCGTAACGGCGCCGGCAAGTCCACCACCCTGCGCGCGATCATGGGCCACCTGCCGCTGAGCGCCGGCAGCCTGCGCTTCGAAGGCCAGGACCTCGCGCGCCTGCCGCGCCACCTGCGTGCCGCACTTGGCATCGGCTACATGCCCGAGGACCGCGGCCTGGTGCCGGAGCTGACCGTCGAAGAGAACATCCTCGTGCCGCTGTGGGCCGCGAAGCTGCGCAACACCGCGCCACGGCTGGAATTCATCTACAGCGTGCTGCCCGAACTGAAAGAGATGCGCGAGCGCCGCGCGCTGCTGCTGTCCGGCGGCCAGCAAAAGCTGGTCGCGCTGGCGCGCGCGCTCGGCATCGGCCACAAGCTGCTGCTGCTCGACGAGCCCTTCGAGGGCGTCGCACCGGCGCTGTCGGCGCGGCTGTCGGAAGTCATTGCCGGCCTGCGCGGCAGCGACCTGTCGGTCGTGATCGCGCAATCGGACCTCAACCATTCACGCACGCTGCTCGACGAAGAAGTGCTGATCGAGCGCGGCGCCAATGCGCACTGACATGGCAGCAGTCGGTCCGCGGATACGCTGGGAAGATCATGTGAGCCTGCCCGCGATGCGGGAAGAGGAGCATTTCGGTCGTCGCCTGCGCTGCTTCGTCGAACGGCCACCGTCGTTCTACGCGATGCTGTCGCGCAGCGCGTCGCTGGCACCGGACAGCGAGGCGGTCAGTTGCGAGGGCCGTCGCTGGACGTATGGTCAGCTGGCCGACGAAGTCGATCGCCTGGCCGCCGGCTTCGCCGCCGAGGGCTTGCGCCAGGGCGAGCGCGTGGTGATGTTCCTGTCGAATCGGCCCGAGTTCGTGTCCGTGCTGTTCGCATTGCAAAAACTCGGCGTGATTGCGGTGCCGGTCGGCGTGCGTGAACAGGGGCCGGGCCTGGCCTGGATCATCAGCCAGTGCGGCGCAGCCGGCATCGTCTATGACGATGCGCTCGAAGACCGCATCCCCGATGCCAGCACCGCGCCCTGCCTGCGCGTGCGCCAGCCTGCCGGTGGTCTGCACGAGCTGGCCCGGGGCATCGGTAGCAGCGGACCCGGCGTGCCGATGGCGCGCGTCAGCGAAGATGATTGCGCGTGCATCCTGTACACCTCGGGTACCACGGGCAACCCCAAGGGCGCGATGCTGACGCATTTCAATATCGCGCACTCCGTCGTTCACTACGAAGTCGCGCTGAAGCTCACCCATGCGGATCGCGCGGCACTGGCCGTGCCCGCGAGCCACGTGACCGGCCTGATCGCGCTGATCGCGGCAATGGTGCATGTCGGCGGCACGCTGGTCATCGTGCCGGAATTCAAGGCGCCGGCCTTCGTGCAACTCGCCGCTGACGAGCGCATCACCTACTCGCTGATGGTGCCTGCGATGTACCAGCTGTGCCTGTTGCAGCCCTCGTTCACGCAGCGCGACCTGTCAGCCTGGCGCGTCGGCGGCTATGGCGGCGCGCCGATGCCGGTACCGACCGTGCAGGCGCTCGCCCAGGCCGTGCCCGGCCTGACGCTGGTGAATTGCTATGGCTCGACCGAGACCACGTCGCCGGCCACCATCATGCCGCTTGGGCAGTCGGCCATCCATCATGATGCGGTCGGCATCGCCGTGCCCTGCGCCGACATTCGCGTGATGGATGACAACGGCAACGAAGTCGCAGCCGGCGAATCCGGCGAATTGTGGATAGGCGGTGCCATGGTCGTGCCCGGCTATTGGGACAATCCGGACGCGACTGCGAAGGGATTTGCCGACGGCTGCTGGCGCTCCGGCGACCTGGGCTCGGTCGACGCGCAGGGACTGGTGCGCATCCTCGACCGCATCAAGGACATGATCAACCGGGGCGGCTACAAGATCTATTCGGTCGAGGTCGAGAATGCACTGATGAGCGTGCCCGGCGTCATCGAGGCTGCCGTCGTCGGACACCCCTGCCCGGTACTGGGCGAGCGCGTGCATGCGTATCTGTATGCGCCGCTGGCAAGCGCCGATGCCGATGCCGTGCGCACGCATTGCGCGCAGCGGCTGGCCGACTACAAAGTGCCCGAACAGGTGGTCTTCGTCGATGCGCCCTTGCCGCGCAATGCGAACGGCAAGCTGCTCAAGCGCGCGCTGCGGCAACCCGGCTGATTGTCCTGGCAAGCACACGCGAGGCTGCGATGAACTTCCTGCTGGCGCGCATCAACCACGAGACCAATACCTTCTCGCCATTGCCGACGGCGCTGCCCGATTTCGAGCCGCTGTATGGTGACGCGGCACTGGCCGACCAGCGTCATGCACGCACCGCGCTGGGCGCATTCATCCGCGCGGTCGAGTCCCTGCCCGGTGCACGGCTGCGGCTTCCAGTGTCGGCCACCGCCAATCCCGGCGGCACGGTGACGGCCGACGCCGGTGAGCATGTATGTCGCTGCGTGCTCGACGCCGCGACGGATGATGTGACGGCCGTGCTGCTCGACCTGCACGGCGCGATGGTCAGCGAGACCGAAGCCGATGTCGAAGGCTGGCTGCTGGCCGAGCTGCGCAGGAAGCTGCGCGGCGTGCCGATCGCGGTGGCACTCGACCTGCACGGCAATGTCACGCAACGCATGGTGGACAACGCGGACATCATCGTCGGCTTCAAGACTTACCCGCACGTGGACATGGCCGAGACCGGCGAGCATGCGGCGCGCCTGCTGCTCGAGCAGCTTGCCGGCCGCACCCGGCCAGTCACGCGCTGGCGACAGCTGCCGCTGCTGTCGCATACGCTGCGCAGCGCGACCGCCGACGGCGCGATGCAACGCGCGGTCGCTGCCGCGCGTGCGGCGGAACGTGACCCCGGCGTGCTGGCTGTCACGGTCATGGCCGGCTTCGCGCTGGCCGACATGCCAGATGCCGGACTGTCCGTCGTGGTCACCGCCGATGGCGACCCGGTACTCGCGCAACAGGTCGCCGACCGCATCGCGTGCAACGCGTGGGAAGAACGCGACGGCTTCGTCTATCGCAGCGAGCCGACCCTGCAATCGATGGCGCGCGCAGCCGCACTGGCAGCAGGGCCCGGCTCGGGGCCGGTGCTGCTGCTCGATCACAGCGACAATGTGATGTCAGGAGGTACCTGCGACACGATGGACGTGCTGCAGGCGGCGCTGGCTGCAGGATTGACCGGCATCCTCGCCGGGCCGCTGTGCGATCCGCACGCAGTGGCCGCATTATGGGACGCTGGCATCGACGATGAGGTCGAGGTCGATGTCGGCAACCGCATCGCGCTCGATGCGTTGGGCATGCACAAGATACCGATGCCTTGCCGTGGCCGCGTGCGCGCGCGCAGCGATGGCGGCTTCACGGTCACCGGGCCGATCTACACCGGCCAGCATGTGCGCATGGGCCGCACTGTGTTGTTCGACATCGGCCCGGCGCAACTGGTGATCACGGAGCGCCGCACCGAACCGTATGACCTTGGCGTGTTCCGCTGCGTCGGGATCGATCCGGCGACAGCAAGATTCCTGCTGCTGAAGTCGCGCATGTACTGCCGCCCGGTGTTCGGGCCGATCTCGCGCGGGCTGGTCGAGTGCGATGCCGACGATGGCGGGCCGACCAGCTCCAACTATGCGCTGTTCCCTTTCCGGCGGCTGCGGCGGCCGGTGTGGCCACTCGATGCCGGGACCCGCTACGCGCTCGCCGAGGCGACCGGCAAAGCAGAGCGTCCCGCATAGACGGCCTTCCCGCCGAGTGCCTCTTCGATGCGCAGCAACTCATTCCATTTGGCCATACGCTCGGAACGCGCGAAGGAGCCGACCTTCAACTGCTGCGCATGCCAACCCACGGACAGGTGCGAGATCATCACGTCTTCCGTCTCGCCCGAGCGCGCCGACACGATGGTGCCCATGCGATGTCGCTTTGCCGCCTGCAGCGCGGCCAGTGTCTCGCTGATGGTGCCGGCCTGGTTGGGCTTGATCAGCACCGCATTGCACGCGCGGTCACTGGCGGCCGCATCGACACGCGCCGCATGGGTGACGAGGTAGTCATCACCGATCACCTGCACGCGGTCGCCCACGGCGGCGGTGAAGGCGATCATGCCCGCGCGGTCATCTTCGGCGACCGGGTCTTCGACTGACAGAATCGGATAGCGCGCGACCCAGTCCAGCAGCACGGCAATCCATTCGTCCGTCGTGTAACTGGCACCGGCCAGTCCCGGGCGATAGATTCCGTCGCGCCCGAATTCGGAGGCGGCGATATCCAGCGAGATCATCACCTCGCCATGCCGGTAGCCCGCTTTCTCGATCGAGCGGGTCAGCATCTGCAACGCGTGCTCGTTGCTGTCAAAATTCGGCCACCAGCCGCCCTCGTCGGCGACGCCGGAGCGACGGCCGGCCTCCTCCATCAGCTTGCCCGCCGCGCGGTAGACATCGCCCACCATTGCCAGCGCCTGGTCAAGGCTGGCAGCACCGACCGGCATCACCAGCAAATCCTGGATGTCGATGCGACGCTGCGCATGCGCACCGCCGCCGAAGATCTGTATTTCGGGCAAAGGCAGCGTGACCGGTGCATCGCCGGCAAGGTAGCGCCACAACGGCATGCCGCTCGCCTTCGCCGCCGCGTCAAGCACGGCCATCGAGGTCGCGATCAGTGCATTGCCCCCGAGCCGCGCCTTGTTCGGCGTGCCATCGAGCTTGACCAGCAGATCGTCGATGCGCTGCTGCTGCAGCACATCCATGCCAACCAGCGCCGGCGCAATCTCTGACCTGATGCCCTCCAGCGCGCGCTGCACGCCGAGGCCGTCGCAGGCGTCGCCGCCATCGCGCAGCTCGACGGCCTCATGGCTGCCCGTGGAGGCGCCGGCCGGCGCGATGCCGCGACCATGCACGCCGTCATCGAGCACCACATCGACCTCAACAGTCGGGCGCCCGCGCGAGTCCCAGATGCGTCGTGCGTTGAGTTGGCGGATCAGGGTCGACATGGTATGCGTCTCTTCAAGTCAGGAAGGGATCTGAGGGCAGCATGACGCCACGCCGCATGCGTCAGCGAGGCGGCGGATACATGCCGGCTTCATGGGTTCAACATGGTCTGCCAGTCGGCGCGCATGGCCGGCAGCGACCTGTCGCCGGACAGCAGCCAGCGCCGTGCGAATTGTCGCTGCAGCGCGCGTTCAGGTTCGCCCAGGTATTCAAGCGGTGATTTGCCATCGACGCGCGCGAGCAGTATCGCCGCCAGCAGCAGTGCGATGCGGCCGGCGATCGCGTCGCGCGGCTCCCAGCTGACGCCGTCGAGATAGGCGTCGCAGAACGCTTCCCACGCGGCGAGGTACTGCGCGCGGTGGGATGGCCGCCACAGGCACTTGGCCAGCAGATGGCACAGGCAGAACGCGGCATCGAAGGCCGGGTCGCCATACCACGCGCACTCGGCGTCGAGGATCACAGGGCCATCGCGACCGACCAGGATGTTTTTCGGGCTGATGTCGCCATGCACCAGCGCGAGCTTGCGCGCTGCGGTGTCATCGATCAGCTGGCGCAGCAGCGGCGCACAGTCCGGATGGGCCTGCGCGGCGGCGCCGAAGTACGGGTCCAGCCTGAGCGCGAAGAAATGGCTGTCATACGCAAAGCGTTCGGCAAGCACGGGATTACCCGCCGTGCCAGCGTGGATGGCGGCGATCAGGGCCGCGACCTGTGATGCGGTCGCGACCTCGGCGACGCCGTCGCGCAGCTGCGCCTTCCACACCGGATAGTCTTGCGGCGGCAGCCAGCTCATCGCGAAACAATAGGATTCGGGATCTTCGGCCAGCAATGCGGGCACGGCCTGCGGCCAGCGCGCCGAGACTTCGCGCAACCAGGCTACTTCGGCATGGCTGCGATCCTGCGGCGCCAGCCATACCGATGCGACCTTGAGCGCCGGCAGCGCCTGCTTCACGCACACGGAGCCACGGCGCGTATCGACCCTTGCAATCCATGAGGACACGCCGCCGGCCAGCGGCGTCAGCGCCGGTGCCTCATGGGCATCGAGCAGGCCCATCCGCAACAAGGCGGGCAAGACAACGGAAGCTTCGCTGGAGGTGCTCACGCTGAGAACGGATGGGTGCAGGACTGCGCCCGAGGTTGACCAGCCCCACACTATACCGGAGCAGGCATCACGGACGCTTCAGCCGCACCAGCGTGCGCGGCACGGCCTCGAACAGTGGCTGCCCCTGCAACAGCGGCGAAAGCGCACTGGCCGGCATCGGGCGCGAGATCAGGTAGCCCTGCACTTCATCGGAACCGAACTGCCGCAGCCGCGCCAGCTGCGCCTCGGTCTCCACGCCCTCGGCAACGATCAGGATGCCCAGCGCCTGCCCGATCGAATGGATGGCGCTGCACAGCGCGTCGCTCTTGAGGTCGTGGCCCAGCGTGTGGATGAAAGACTGGTCGATCTTCAGCACATCCACGGCCAGCCGCCGCAGCCGCGACAATGATGAATGCCCGGTGCCGAAGTCGTCGATCTCGATGCGCAGCCCGAGGCCGTGCAGCTTGGCCAGCTCGGTCGCCAGCCCCTCGTCGTCGAGGCCGATCGCGGTCTCGGTCAGCTCGAGCGCGATGCGATCGGTGGTCAGTCCGTGACGCGCCAGGCAATCGGTCAGGAAATTGCGGAAGCGCTCGCTGCGCACCTGCAGCTCGGACACATTGAAAGACACACGCTGGCAGTCCAGTCCCTGGTCCAGCCATGCGCGTATCTGCCGGCACAGCAGCTCGAACGCCCATTCGCCGACGTCGATGATCAGCCCGCGCTCCTCGGCCAGCGGAATGAACTCGGCCGGCAGCACCAGCCCGCGCTCCGGGTGCTGCCAGCGCAGCAGCGACTCCAGTCCGGTCAGCTGGCCGGTGTAGGCGTCGGCGCGCGGCTGGTAATGCAGTTGCAACTGGTAGGTGCCGACCGCCTTCTGCAAGTCCTGCTGCAGCTGCACGCGTCGTTGCAGCTCGGTCGCATGCTCGGCCGAGAACACCCGGTACTGCGCCTTGCCAGCCGACTTGGCCGCGTACATCGCGATATCCGCAAACTGCAGCAGCTCCTGCGGCTCCGAGGTGTGGTCGGGGAAGACCGCGATGCCGACCGAGGCCGTCACCGAGAACGCGCCCCAGGGTGCAGTCTGGTTCAGGCGATTGATCGCGCTGACCACGCGTGCCGCACGCTCTTCCACATCGCGTGTGCTGTCGATGTCCTCGACCACCACCGTGAATTCATCGCCGCCCAGCCGCACCACGGTGTCATACAGCCGTACCGTCGCCTTCAGGCAGGCCGTCACGTCGGCCAGCACCTGATCGCCCGCCTCGTGGCCCAGCGTATCGTTGACGACCTTGAAGTTGTCGAGGTCGATGAACAGCAGCGCCACTTTGCGCCGGCCCTCGGCGCTCGCGCGCAGGATGACCGGCAAGTGATCCAGCAGCCAGCGACGGTTGGGCAGGCCGGTCAGTGCGTCGGTGACGGCCATCTTCGCCAGCGTCTCCTGCTGGCTGCGCGACTCGGTCACGTCGCGCACCGTGATCGCAATGCCGGCCTCGGTCTTGACGCCGCGCCGCTGTATCCAGCCGGCCGGGGCGACGCCGGGCTGGCGGCGGTCATGCCAGCCGATCTCGATCTCATCCTCGACCAGCCCCTCTTTCAGGATGCGCAGCAGGAAGGCATGCATGCGCGCGTTGTCCTCGGGCGCCATCAGCTCGCGCACGGTCCGGCCCAGCATGTCGCTGCGCTTCAGGTGCGAGCGCCGTGCCGCCTGTTCATTGCAGTCTTCGATCAGGAAATCGCGCACCTCTCCCTGCTCTCCATACAAGGGCCGCATCATGTACAGCGCCTCCAGCGTGCCCTCGACCGCCTGCCGGAAAGATTCCTGGATCGCGCGCATTTTCTTGCGCCGGCTGTAGCGCCGCCATTGCAGCGTCGCGCCTAGCATCGCACCCGATGCCAGCAACACACTCAGCGCTGCGGCCCCCAGTGCCTCGATGTGGCCTTGCGCACGGTGCTCTGCCATCGCCATCTGCTCGGTGACGATCGTGAGTGCGACCAGCGGATACGGATCGATGCGCTTCCACGCAACGAATCGCGCTTCACCATCCGTGAAATCGCGGCCCGCAATTCGCACACTGCCATGACTGGAAAGATGGATACGCAGCCGTTCGGGCGAGCGCAGCGGCAGCAATGCTTCTTGCTTGCCGATGGCATGCAGCACGGTGTCGTCCGTGGTGCGCAGCGACACCGAAGCGGCATATCGCAGGTTGACGCGGAATTCATTGGCAGCCAGGTTCGAGCCCGGCATATCGATGACGACCGCGCCGCCATATTTGCCATCGCGCGCGTTGATACGGCGCGCAAAAGCCACGCGCGTTCGCCGGGCTCCGTCCGTGCCCACGCTGCCATAATCGACCCGCATGCGCGGCTCGTTGTCGCGCGCGAGCTGTGGCAGGTACAGCGAAGGCGGCAAGACCTCGGCAGACCTGCTGTGCGTCGCCGTCTTGCCCGAGGGATCAATGATGAACAGATGCGCATCGGAGACGCCGAGCACTTTTTTCGCGTAGACATCGTAGTAGTCGATGTCATTGCCGCGCTCGATCTCCGCCTTCAGCAGCAGCAACAGGTTGTCGGCATCACGAACCACTTCGCTGATCTCATCAGCGACCTGCGTTGCTTCGCTGCCCATCGCATCGACGACACGCCGCCGGAAGCGGTCCTCGCGCTCGCTGATCTGGTGCAGCGCGATCAGCCAGACCACCGTGAGGACCAGCAACAGGCTCCCGCCCCAGCTACCGAAAATCTGCCAGGCGGCGGATGACCGCCATCGGGGAAAGACCTGCTTGACCATAAAGGCGCGCGTGCACGCAGGAGGAAAGTGACGTTGGCAAATTCTATATCACTATAAATTCCAAAACCGAAGGGCTTTACTCGGGATTGTCGTCTCGGCCGGCGCAGTGCCGGGGCAAGGCCGGCACAGGGCCGGGGTCGACCGGGGCGCGCCAGGTCAGTGCTGGTACAGCAACACCAGCACCGCCCCTGCGAGCGCGACCGACGCCCACAACACGGTGACAAGGCCCGGCGCGCGCAGGCTGACGGCCGCGTTAGTGCGGGCTGCACGGACAGCGGCCGCCGCAGGCTTCTTGCGCCGCTCGCGCCCGTTCCATGGCCGTGCTGACTGCGCCGCAGCGGCGGGGCGTGGCGCTGCCTCGGCCTCGGCACGCGCGATCCACGCATCATGCTTGCGGCGGCGCTCTCGGTCGGACAGCACCTCATAGGCGGCATTGATCAGCTGGAAGGTCTGCGTCGCCTTCGCACTGCCACCGTGCCGGTCCGGATGGAATTTGTGGCTCAGGGTCTTGTAGGCCGCACGGATCACTTCAGGGGGTGCGTTCCGCGCCACCTTCAGGTTGTCGTAATGGGTGTGAACCTGCTTCATGGTCTGGTCTCGGTTGCCGGTGCTTGCACAGTACTTCTGTTGCAAGTCTGGTAACTTGAGTCAGATCAACGCCTGCTTTTTTCTGCCGTTCAGAAACTATTTCCGGAGGTCACGAACAAAGGGGTATTCCCTGAAGCAAGCTTCTTTCGTGACCATGTCCCTGCCTGCTAACGCCCTGCTCGCCACCTCGCCCGCCTCTGCAGCCCCTTTAGCCCCTGCAGCCGCCCTTGCCGCATCAGCGCCTTCCGTTCCCGCCTTCACATTGCCCGACCTGCGCCGTCTGGCGTTGCCGGCAAGCTTTGCGTGGTATGGCTTGCTGATGGGTTGCTGGGGCGGCAGGCTGACGGCCATCAAGCAGGGCTTGCAGCTGACGCACTCGCAACTGGCGATGGTCTTGCTGTGCTCGGGTGTCGGTGCGGTGCTGTCGACGCAACTCTCGTCGCGTTTGCTCGCAAGGTTCGGCAGCCTGCACACGCTGCGCATCGCCGGCCTCGCGCTGCCCGGTGTGCTGATGGCAGCGGCCGCGTCACCGTCGCTGCCGTGGCTGATGGCGGCCGCGCTGGTTCTGGGCATCATGGCCAGCAGCTTCGATGTGGCGATGAATGGCCTCGCGACGCGACATGAAGCGCGGCTGCTCCGGCCGATGATGTCGCGCCTGCATGCGTGCGCCTGTGCCGGCGGCCTGGCCGGTGTGACCCTGGGCAGCGCGATGGCGGCGATGCAGGTCACGGCAATGCAGCAGTTCAGCCTGCTGGCGCTGCCGCTGGGCGGGCTGCTGTGGCTGTGCGTGAAGGGCCTGGCGGAGGTGGCGGCTGCGGATGATGCGGCCGGATCATGCGCCCGATCCGCGCCTACCTTCGTGCTGCCGCGTGGCCGGCTCGCATTGCTCGGCACGCTGGGACTGCTCGGTGCGATCGCCGAGGGCAGCATCGGCAGCTGGAGCGGCCTGTTCATGAAGGAGCAATTCGGCGCATCGGATGCGATCGCGCCGCTGGCGCTGTCAGCCTTCTCGATGATGATGCTGGTGTCGCGCTGCTACGGCGACGCACTGAAAGCCCGGTACGGCGCACGCGCGCTGGTCTGCGCGGGCGCCTCGGTTGCGGCCTGCGGGCTGGGCCTGGCCGTGCTCGCTCCCGGCGCCCTGTTCGCGCTGACCGGCTTTGGATTGGCCGGTCTCGGCCTGGCGCTGGTCTTCCCCTTCGTGTACAGCGCAGCCGGCAAGGAAAGCAAGGCCGCGCTGGCCGGGGTGGTCACGATGGGCTACGCCGGCAGCCTGATCGGGCCGCCGCTGATGGGCTCGATTGCGCAGGCGATGGGACTGCCATCCGCCATCGCCTGCGTCGCGCTGCTGGCGGCCGCGATGGTTCTGGTCGCCAGCCGTGCGCGGCTGCTGAAGTAAACGTCAGCGAGCGACTAGGGTCGCGCCGCATGCGCAGGCTTCTCGATGCGTGTGATGCCACCGGCGACCGCCGGCGGGTCACTGGCCGGGAAGCTCAGCTCGATGGCATCGTCGAGCAGCTCTTGCTGCTTTTCATCCGGGTCGTGCGAATCGAGATGACGCGCGACCACATCACGCCCGGCAGCATCATCGGCGCTGACATCCTTCGGCGTGACCGACAGCGAGTTGTCGCCCGGCGACACCGTACGCTCGGCGTCAACGACAGCGGGATCGGGAGTATCCGTGGGCAGCGTGCCGGGTGCGACCGGCGCGGGCTGGTCCGAGGGCTTGATCAGATGGGGCTTGGCTGACATCGTTGTTCTCCGGTTGGGTGAATGAAGGCAACGCAGACATCCCGCTTTGCCTGTCATTCATCATCGGATAACAACACTGCCGGAAAGTTTCAGCACAGGAGAACTGGCCTGTGCTGAAAGGCCGTGCATCAGACAAGCGCGCTGCGATCCACGTGAGCGATGTCGGGCACGCCGAGCAGCGCGAGCGTGATGTCGATCTCCTGCTGCAGCATCGCGATCGCGCGCTCGACCCCGGCCTGCCCGCCTGAAGCAAGCCCGTACAGGCCGGCACGACCCACGATACAAGCGGTCGCGCCCAGCGCCCGCGCCTTCACGACATCGCTGCCGCGCCGGATACCGCCATCCATCAGCACCGGCACCCGGCCGCCGATGGCCTCGACCACCGCCGGCAGCGCCGCAATGCCGGATTGCACCTGGTCGAGCTGGCGGCCGCCGTGGTTGGAAACGATCACGGCATCGGCGCCATGTTCGACCGCGCGCACCGCATCGTCGGCGCGCAGCAAGCCCTTGATCGCCAGCTTGCCCGGCCATGCACTGCGGATCTCGTCCAGGTCTTTCCAGCTGACCGACGGATCGAAATTCTTGCCGATCTGCTCGGCCAGCGTCATCAGCTTGCGCGGCGCGCCGTTCGGGTCATCGAGGTTGCCGAAGGTGAAGCGGGGTGCGTGCGACATGCGCCACAGCCAGCCAAGCCGGCTGGCGTAATCGAAGATGTTCGACCAGCCCATGCGCGGCGGCAAGGTGAAACCGGTGCGCACATCGCGCTCGCGCGCACCGGGCAGCGGCAGATCGACCGTCAGCACCAGCACCGGACAGCCGGCCTCATGCGCGCGCTGCAGCAGCGAGCGCGTCAGGCCGCGATCCTTCTGCACATACAACTGGAACCAGTGGCCGCGACGGCCGCGGCTGGCGACTTGTTCGATACTGGCATTCGACGTGGTGGACTGACAAAAGCCGATGCCGCGCGCGTCGGTCGCCCGTGCAATGCACAGATCACCCTCAGGCCACAGCAAGCCCGCAATGCCGGTCGGCCCGAACACCATCGGCGATGCCAGCGGCTGCCCGAGCAATTCGATGGATTGCTTGCGCGCGCTGACATCGACCAGCATGCGCGGCGCAAAACGCAGCCGAGAAAAATCATTCACGTTGTCGCGCAAGGTGACTTCATCATGCGCGCCGCCATCAATGAAGCCGAATACAGAGCGCGGCAAGTTGCGTCGCGCGATCTCCCTGAGGTCGGCAATCGTCACTGCCTGGCCGAGTTTCATCTCGTGTCTCCCCGATGTTCTTGTTATTGGCCGATCCGAGCGCAACGGACATGCGGGGTCCGGGCCGGAGTTTGTTTCCGGCAGACATCTTACAGAAGATCAAAGCGTGGAAGCACGCGGCAGCGCGCGCGTCGCCGACTGCCGACGTTCAGGCCGGGCCGACCGAGATTTGTGGCGGCTCCTGATGGGAGGATGGCTCCTCTTGCCGCTGCTCGCGGTGCAGCGCGCGCCAGGGCATCTGCTCCTCCGGGGTCGGCGGCAGCTCCGACCAGGATTGCTCCTCGATCACGTTATGAAACTGGCTGCCATCGAGTGGATGCGGCGCTGACGCCGCAGACAAAGTGGTGGACCCGGGGACGGCCATTGCATCCGGCATCACGGGCGTTTTGGATGAGTGTTGATGCTGGGCCATGTGCGTAGACCTCAGATGAATTGACAGACGTCAAATTGAACGGATTTGATGTCCTCTGATCTGAATCATCTTAGTAGGTTTCGAGGTATTTCCTAGATAAACGAACAGACGCATCATGCAATCGGTAGCAAGCACGTCACAGCCCTCATCGATACCTGCAAGACCTGACATGGATATCAGCTTTCATCAAACTCACACCCCTGCGCGCAGCAATGAACTCGGCCACGTCTTCGAAAGCCGTTCGCTGACACTTGGACAGGTTGCCAGCAATTCAGTGCCCGACATCCTGCATGCGATACGCCAGCACCTGAAAATGGAAGTCGCCTTCGTCTCCGAGTTCATCAATGACCAGCGCGTGTTCCGCTATGTGGACTCATCATGGACCAAGAGCCCCGTACATGTCGGCGAAGGCGGACCGCTGGATGAATCCTACTGCCAGCGTGTGGTGGATGGCCGGCTGCCCGAACTGATCAATGATGCGCAAATCAACCCGGTCGCTGCCGAATTGCCGGCCACTTTCGCGATACCGGTCGGCGCGCACATGAGCGTGCCCATCCATCTGTCTGATGGCTCGATCTACGGCACCTTCTGCTGCTTCAGCCGCGGTGCCGACACCAGCCTGAACCTGCGCGACCTGTCACTGATGCGGGTGTTCGCCGACCTCGCGGGCAAGATGATCGATCGCGAGCGGCACAGCATCTCGCACCAGCGCGCCAGCCTGGAGCGGGTGCGCAAGGTGCTCAACTCTGATGCGATCCAGATCGTCTACCAGCCCATCTTCGATCTCAACCTCGGCGCCATCGCTGGCTTCGAATCACTGGCGCGCTTCTCTGCGACACCCGCACGCAGCCCCGACCTGTGGTTCAACGAGGCACATTCCGTCGGCCTTGGCATTGAGCTCGAGCTCAAGGCGATACAGCAGGCGATGCTGGTGATGCCGAAGTTGTGCGATGGTCTGGACCTGTCGATCAATGCATCGCCAGAGACCATTCTCGACGCGCGCTTTGTCGAGTTGCTGGCGACTTTGCCGAGCGTCGAGCACCTGGTGCTGGAAATTACCGAGCACGCGGCGGTAGAAAAATATGAAGAGATCGCTCAGCGCCTCAAGCCCTATCGCGACCGTGGACTGCAACTGGCGGTCGATGATGCGGGCGCCGGCTATGCGAGCTTCCGCCACATCCTGAACCTGGAGCCCGACCGCATCAAGCTCGACATGAGCCTGACGCGCGACATCGATATCGACCCCGCGCGCCGTGCGCTGGCGGCAGCACTGATCCACTTCTCGGCCGACACCGGCAGCAAGCTGGTGGCCGAGGGCGTCGAGACGGCGAACGAGGCAGCGGCGCTGATCGAGCTTGGCGTCGACCGGGCCCAGGGCTATTTCCTCGGGCGGCCGATGACGCTGGCCGGACTGCAGCACCTCGGTTGCCTGCAGCCGGTGATGACGAGGGATGGCAGCGAGCAAAAGCGCCCGACGGTTCGTCACTGCTGAGATCGTCAGCCCGGCGCGCACCGCAGGCACCGCACGCACCGCGAGCGGCACGCGAACTTGCGCAGGTCAGCAGTTGCCTTTCTTGCGCTGGCCCGGCGGGCAATGACCGGGGCCGCCCGGACCACCGGGACCGCCTGAACCACCTGGACCACTTTTCCAACCGCCGTGATGCAATTCCCAGCCGCGCGGTCCTTGCACCCATTGCGGCTGCGCGTACACATAACCCGGACGCTCACGCTCCCAGCGGCCCGGCACCCAGACATAGGCGTTGCCGCTCCAGCCCCAATAACCTTGCAGCCAGACATAAGCCGGGCGCGGCGGTGGTACGGGTTCATAACGAACGGGTGGCGGCGGCATGCCGGAAGAAATGGTGACGCCCCAGCTGACATTCGCGTCGGCATGGGCAGGACTGAGTCCTGCGCCAACCAGTGAAGCCAACAGCACTGTCGAATACAAGACTTGTTTGCGCATGGTGTCCTCTTCTACTAATGACCGAACAACGGCAAACAAAATTTACCCGCGGAAAAGCACGAGGATTTGATGCATTACAAATGTCAACAAAGTTGACATCAAGGATTGGAATGCGGAAACATTGCGAAGTTCCCGCAGGTCAACAAAAGGATCAGGGCTCGATCAGCCCATGGCGCACCGCAATCAGCGTCAGTTCGGCCTGGTTGCCCACGTTCAGCTTCTGCTTGATGTTGTACAGGTGCGTGCCCACCGTTCTCGGCGACAGGTTCAGCGATTCGGCGATCTGATTCACGCTGGCACCCTTGGCCAGCTGGATGAACACACCGAACTCCCGTTCCGACAACACCTCGATCGGGCTTTTCTCGCCGTTGAATTCCTCGAGCGCCATCCGTTGTGACAAGCTGCTGTCGATGTACATGCGACGATCGTAAACCTGACGTATCGCATGGATCAATTCATCCGGTGCGCTGCGCTTGGACAGGTAACCGAGCGCTCCGGCCTTGAGCATGTAGCGCACATAGCTCGGGTCTTCATGCGAAGACAGCCCCAGCACGCGCGCAGTCTTGTCGCGCGCGATGATGCGGCGCGTGGCCTCGACCCCCATGGTTTCGCCGAGCGAGATGTCCATCACGATCACGTCCGGCTTGGCCGTCGGTATCTGCTGATAGGCAGCGTCGGCCGACTCGGCCTCGGCCACGACGCGGATGTCCTCGGTCGCCTCCAGCAGCATCCGAAAACCGAAACGAACCACGGCATGGTCATCGACCAGCATCACGTTGATAGTGTTTTTCATGCGTTACTGCCTTCCGGCTTCTCCTTGTCGTCGTTGCTGGCGATGGGCAGCATCACCGACACCTCAAGACCGCCCTCGCTGCCGCGGCGGAAACTGACACTGCCGCCGTGCGACTCGGCACGCTCCTGCATGCCGCGCACGCCATAGTGACCCTCACGCACCAGCGTGGCTGCACCGATGCCATTATCGGCGATCGTCAGCATCAGCATGGCGCCCTGCATTTCAATGTTGATCTGCGCGTGGCTCGCGCCGGCATGACGGACCACATTCGTCACTGCCTCCTGCACGATGCGGTAGGCCGTCAGCTCCAGCGCGTCGTCGAGCGTCGGCAGTGTATCGGGCACGGCCAGTTCGAACCGGATATCGGGGTTCTTCGATTGCGTATCGGTCAGCAAATCGCGTACCGCGTCGACCAGCCCCATGCCTTCCAGCTGTATCGGGCGCAGGCGCGGGATCATCCGGTGCATGGCGTCCGAGGTCATGCCGGCGGTGTCGAACAACATCTGTGCATGGCGCTCCAGCGGGCCGCCGGCGACGTCCGGGTGCTGCATCATCGACTTCGCGATGCTGCGGATTGCCGTCAGCGACTGCCCGAGCTCATCGTGCAGTTCGCGCGCCAATGCAGCACGCTCTTCCTCGATACGCGCATGAACCAGCTTCGTGAATTCGCGCTGCGCGTCCAGCCGCGCCTGTGCCTCGGCGCTGGCCTGGCGGGCGACGATGCTGTCCTCGACCGCCTGTGCCATGTTGTTGAAGGTGCGGCCCATCTGGCCGGCCTCCTTGCCGGGCAGCGGTGGCAGACGCACTTGATGCGCGCCCTGCTCGATCTCGCGCAGCCCGCGTTCGATCTTCTCCAGCGGTGCCAGCCAGCGGCCGACCAGCCAGAAAATCGCCAGATCCGCCAGCACGAACAGGACCAGTTGCACGACGAGGATGTCCCGCAGATTGTCCCAGCCATCCAGGATCGCGCGCGTGGAATTGGTCGAGATCACCAGCCTTGCGTCTTCGAGCTCGACGATGCGCTGCACCTGCCGTGGCGCGACCAGCGCCGCATACCATTCCGGCGCATAGCGCCCTGCCTTGTAGGTGGACGGCGGAGACTGGTACAACAAGGTCCCTGACTTGTCGAACAGCTCGATGTCATTCGCGCGCACGCGGCCGGTCGCGCGCAGGAAATCCACGAGCTCCGGCAGGTCTTCGCTTGCGTAGAAATTGCCGATGCGGCCCAGCAGCTGCGCGGCGATGCGGCCCGAGGCCTCCATCTCTTCGCGCACGCCGGTGCGGGTCGCACCAATCTCGACAGCGATCAGCACACCAAAAACGATGATCGTGATCGCCGAGAAAATCAGGTTAATCTTGATGCGCAGGCTCAGGCCACCGGGGCGACGGCTTGGTGGCGCATGTTGCGCATCATGCGCGTCGTTCGCGGATTCGGGCGGCTGGGCGGCGGAGCTCTGGCGCATGGGTGGGAAGCGATGGAAGTACGAGTGGCCTGCCGGTGAGCGGGCAGCGCATCATAGCAGCACAGAATTCCTCCGCAGCGCAGCATTTCTCACCCTGATGATGTCAGGGACATGGTTCATGAATTTACTTAGCCCCAATTAAGAGAACGCCCGATGCGATACGGAGTCGCTTGGAGGAAGATTCACTACGCCGAACGGACATCCGGGCGGACAAAGCAAACCCTAAATTTTGATTCAGGAGATCATCATGGCATGGACCACCCCGGCAGCAACTGACCTGCGTTTCGGCTTCGAAATCACGATGTACATCGCGAACCGTTAATTCGTCAGTGCTGCAGCTGGCCTGACCCCTGGGTCGGCTGCGACAGACAGAATTTGGAAAAGACGACCTTCGGGTCGTCTTTTTTTGCGCCGATTTTTAGCAAAAGAACAATTTATGTCGGCGAAACCCGATAGACTCTACTAATCAGTCGATGAAAATTGCTAACGAGAAGGCAATTTAATGAATTTCCTTATTCGCCAGCGATTTGCCATAACGTAACCTTGCCGCCTTTGAAACTGCGTACCTCCACTCCTATCATGATGAACACCAACAAGACCACCCTGGCCGTGATGATCGCCAGCTGCTTTGGCACCGGCCTGACGATGGCGCAAGAGACGCAAGATGCTGGCAAGGTGCTGTCGCCGGTGGTTGTGACTGCGACCCGTGTTGAGCAGGACAGTTTTGATTTGCCTATGTCGATCGACAAGGTTGAGAAGAAGGATATTCAGGACGGTCAGCTTCGGATGACCCTGTCGGAAAGCCTTATCCGTGTACCAGGTATCACAGCACAAAGTCGTAGCCAGATGGCGCAAGATCCGCAAATTTCATCACGCGGATTTGGGGCGCGCTCGAGCTTTGGCGTTCGCGGCCTGCGAATTTTTGTGGATGGCATACCGCTATCAATGCCGGATGGAATTGGTAACCCCGGAAGCATCGACTTGGGCACTATAGGCTCCATTGAAGTGTTGCGCGGTCCGTTCTCGACGATGTACGGCAGTTCCTCCGGTGGTGTCATCCAAATGTTTACTGAGAAGGCGTCGGATCGTCCAACTGCTGAAGCTGATGTTTTGTATGGCAGTTTTGGCACGACCCGCGCAGGCGTCAAGGCGAGCGGCACCCAGTCAAATTATGAATACTCCTTGAGTTATTCTGACTACCAGTCGGATGGTTTCAGGGAGCAAAGCGCAAACTCCAAGAAGCAGGCGACGGTAAGCCTCAAGTCGAAGATTGATGACGATACTCGTTTGACCACGTTGATCAATTGGATGAATCAGAATGCCCAAGACCCGGGTGGATTGGTACGTGTCGCGGCGACTGGAGACCCCTCGGCATTCGTCACACCAACGGGTACTGCGTCCAACAACAAACTGATCAACGCCCGCGTTGAGCGAAGCAACAGCCAAGTTGGTCTGAATTTTGAAAAAACGATCAATGCTCAAAATTCATTGAATTTGATCGCCTATGCAGGGACTCGCGATAACAATCAGATCCTCTACACCACGGTTCCCGGACAAACCTATAACAGCCGCGCGAGCGTAATTGAGCGAGTGTTCTACGGTACGGAACTTCGCTTCACAACCAAGGGCGAGGTGCTGGACAAACCGTATATCGTGACTGCGGGCGTTACATATGGTCAGATGAGAGACAAGCGTAAGGACATCAATGCCGATAACGGCGTTTCTCGTGCTGATGTAGACGCAAACCACAACCGTAATGAGCGGCAGTCTGCGACCAGTTTCGATCAATATCTCCAGGGTACGCTAGCTGCAAACTCGCGATTCGATGTGCACGCAGGCGTGAGGTATACAACTGTCGATCTGAAGTTCGAAGATCTCCAAATCGACGCAAGCCGTTGCGGCGCGTTACCTCGCTATTGCGATACGAGTGGCAAAGTTAACTACTCGAAGTTCACTCCGGCGCTTGGCGCAACGTACAAACTCACCCCTGCGGTTAATTTGTATGCGAATTATGGTCGCGCGTTTGAAACACCAACTCTGGTCGAAACTTCGTTTTTGGATGCATCGACTGGATCCGGGCCGAACCTGAACATCAAGCCTAGCACTAGCGACAATTTTGAATTAGGCGCCAAGGCCTTCGTTGGCGACAACACCAGAATCAACGGAGCGCTCTTCAAAATCGATACGACCAATGAAATCATCGTAAACACCTCACAGAGCGGCCGTACAAGCTACCAGAACGGAAAAACTACCTCGCGTACTGGTGCAGAGCTTTCTGTTGAGAGCATCTTGTCACATGGTTTTTCGGTTTATGGTGCTTACACGCTGCTCGTTGCCAAGTTCGATGAGGCATTCTCATCATCGGGTAACGCTGTAGCCGCAGGTAGCTATATTCCGGGCACCTACCGCACCCAGGTATATGGTGAAGTCGCTTGGAAGCACGCACCAACAGCCTTCCAGACTGCAATCGAAACGCGATACAACAGCCGGGTATACGTCAATGACAGCAATTCTGACTTTGCGCCCTCGTATACGATCGTCAATTTGCGCGGAAGCTTCCAGCAAGAGCTGGGACGCTGGCGGTTGACCGAGTACGCTCGGGTGGAAAACATCTTTGACAAGTCTTTCATCGGCTCAGTGCGGGTGAACGACTATACGAACAAACGCTATTTCGAACCCGCCCCCGGCCGTAACTGGATCGTCGGCATCAAAGCCAACTACGCGTTCTGACCTTCTCCCACTGGTCCTGAGCCCGCGCATTGCGCGGGCTTTTTTATTTCCGGACTCGGGTCAGATGTCCTGCACGCCCTTGATGTCCCACTGTCGTGCACGCGCCATGCACGCATGCGCAAACTCCATCGCATGTTCGGACGGTGCCTTGGGATGCCGGAACACCTGGTTCAGCGCCGAGCGCAGGAAATTCGCATCGTCCTCATCCTGCACGAACCAGCGCAACGCCTTCGGGATCGCCATGATCATCGCAAGATCATTGTCGAAGATATCCATGAAGGCCGCCTCGGCCATGCCGTTGTCGCGGGAGATAGCAGCATTGCGGATGTAGTCCGCACCTTCGCGGCACTCCTGCACGCTCAACTCGTGCGCACTGGCCACCGGCACCGACAGATTCAAGGCCAGCGCGAGCAGCATCGTTCCGGGCAAGGCCTTCATGCAGCACAGCAGTTTGGTACGGTCCATCGTGAACCTCCGATGCTCTGTGGATGACCCTTCGATTCTAATCAGCGTTGGACACAAAACGCACGCTGCAGTGCGTTAGCCGTGAACTACCGCAGCGCTCGCATCATCGCTCGCATCATGGCGCGCACGATCACCTGCCCTGTCGCGCCGCAGCATGTGCCGGGTAGCTACAATGGCGGCAAATTCCACACCGAACACTCCATGGCGCATATCCATCCCCAAGGCTGGCGTGAAATGGCCGTCACCGGCGCAGCGCAGCGCGAAATCGAAACGCTGGTGCTGCTGGAAGCCGCACTGCCGGATGCGTACACCATCTTCCACGGCGTGCACTGGACCCATGTCGAGCGTGGTTTCTCGGCCTACGGCGAAATCGATTTCATCGTGGTCGCGCCCGACGGTCGGCTGCTGCTGATCGAGCAGAAATCTGGCTTCCTCGCCGAGACCGATGAAGGCCTCGCCAAGCGCTATGCCGGGCAGGACAAGCCCAAGCTGGTGAAAAACCAGATCCTGCGCACCCTCACCGCGCTGCGCCAGCGCTACGGCCAGCAAGACGGGCCGCTGCATGTCGATTACCTGCTCTACTGCCCCGACTATCAGGTCAGGCGGGTGGAGGCCGCCGGCATCGACCCGCTGCGTATTGTCGACGCGAGCCGGCGCGACCAGCTTGCGGCCATCATTCGACAGATCCTCCCCGCGGAAAACACCGAGACGACTCAGCAGCGCGAGCGCGTGCTGCGCTTCCTGAACAATGTGCTGCAACTGGTGCCGGACCCGAGCGCGATGATTGGACAGGCCGGCGCACTCGTCACGCGCCTGTCTGGCGGACTGGCGACCTGGGCACGTCAGCTGGACTTCAGCCCTTTCCGGCTGCGCGTGGCCGGCACCGCTGGCAGCGGCAAGACGCAGCTGGCGCTGGCCGAGTTTCAGGCGGCGCTCGCGGCCGGCAAGCAGCCGCTGTACGTCTGCTTCAATCGGCCGCTGGCGGACCATGTACGCAAGCTGCTGCCGGACGGCGGGCGCGTCTGCAGCTTCCACCAGCTGTGCGACGTGTTTGCGCGCGAATCCGGCCAGACGCCCGATTATCGCGATCCGGGCGTCTGGCAACGGCTGGAGCAAACACTGGCCAGCGCAGATTTACCGCCGGGCTGGCAGTTCGATGTACTGATCGTCGATGAGGGACAGGACTTTTCTGCCGCATGGCGCGACGCGCTGCTGCGCCTGCTGAGACCGGAAGGCCGCGCGATCTGGCTCGAAGACCCGATGCAGAACCTGTACGGCCGCGAACCGGTGCCGCTGCCGGGCTGGGTCACGCTGCATGCCGACACCAACTATCGCAGCCCGCGGCAGGTCGTGGAGCTGCTGTTGTCACTGGCTCCGGACTCCGCTGCGATCTCGGCCGCCAGCCCTTTCAACGGTGCCGACATCGATGTGCTGACCTGGCCAGACAGCGACAGCGCGCAAATGCTGGTTCAGACCCGCAACGCGATCAAGAAATGCCTGGGTGCGGGCTTTACGAAAAACGACATGGCCATCGTCAGCTTCCGTGGCCGCGAGCACTCGACGCTGCTGCAGCTCGATGCGCTGGGCCAGCACACGCTGAAGTCGTTCGACGGCAGCTACGACCTGTTCGGCAACCCGGTGTTTCGCGACGGCGAATTGCTGGCCGAATCGGTCTACCGCTTCAAGGGACAATCCGCGCCGGCGCTGATCTTCACCGAGATCGATTTCGACGCGCTGGATGACAAGAGCTTCCGCAAGCTCTTCGTCGGCATGACGCGCGCGCGACTCAAACTGGTGCTGGTGATGTCCGACCGGTCAGCGCGGTTTCTTCTCGACAAGTTGCCCTGAACCGCGCTGTAAAACCTTGTTGACCATGGGGCGTTACGGTCATCTGCATTGACAAGTCAAATGCGAATTATTATCATTTATACCGTGTAGTTTTGTCCGTCAGTCGACCAACATTTACGGAGTCCCATGAAATGATGAAACTTCGCTTCGCTGCTGCCCTGCTCGCACTGTCGCTGTCGCCGTTTGCGATGGCGTCTGATGAATTCGCGATCACGATCAAGGATCACAAGTTCACGCCTTCCGAAGTCCGCGTGCCCGCCGGCCAGAAGGTGAAGCTGGTGATCGAGAACCAGGATTCGACCCCGGAAGAATTCGAGAGCAAGGAACTCAAGCGCGAAAAAATCATCGCGCCGCGCTCGAAGGTCGCGATCTGGATCGGTCCGCTCAAGCCGGGCAAGTATCCGTTCTTTGGTGAGTTCAACGAAGCCACTGCGCGTGGCGTCGTGATCGCCGAGTAAACGCCATCATGTTCGGACCTGCCCTCATCATTTTCCGCGAGACGCTCGAAGCAGCGCTCGTGATCAGCATCGTCGCTGCGGCCACCCGCTCGGTGAGCCGCCGCACGCTCTGGATCGTGCTCGGCGTGGTTGCCGGTCTGGTCGGCTCGGGCATCCTGGCCGCGCTGACCGAGACCCTGGCCGACCTCGCCGACGGTACCGGCACCGAGTTGTTCAACGCCGGCGTGCTCGGCATCGCCGTCCTGATGCTGGGCTGGCACCATGTGTGGATGTCGTCACACGGCGCTGAGCTGGCGCGCGACGCGCGCAAGGTCGGTGTCGATGTCAGCGAGGGCACCAAAGGCCTGTCGGCCATCGCGGTGCTGATCTCGCTGACCGTGCTGCGCGAAGGCGCGGAGAGCGTGCTCTTCCTGCACGGCATGGCCAGCGGTGGCAATGCCAGCCTGACCGACCTGATCGCGGGCTGCGCGATCGGGCTGGCTGCGGGCGCCGGCATCGGCGCGGTGATGTACTTCGGCCTGATGCGCATTCCCCTCAAGGCCTTCTTCACCGTGACCGGCGTGCTGCTGGTGCTGCTGGCGGCGGGCCTGGCGAGCCGGATGGCGGGTTTCCTGATCCAGGCCGATTTCATTCCGGCGCTGGCGACGCCGGTCTGGGATGTGTCGCACATCCTGTCGGCGGAGTCTTTCGTCGGATACTTCCTGCACGTGCTGGTCGGCTACGAGCCCAACCCCAGCGGCATGCAGATGGTGTTCTACAGCGTGACCATCGCCACCATCCTGCTGTTTGCCGCACTGATCAAACGCCAGCAGCAACGGCAGAAAGAAGAAGCGCAAGCGCCTGCGCCGACCCAGGCCTGACGCTGCCGGGCAACACAGAATCCTCGCTGCACATTGAGCCTCGACGCCCCGCATGCCGGGGCGTTTTTTTTGCGTGGGCGAGTAAAATGCGATGCAAACCAACAAGACCACCGGGAGCAGAGACATGACCATGCAAACCGCACACACCTCGCGCCGCACCTTCCTCAAGCAGTCTGCTGCGATCGGCGGCGCCTTCGTGTTGGGCATACAGCCCGGCAGTGATGCGCTGGCAGCCAGCGCACCCGAGGTCACGCACTGGGTCGTGATCCAGCCCGATGACACCGTGATCATCCGTATCGCGCGTTCGGAACTCGGCCAGGGCAGTTTCACCGGCCTTGCGCAACTGGTGGCCGAAGAACTCGAATGCGACTGGAGCAAGGTCCGGCCCGAGTATGCGGACGTGAACGAGCACATGCGCCGCAAGAAAATCTGGAAAGACATGTCGACCGGCGGCAGCCGCGGTATCCGTGACTCGCATGAGTACGTTCGCAAGGGCGGAGCCGCCGCGCGCGAGATGCTGGTGGCGGCAGCGGCACAGCTGTGGCAAGTGCCGGCTGCCGAATGCAGCGCGAAGAACAGCGTGGTGTCTCATCCGTCGGGCAAGTCGGCGCGCTATGGCGAACTGGCTGCCGTCGCCGGCACGATGCCGATGCCGGAGAACCCGCCGCTGAAAGACCCGAAAGACTGGAAGATTGCCGGCACCTCCCCTGCCCGCTTCGATATTCCGGCCAAGGTGAATGGTTCGCAGATCTATGCGGCCGACGTGCGCCTGCCCGGCATGCTGCACGCATCCATTTTGCAGAGCCCGGTGTTCGGTGGTTTCCTGAAACGCTATGACGACAGCGCCGCGAAGGCGATGCCGGGCGTGAAGCATGTGATCGCCAGTGATGACTGGATCGCCGTCGTCGCAACCAACTGGTGGCTCGCGAACAAGGCGCTGAAGACCATCAAGGTCGACTGGGACAACGGCAACAAGGGCAACATCTCCAGCGCATCGATACAGGCCTACCTGCGCGAGGGCCTCGCGATGCAGAACGCACCGATCGCGCGCAAGGATGGCGACGCCGACAAGGCGCTGGCCGGTGCGCACAAGGTGATCGAAGCCGAGTTCACCACCGGTTTCATGAACCACGCGACGATGGAACCGCAGACAGCGACTGCGCTCTACACTGCCGACAAGCTCGAGGTCTGGGTCGGTACGCAGAATGGCGAAGCATCGGCTGCGGCAGCGTCCGAAGTGTCGGGCCTGCCGCTGGAGAAGGTCTATATCCACAAGATGCATGCCGGCGGCGGCTTTGGCCGACGCGGCCCGCACCAGGACTACACAAAGCAGGCGGTCAAAATTGCGCAGGCACTGCCCGGCACGCCGGTACGCCTGCAGTGGTCGCGCGAAGAAGACATGCGCCAGGGCCGCTACCGCCCGGTGTCACTGGTGAAGCTGCGCGCCGGCCTCGACAAGGATGGCAACTGGATAGGCTGGCAGGTGAAGCAGTCAGACCAGTCGATCGCGATCACGGTGTACCCGCACTTCGTGAAAGATGGCGTTGATCAGATCAACACGCGCGTCTTCCGCGACAACCCATACAAGGTGCCGAATTTCACCAATGAGTATGTGATGCGCGAGACTCATGTGCCGCCGGGCTTCTGGCGCGCGGTCGCGCATACGAACAATCCGTTCTATCGCGAATGCTTCATCGATGAGCTCGCGCAGGCGGCGGGCAAGGATCCGTACGAATTCCGTCGTCCGCTGCTGCAGGGCACGAAGGACCTGGCGGTGCTGGATGCGGTCGCCAAGGCGATCGGCTGGGGCAAGCCGCTGCCGAAGGGACAGCATCGCGGTATTGCGGTGGTCGACTCGTATGGCAGCTATACGGCGGCGGCGGTCGAACTATCGGTCGGCAAGGACAAGGCCGTGAAAGTGCATCGTGTGGCCGTTGCAATCGACAGTGGCCATGTGGTGCATCCGGATGCGGTGAAGGCCCAGATCGAAGGCGGCGTGATCTGGGGGCTGTCGGCCATCATGTCGGAAGAGATCACGATCGAGAATGGTTCTGTCAAGCAGGGCAACTTCAATGACTACCCGCTCGCGCGCATCAGTGTCGCGCCGGAGGTGATTCCGGTGCTGGTGCCGAGCGGCGGCTTCTGGGGCGGCGTTGGCGAGCCGCCGATCGGTGGCGTGATTCCGGCGATGGTGAATGCCTTGTACAGCGCAACGGGTGAGCGGATACGGTCGCTGCCGTTGAAGCATCATGGGTTCGGGTACAAGGCCTGAGAATGCTGCGGCAATAGCTTACTGTAGGTAATGAAAAAGCCTCGCCCGGGGTGACCGGGGCGAGGCTTTTTGACGCGGACGTCAGAGGCTTACTTGAAGTTGTGGTTCCATTGGACGGAAAGCAAGTCGGCAGAATTGTTCCAACTCCCCCGGATGGTCTGAAGCAGGGTCCCGGAAGAAGATCTGACCTGCCTAGCAGTGCTTGCATCTGCGAAAAAGATGTGCGCGTACCCGAAATCGACAGAGCTTTGCTTATCGATGCTGTACTTAGCGCCAAATGCGAGCCAAATTCGGTCTGAATCAGGCAGCGTCATCGTTCGGTCAGAGGGACTCCGAACGGGAGTTTGATCATAGGCAGTGCCGACTCGAAGCTTAAGATCATCGCTGTATTGATAGTTAGCACCCAGGCCGAACCTCATGGCATCCCGGAAGTTGTAGCTCAATGACGCGACAGCAGCACCGGTGGATGCATTGGTGATGTCCAAGCTTTTGATGGCACTCCAACCAGTCCAAGTCAGATCACTCAGGATTTCAAGTTCGTCATTGAGCTTGTGTGAAATCGCGAGAGAGGCAGACGCCGGTGTTTTTAGAACAGCCTTGATATCCTGATCAACAAATCCCGCAGCGGTCACCGGCACATCGACATCGTACTTACCTTTCAAATTGAATTTCAGTTCAGATCGGTAGGTTAGTGCCAGTCGGGTTTGCGGTGTGATTTGAGCGATACCTCCAAAGTTGTATCCGAAAGCACCGGCATCCCCTCTGATGTTTACAAAGTCATTTGCGGCGTTAAGGGCAGAGGTCGGGTGCGCAGTAATCGGATAACCCTGCCTGAAATGCGTATCGTTCGTCGCATAATTCAGACCAAAGCCTAGCGAGACTTCCTCACTAACTTTGAACGCTATCGAAGGGTTCACGTTCAACTGCGTGATCTTTGCATAGTAACCAGCATTGCGTCCGATGAAATCGAATCCGTAATCCGTGGTGTTACCGAAGGTGGGCGATATTCCGAGCCCGAGACGCAGGCTTTTATCAAGCGCATAAGACCAATAAATCGCAGGGATTAGTGTGGTGCCTCCTGCATCCTTGCCATTTGAGGTTGTCACCAGTGGCGCAACTGGGCTGTCGGACGTTGATCCATCGTTGGTGAACTTCACGGATCGACTCAGAACGGTACCAGCGACCGAAAAACTATGCCCATCCGGCAGCATCGTCATCCCGGCCGGGTTGAAGAAGATCGTGCCTGCATCTTCCGCAGTCGCTGCTGCGCCCGCGAAGGCATTGCCGTTGCCGGAACCGGTCTGGTTCTGCAGCTGGAAACCCGCTGCTGATGCCGAGCCTGCATACGCTGCGCCCATGGCAGCCAACAGCAAGGCATGCCGGAGTTGCGTCCTTCTCATGGTGTCTCCTTGTGGTCGTTTTTGTCAGGGCATGCTGCTGCCCGGGTGCGGTGAGTTTCACCACTGCAGGAATCCTAACGGAAAAAGCACGAGCGTGCACATTTTTCTCTTTAGGCAATTCGGCGCCGCGCACACCCCTGCCTGGCCATCACAACGATCGCCGCAAAACCGGCGTCAGCCGTTGGCGGCGGTCGACTGCAGGCTTGGCCGCGCTTGACTACAATCACGCTCTCAAGTCCTGCCAATCCATCGCATCGCTACCATGGCCATCAACGTCCTCGGCACCCCGCTGAAACCCTGCTCCACCGACCCGATGACCGGGTACTTCCGCGATGGCTGCTGCAATACCGACGAGACCGACCGCGGCTCGCATGTGATCTGCGCCGAAGTCACCGAGGACTTTCTGACGTTTTCCAAACAGCGCGGCAATGACTTGTCGACACCGCGCCCGGAGTACCGTTTCCCGGGACTGGTGCCGGGCAATCGCTGGTGCCTGTGCGCGCTGCGCTGGAAGGAGGCGTTCGACGCCGGCATGGCGCCGTACGTGGTGCTGGAATCCACGCACATCAATGCGCTGAAGTACGTGACCATCGAACAGCTGATGGCCTACCAGCTGCCAGCCTGACATACAGCCTGCGCGTCAGGCCGGCAACGCCGGACGGTACTCAGATAGTCATCAGAGCTTGACCATCACGTGGCGGGCGACGGTGTAGTCCTCAAGCGCGTACATTGACATGTCCTTGCCGTAGCCCGAGGCCTTCATGCCGCCGTGCGGCATTTCGTTGACCAGCATGAAGTGGGTATTGATCCAGGTGCAGCCATATTGCAGCTGGCTCGCGATGCTCATCGCCTTGGCGACATTGCCAGACCAGACACTGGACGCCAGCCCGTACTCCGAATCATTGGCCCATTGCACGACCTGTTCTTCATCGGTGAAGCGGGTCACCGACACCACCGGGCCGAACACTTCGCGCTGCACGATCTCGTCTTCCTGCCGCGCACCGGCGATCACGGTCGGCTCGTAGAAGAAGCCATTGCCGGCGCGGACCTTGCCGCCGGTGGTGATCTCCATGTGTCCCGCCATCTGCGCGCGTTCAACGAAACTCGCCACACGATTGCGCTGGCGGTCCGAGATCAGCGGGCCGATCTCGACGCCCTCTTCTTCCTGCGTGCCGACCTTGATCGATGCGACCGCAGCCGACAGGTCGGCCACCAGCTTGTCGTAGATTTTTGCGCCGGCATACACGCGGCAAGCCGCGGTGCAGTCCTGACCGGCGTTGTAATAACCGAAGGTACGCACGCCATCGACCACGGATGCGATATCGGCATCATCAAGCACGATCACCGGCGCCTTGCCGCCCAGTTCGAGATGGGTGCGCTTGAGGCCCGTCGACGCAGCCTGCAGGATCTTGCGGCCGGTCGCGACGTCACCGGTCAGCGACACCATGCGCACTTGCGGATGCTCGACCAGTGGCTGGCCGACACTGGGGCCGCGGCCACAGATCACGTTCAGCACACCCTTCGGCAAAATGCCGGCGGCCACGCGCGCAAAGTGCAGCGCGGTCAGCGGTGTCTGCTCGCTGGGCTTGAGCACCACGGTGTTGCCGGCAGCGATCGCCGGCGCCACCTTCCATGCGGCCATCAGCATCGGATAGTTCCATGGCGCGATCGAGCCGACCACGCCGATCGGGTCACGCCGGATCATGCTGGTGTGACCGGCCAGGTACTCGCCGGCAGCGGTACTCGTCATGCAGCGCGCGGCGCCCGCGAAATAGCGGAAGCAATCAGCGATGGCCGGGATCTCGTCATTCAGCGCGCGCTCATACGGCTTGCCGCAGTTGAGCGACTCGAGACGCGCGAAGGGCTCGGCCTGCGCCTCGATCGCATCGGCCAGTTTCAGCAGCAGGCCGGAACGCTCGGCCGGCGTGGTCTTCGACCAGCTGTCGAACGCACGCGCGGCCGCACCGACAGCGCGCGACACTTGCTCGGGCGACGCCTCCGGCACTTCGCACAGCGGCGCGCCCGTGGCCGGGTTGACGACGACCTCGACCGCACCTTCGCCGCGCACGGCCTGGTTGTCGATCAGCAGCTCGGTGGGGAAGGCGATGGCGGGTTCTGCGGGGTTTCCCATGCTCGTATCTCCTTGGTAGTTAGGCGCTACAACAGATTATTTTCGGTCGCCGTCGTCGCCGGCCTGCGTCAGCCAGTAAGCAGCGATGATGGGTACAAAGGTCAGCGCGATGATGAACACCGCGACGACATTGGTCACCGGCCGTTGTCTTGGCCGTATCAGTTCCTGCAGCATCCAGATCGGCAGCGTGGTCTGCTGGCCGGCAGTAAAGGTGGTGACGATCACTTCGTCGAAACTGAGCGCAAAGGCAAGCAGCGCACCGGCCAGCAGCGCCGAGCCCAGCTGCGGCAGGATCACGTGCCAGAAGGTCTGGAACGCATTCGCGCCAAGGTCCATCGACGCCTCGATCAATGAAGGCGACATACGCCGCAAGCGTGCGACTGCATTGTTGTAGACCACCACCACGCAGAAGGTTGCGTGGCCGATCACGATGGTCCAGAAACTGAACGGTATGCCGCCCGCGTGATACGCGGAGCGCAATGCAATGCCCGTCACCACGCCGGGCAGCGCGATCGGCAGGATCAGCAGCAACGAGATCGCATCACGACCGAAGAACTGGAAGCGCGCCAGCGCACCGGCGGCCAGCGTGCCGAGGACCAGCGCGACAGCGGTCGACCACAGCGCGACCTGCACCGACAGCGTGACCGCGTCCCACACATCCTGGCGGCCGAGCGCGACCGCGAACCAGTCGGTGGTCAGGCCCGGCGGCGGGAACACATAGCTCTTGTCCTCACTGCTGAACGCATACAGAATGATCAGCGCCAGCGGCAGGTGCAGGAACAGCACGCCGGCCAGCGTGGCCAGCTTCAGCCCGAACGAGGCACCGGTCGGCTTGAGCGTGTCAGAGCGCATCGAACGCTCCTTTGCGCCGCGCCAGCCACAGGTAGACGGCGATGATCACGATCGGCACCAGCGAGAACGCGGCTGCGAACGGCAAGTTGCCGGCCACGCCCTGCTGCCGGTACACCACCTGCCCAATGTACAGCGTCGAGTTGCCGATCACCTGCGGGATGATGTAATCGCCCAGCGTCAGCGAGAACGAGAAGATCGACCCTGCCGCCACACCCGGCATTGCGAGCGGCAGGATCACTTTCCAGAAGGTCTGACGCGGACCCGCACCCAGATCCGCCGACGCTTCGAGCACCGATGCGGGGATGCGCTCGATCGCGGCCTGTATCGGCAGTATCACGAACGGCAGCCACATGTAGACAAACACGATGAAGGTGCCGAGCGGAGAAAAGCTCAGCGAGTTGCCGGCCACGACCGGCAGCGCCAGCACGCCATCCAGCAGCCACTGCAGGTGCAGCTTCGACACCAGCCATGCGATCGCGCCCTCCTTGGCCAGTAGCAGCTTCCATGCATACAGGCGCACCAGATAGCTCGACCACAACGGCAGCATCACTGCAATGTACAGCAGCGCCTTCTGTGTGCCGCGCGCATGGCGCGCCATGGTGTACGCGACCGGGAACGCGATGATCACGCTGGTGATCGTCACCAGCGTCGACATCACGAGGCTGCGGCCGACCACATCCAGGTTGGCCGGCTCCAGCAGCGCAACGAAGTTCTGCAGCCCGACCTCGTACACCACGACGCCGGAAAAATCATCGAGCCGAAAAAAACTCTGCGCCAGCAGCGCAAACAACGAGCCAAGGTAGATCACGCCGAACCACAGCAGCGGCGGCGTCAGCAGCAAGGCCAGCACCATGCCACGGCGGCGGAACAGCAGCGCCGAGACGCGGTCGGCCAGCGTCGGCGTGCTGGCGTTCAGGTCGGCGATGACAGCGGCAGAGGCCATGATGTCAGCGCGTAGCGTCCAGCGGATGCACGGCCGACGCATCCCAGTGCAGCTGCACGCGCGCACCGGGCTCGGGTCGCACTGCGTCCAGCGCGAGGTCGACCAGCAGGTCGCTGGAACCATCGCGGCTGACCGTCATGCGCCAGAATGCGCCGAAGTACTGGAGTGCCTGCACGGTGCCTGTCGTGGTGTTGCCGTCGGCGGGGTCTGCACCACTGATCAGTCGTATACGCTCGGGCCGGATCATCGCGGATGGCTTGCCGCACAGCCGCCGCGCCTCGGCCTCGTCCAGCAAGTTGGGGCACCGAGGAATTGCGCGACGAAGCGCGTCGCGGGACGTTCATACAGTTCGGTGGGTGTCGCTACCTGTTCCAGTCGGCCGCGATTGAACACGCCGATGCGATCGCTCATCGACAGCGCCTCATGCTGGTCATGCGTGACCAGCACAAAAGTGATGCCGAGCCGACGCTGCAGTTCTTTCAGTTCGCCCTGCATCTGTTCGCGCAGCTTCAGGTCGAGCGCACCGAGTGGCTCGTCGAGCAGCAGCACCTTGGGCTCGCTGACCAGCGCGCGTGCCAGTGCCACCCGCTGACGCTGCCCGCCGGACAGCTGCGCCGGCTTGCGCTCGCCGACATCGGGCAGGCGCACCAGCTCGAGCAGTTGCTGCGCACGGCGATGGCGCTGCACACGGTCGACGCCTTTGACCATCGGCGCATAGGCGACGTTGTCCAGCACGTTCATGTGCGGGAACAGCGCGTAGTCCTGAAAGACGGTGGTCACTGGCCGCAGGTAAGGCGGCTGGTCGCCGACAGCTTCGCCGTGGATACGGATCTGGCCCGCCGTCGGCATCGTGAAGCCGCCGATCATGCGCAGGCAGGTGGTCTTGCCGGAACCGGAAGGACCGAGCAACGTGAAAAATTCACCGGGCTCGATGTCGAGGCTGACGTCGTCGACGGCGGCCAGTGCACGCCCGCCGGACTGGAAGACGCACGACACCCCGCTCAGGCTGACGGCATGAGTCATCAGGAAACGCTCCATGGTGCACGGGCGCACCGATCAACCCGGTGCGCCCGTGTCAGGCGGCAGGATCAGCGGCCGCCGAGAATGGCGATGTAGTCAGACACCCACTTGTGATAAGGCACGCACTGGTTGTTCTGGCTCTTGCATTGCGTGACCGGGGTACGCCAGAACGAGATCTTGTCGAAGTCGTTGTAGCCCTGGCGTGCGCAGCCATCGTCGCCGAGCAGCTTGTTGCCCTTGCACGCAGCCGGTACCGACGGTACCGAGCCGAACCACGCGGACAGGTCACCCTGCAGCTTCGGGTTCAGCGAATGCTCGAGCCACATGTACGCGCAGTTCGGGTGCTTGGCTTCGGCATGCATCATGGTGCTGTCCGCCCAGCCCGATGCGCCCTCAACCGGCACGACGGTTGCAATCGGCGCTTTCTTGGAGCCGAGGATGTTGGCCTGGAACTGCCACGAGCTTGATGCAACCACGCCCTCGTTGGTGAAGTCGTCGATCTGCACGAACGCATCGTGCCAGTACTTGCCGACGATCTTGCGCTGTGCGCGCAGCAGATCGAGCGCGGCCTTGTACTGGGTCTCGTTCAGTTCATACGGATCCTTGATGCCGAGCTCGGGCTTTTTCTTTTTCAGGTACAGCGCGGCGTCGGCGATGTAGATCGGGCCATCGAAGGCTTGCACACGGCCCTTGTTGCTCTTGCCGTCAGGCAGAGTCTGCTCTTCGAACACCACGCTCCAGCTGGTCGGCTTCTTGTTGCCGAACACCTTGGTGTTGTACATCAGGACGTTCCAGCCCCACTGGTACGGCACGCCGTAGTGGGTGTTGTTCTCGTAGTGCCACGGGGCCTTCTGCAGGCGCGGGTCGATGTTCTTGTAGCTCGGGATCAGGCCCACGTTGATCGGCTGCACACGCTTGCCGCGGATCAGTCGGGTCGACGCATCGCCGCTGGCGGTCACGAGGTCGAAGCCACCTTCGTTCATCAGCGCCACCATCTCGTCGGAGGTGCCGGCGTTCTTCACATTGACCTTGCAGCCGGTCTTCTTTTCGAAGTCGGTTACCCAGTCGAAGTTCTTGTCGGTGGCGCCGCGCTCGATGTAGCCGGGCCAGGCCACGATGTCGACTTGTCCTTCGCCTTTGCCGATCTTCTGCAAGGGTGCCTGTGCAAAGCTGGCACCGGAAAACGCGGTCAAGGTGACCAGGGCTGCTGCTCGCTTGAGTTTGCTCATGGGTCTGTCTCCGAATGTAATGGTGATGACGCGATGGGAGCTTGCTGTATTGCCTTTCTGGTGGGTATGGGTAAGCCATTGCCGGCGGACAAATGCCTTGCAACGCTGCGGGAACCTTATGCCTTGACCGGTGTGACCGAAAAGTTCAATATTTCAACGGCTAGCATTCACTTTTTTCGATAGCTCAGCGCCATGCTCACCGCCAGGTGTGGCCAAAGCGGCAACAATGTGGGGTAAACGTGCAGAAACACTTTACGCTCAAGCAGTTCCGTTACTTTCTGGCCGTTTCCGAGTCCGGCTCGATCGCTGCCGCTGCACGCTTGGTCAACATTGCGCAGTCGGCGCTGACCAAGAGCATTCAGGAATTAGAAAGCACCCTCGGCTCGCCGTTGTTCGAGCGACAACCACGGGGCATGGTGCTGACCCAGGCAGGCTACCGTTTCGAGGCCAGCGCGCGCAAGGTGATCGCCGCCGTCGCGCAGGCCGGCGCCATCAACAGCGATACCGCCGACGAGCTGACGGGCACGCTGAACATCGGCGTCACCGGCCTGATGGCCGGCTACGGGCTGGCCGACCTGCTGTCGCGCTTCCAGCGCGCGCATCCGGAGGTGCGGGTCAACATCCTCGAAGACTCGCCGCCCTTTCTTGAGCATCTGCTGGTCAATGGTGAAGTCGATCTCGCGATCATGGTGGTCAATGCGCTCGACAATCCGCAGGCACTGGAGGTGGAGACGCTGTCGAGCTCACCGAACCGCGTATGGCTGCCGCCCGGCCATCCACTGGCCGAGCGCAACGAGCTGACGCTGGCCGAATGCGCGACCGCGCCGCTGATCGTGCTCGAAGCCGACCGTATCGAAGACATGCAGCGCGCGGTCTGGCGGCGCCATGGGCTGACGCCCGAGGTGAAGTTGCGCACCAGCTCACTGGAGGCGGTGCGCTCGCTGGTCGGCGTAGGCTCCGGCATCACGATCCTGCCGGACTTCCTGTACCGACCCTGGACGCTGGACGCGGAACGCATCGAGGTGCGCAAACTGCGCGATGCGGTCCCCGGCGTCGAGATCGGCGTGGTGCGCCGGCGCGGCATACGCAACCGCGACGTGGTCGACCAGTTCGTGCAGATCGCGCGCAGCCCGGGCAGTGCGGCGCGGCGCTGAAGACCTCGGCACCCTGCGTCAGCCGTCAGCCCTTGGGACAGCCGCTGGATCAGCCCTTGTGCCAGCTGTCGATCCAGTTCGCGGTATCGTCGAGCGCGCGCTGCAGGCGCAACAGCAGTTCATCGATCTCGGCGTCGCTGATGATCAGCGGCGGCGAGAACGCGATGATGTCGCCGGCCATCGTGCGCAGGATCAGCCCGTGCTCTTGCGCGCGCCGCACCAGGTACGCACCGACACCGCGCTCGGCCGGGAAAGGCTGTCGCCGCGCTGGATCGGCAGCCAATTCGATCGCAGCGATCAGTCCCATGCCGCGCACATCACCGACATAGCGATGGCCGCGCAGCTTTTGCAGTCCCTGCTGCAAGAGCGGCGCCACCGAACGCACATGCTCGACGATGCCGTCCTGCTCGTAGATGCGCAATGCTTCGAGCGCGACTGCACAGGCCACCGGATGGCCGCCGTAGGTGTAGCCATGGCCGAACACACCGACACCGGCACTTGCATCGGCGACTGCCTGGTACACGCGGTCGCTGATGTAGAGCGCCGACATGGGCACATAGGCCGAGGTCAGCATCTTCGCGACCGTGATGAAGTCCGGCTGCAGCCCGTAGACCTCGCTGCCGAAACGCTCACCGAGACGGCCGAAGCCTGACACCACCTCATCGGCGATCAGCAGGATGTCGTACTTCTTCAGGATGGGCTGGATCAGCTCGAAGTAGCGCGGCGGCGGCACGATCACCCCGCCCGCGCCCTGCACCGGCTCGGCGATGAAAGCGCCAACCGTCTCCGGCCCTTCGCGCAGGATGGTGTCCTCCAGTTCTTGCGCGAGACGTTGCGCGAATTGGTCCGGTGTCTCGCCGTCTTTCGCGAACTGGTAAGGATGCGGGCAGCTGACCCGCACCACATCCGGCATCGGCAAATCGAAATGCGTGTGCATCGTCGGTATGCCCGACAGCGCCGCTGCAGCCAGCGTCACGCCGTGATAGCCCTTGTTGCGCGCGATGATTTTTTTCTTGTGCGGACGGCCGGTCGCATTGTGGTAGTAGCGCACCAGCTTGAACGCCGCATCATTCGATTCCGAGCCCGAGTTCGCAAACAGGATGCGCGCCATCGGCACCGGCGACAAGCTCATCATCTTCTCGACCAGTTCCGCTACCGGGCCGGACGATTTGCCGGAGAAGGTGTGGTAGTAAGGCAGCACCTGCATCTGCCGGTGCGCCGCCTCGACCAGCCGCTGCTCCGAGAACCCGAGCGCCGCGCACCACAGCCCGGCCATGCCCTCGATGTACTCCTTGCCGTGTTCATCGCGCACATGTACACCGTGACCGCTGACGATCACGAGCGCGCCGTCGCGTTCGACCTGACGCGGATTGGTGTACGGATGAAAGTGAAACCTCGCGTCTGCTTGTGCTGCCGGGGTAAGCGCCATGAACATGCCTCCGTGAATTGACGGGCGGATAATCGCACGGCGCTGAGAAATTTTCACGGGGTGGGCGCGTTGATCGCCAACGACCACAGGCGCAATCCGAGTTCAGGCGCCTGCCAGCAGTGCCAGACGGGATGTCTTTGTTTCCTAAATAAAAATCCCTGCAAACACCCTTCTGATGACGGCGATGATGGATGGCCGTCGGATGCGAAAGGCGTGCATTTTTTCTCAGAAGAAACTTTCTGCACGGTAAAATGCGAGGCTTGGCGGCCGATCCGCCCGCGGAATGCTGCTGAACGCTCGTCGCGAAAGGGTGGCCGGTTCCGCACACACCACCACTCATGAATTCGATCAGCATGCACACCTCCGTACAGCAAGCGCCCTGGCAGGTCTCCATCGAAAAGTTCATTGCCCATCACACGGTCCAGGCCACGCTGGTGGCGCTGATCCTGCTGAATGCCGCAATACTCGGCATGGAGACCAGCCACACCCTCATGGGCTACTTCGGACATACGCTGCACCTGATCGATGAACTCATCCTCGGCATCTTCATCGTCGAGCTGCTAGCGCTGATGGCCGCGCGTGGCACCGGATTCTTCCGAGACGCGTGGTGCGTGTTCGATCTCGTCGTGATTGCGATCGCACTGGTACCAGCCACCGGCAGCCTGTCTGTGTTGCGTGCGCTGCGCGTGCTGCGGGTGCTGAGACTGGTCAACAAGATCGAGAGCATGCGCAAGGTGGTGGCCGGCCTGCTGCATTCACTGCCCAGTCTGGGCTCGGTGTTCGGGCTGGTGATCGTGGTGTTCTATGTGTTCTCGGTCATTGCGACCAACATGTTTGGTGAGCGCTTCCCGCAACTGTTTGGCGACCTGGGCACCACGGCCTTCACGCTGTTCCAGGTAATGACGCTCGAGAGCTGGTCCGAAGGCGTCGCACGTCCGGTGATGGAGCTCTTCCCGCATGCGTGGCTGTTCTTCGTCCTGTTCATCCTGATTGCGACCTTCGTGATCATCAACCTGTTCATCGCGGTGATCGTCGACTCGATCAGCACCATCAAGCCGGTCGACCATACCGAGGACCCGGTCACAGCGGAGATTCGGATGCTGCGCGAGGAGTTGGCTGAACTGCGCGAGACACTGGTGCGAAAGCACTGACGATCACAGACGGCAAGAGCCGGCACGAACGCTTTTTTAGCGTGTCGCCAGACGTCACGCCCTCTCCCCCAGGCAACGGCGGCCGGACAGGCTTGATGCGGGCAGCAGCCCGGTAGCCTGTCCCGCGAAACAGCCGCCGTAGCCCTGCGAACAACCGACAGGAACAGAACAAAGACGAGCAAAAAGAAAAAGGGCCGATGTCGAATAGACATCGGCCCTTCTCTTTACTGCTAATAATGGCGCGGCTGGCAGGAATCGAACCCACGACCCCTTGGTTCGTAGCCAAGTACTCTATCCAGCTGAGCTACAGCCGCGAAGAACGAGAGTATAGCAGGGTTCTTTTTGTTTTGGGAAGCTTTCTGGCAAGCCCGCGCAAACTCACTGCTGCTGCCGCTTGGGCCGATGGTAAACGTCGTGCCCGGCCTCATGAATCTGCTGGCGCAGTTCGCGGCGCTCCTCCGGCGACAATTTCGGCGGGCGATTGCCCTGCTCGTCGCGGCGACCGTCGTCACGTCGTCCCTCATCCCGCCGCTCGCCCTGCGGCGCATCGGGACGCGGCCTGGCTTCGCCCCGGCCTTGCGGCGGTTCGGCTTGCGCCGGCCCCAGTGCAAGGAGCAGCGCGGTCAGGCTCAGCCATTGGGTCAGGCGCTTCATGGTTCTACGTCTCGGATGAATATCAGCCACGTGTGGTCGGCCTCGCAGAGCAAGGCGCACAGGCTGTAGTGTACTTTTGTTCGCTGCCGGCAGCCTGAAATGCAGGCACCGAAGTTTGTAAAGCTTTGTAATACCCCCGGCCCGGTGATAGAGGGAACAACGGGTTCGACGTTACCATACGACCATGAACCCGACAAACCCAGTCAAGCCCGTTCCATCCAAGCGCACCCCGGGTGCCCAGGCCAAGTTGCTCGTCGTCGACGACGATTCGCGGCTGCGTGACCTGCTGAGGCGCTTCTTTGCCGAGAATGGCTATGCCGTGCAGGTGGCCGCCAGCGCGGTGGAAATGAACCGGCTGTGGATACGCGAGCGCTTCGACTTGCTGGTGCTAGACCTGATGCTGCCTGGGGAAGATGGCATGTCGATCTGTCAGCGCCTGCGTGGCGGTGGCGATCACACGCCCATCATCATGCTGACGGCCAAAGGCGAAGATGCGGACCGCATCGCCGGCCTCGAGCTCGGCGCCGATGACTATCTGGCGAAACCCTTCAATCCGCGCGAGCTGCTGGCGCGTGTGTCTGCGGTGCTGCGTCGCGCGACGCCGGACGACATCCCTGCCGCACCGTCCGACCATCCGGAGAGCTATGTGTTCGGCGAATTCGAGTTCGACCTCGAGAAGCGCACACTGCTGAAGAAAGGCGCGCCGGTGCCCTTGACCAGCGGCGAGTTCTCGGTGCTGAAGGTACTGGCGCGTCACGCTCGGCAGCCGCTGTCGCGCGAGAAGCTAATGGAGCTCGCACGTGGCCGCGAATACGAAGTCTTCGATCGCAGCCTCGATGTACAGATCTCGCGGCTGCGCAAGCTGATCGAGCCCGATCCTTCGACCCCGCGCTTCATCCAGACTGTCTGGGGACTCGGCTATGTCTTCATACCTGATGGCACCAAGTCCTGACGCCAACGCCGGTCTCGCTCCGACGCCGGCACCAGCAGCGCAAAAGCTGCCCTGGTTGAAGAGCGGCCTGTTCTGGCGCACCTTCTTCCTGCTGACCTTCCTGATCGCGGCCAGCATGGCGGCCTGGGTTGCGAGCTTCCGCGTGGTCGAGCGTACGCCGCGCGGCGAGCAGATCGCGGCACAGGTGGTGTCCATCGTGACCATCACGCGCGCAGCGCTGCTGCACTCGGCGCCGATGCTGCGGCGCGAGCTGTTGTTCGAATTGGCCACCAGCCAGGGCATCCGTGTGTACCCGAAAGAGACGGATGACGAGGTCGAGCCGCTGCCGGACCGCGCGCTGTTCCATGTGGTCGAGCAGAACGTGCGCGCAAGGCTCGGTGCCAATACCGAGTTCGCCGGGTCGGTCAACGAGATTCCCGGCTTCTGGGTCAGCTTCTACATCGACGATGATGATTACTGGCTGATGCTGGACCGCAGCCGCATTGAAGTCGCATCCGGCATCCAGTGGATAGGCTGGGGCGGCGTGACGATCCTGCTGTCGCTGGTCGGCGCCGTCTTCATCAGCCGCCTGATCAATCAGCCGCTGGCCCGGCTGTCGGCGGCGGCGCGCGCGATCGCACGCGGCAAGGCGCCGGTCCCGCTGCCCGAGAAAGGCCCGGCCGAAATCCGCGAGGCCAACCAGAGCTTCAACCAGATGGTGCATGACCTGCAGCAGGTGGAGTCGGACCGCGCGGTGATCCTCGCTGGTATCTCGCATGACTTGCGCACGCCGATTGCGCGCATGTTGCTGGAGGTCGAGATGGCCAGGCTGACCGACGAGGCGCGCCATGGCATGCAATCCGATCTGGCGCAGATGGAAGCCATCATCAGCCAGTTCCTCGACTATGCGCGTCCGGTCGAGCCCGGACAGCACAAGCCCGTCGACCTGTCGGCATTGCTGGCGCGCGTGGTGCGCGATGCGGGCCGATCGACCGAGCTATGGGTACAGGGCGATATCGCACCCGGCCTGCAAGTGCGTGGTCATGAGACCGAGCTGTCACGCGTGGTCGAGAACCTGATCGAGAATGCGAAACGCTATGGCAAGACCGCAGGCAAGACGGTCAGTGAGCTATCCGTGTCCGCGCAGGCCAGCGGCAGCGAGGTGATGATCGAGATCGCCGACCGCGGCCCTGGCCTGCCGGAGGACCAGATCGCAAACCTGCTGCGTCCCTTCACGCGTCTTGATACGGCGCGCAGCCAGGCCAACGGCGCCGGGCTGGGACTGGCCATTGTCGACCGCATCGTGCACAGGCATGAGGGAAGGCTCGAAATAAAAAACCGCGAGGACGGTGGCCTCGCGGTTCGTGTGTGGCTGAAGCTGGCCAGCTGAAGACAGCCGCCTGAGCACTGTGACGACTTCAGCTCAGCTGAGGTCTTTCAGCAGTGCCGACAGGGTCTCCTGCGGCAGTTCCTCGATGTGCGCCGGGTAGTTCGGATGATCGCAGCCGACCATCATCTGTGCACCGCCCTTCAATGCGGCCTTCATCTCCGGCGTCAGTTCGAAGCGAACGAAATGCACGGCCGAGGTTTTTTCTTCGTTCTCGCGGTCCAGGTCTTCGTCGGCGATCGCATACACGCGGCCCTTGCCCTCGACCTGCACGAACAGACGGTCTTCAATGCCGATCAGCTTGGCCAGTGCTGCCTTGCGGTCGGCCACGTTCGAATACTCGATCAGCATCGTCGCCTTGAAGTTGCTGCCGTCCGGGCAAAGAGGGTTATAAGCATCCAGCTCGGACTGTATGCCCTCTTCTTCGAAGATTTTTTCGATGCGCAGCATCTCCTGCACCTGGTAGCGCAGGGTCATCTCGTCTTCGAACAGCAGCGTCACATGGTTGCCGAGGTGGACGGTACGGTGCTTCTTGTGCTCCATCACCTGCTTGCGGAACTCGGGGCGCTGCTTCGAGTAGGCCTCGAGGGTCATCAGGCTGTCACGGGAAATGATCATCGCAGACTCCTTGCTTGTTTCAGATATCAGATGCCGTAGGCCTTGCGCACCAGCGTCAGCGGGTGCGCGATCTCGGCCTGCTTCAGGTTGTTGGCTTCCATGCCTTGCGCGATGTGATGGCCGGCCAGCTGACAGTCGGACGAGATGTAATTCGGCTCGTCATTGGCCATGGCCTTGAACACCGGCTTGCCGATTTTCATCGCGTTGGCGTGGAATTCCTTCTTCACGCCATACGTGCCCGCATGACCCGAGCAGCGCTCGACCACATTGAGCTTGGTGTTCGGCACCAGTTGCAGCATGTCGGCGGTCTTGCGCCCGACGTTCTGCACGCGCGAATGGCAGGGAATGTGGTACGACACATGGCCGAGCTCCTGCTTGAAGTCGGTCTTCAGCAGGCCGTCGCGGTTGCGCGCGACGAGGTACTCGAACGGATCCCACATCGCTTCTTTCACCAGCTGGGTGTCGGCGCAATCGGGGAACATCAGCGGCAGCTCCTGCTTGTACATCAGTGTGCATGACGGAACCGGTGTCAGGATCGCGTAGCCCTCTCTGGCCAGCTTGGCCAGATGCGGAATATTGATGGCTTTTTTTTCTGCCACACCTTGTAAGTCGCCTTGCTCCAACTTGGGCATACCGCAACACGCCTCCTTCTCAACCATCACGTACGGGATCTCGTTGTGATCGAGAATTGCGAGCAAATCGTGGCCCATACCGGGCTCGTTGTAGTTGACGTAGCAAGTCGAATAAATTGCGACCTTACCTGGCGTGTGCTTTCCATCCTTCACTGGATGATTCGCCGATTTTTTTGCCCCCGAGCGGAATTTGGTGGATGCAAATTCCGGCAGCCAGGCCTTCTTGTCGACACCCAGCGCATTCTCCAGGATGCCACGCGCGACGCTCGATTTATTCACCGCATTGACGGTTTGCGTCACGATGGGGATACCCGCGAATTTACCCAGACCGTCGGTGTCGGAGAGGAATTTGTCGCGCGCCAGAACCTCACCTTTCTTGAACTTGACTGCTTTCGCACGCAGCATCAGATGCGGAAAGTCCAGGTTCCATTCATGCGGCGGGGTATAGGGGCACTTGGTCATGTAGCACAGGTCGCACAGATAGCACTGATCGACGACCTTCATGTAATCCTTCTTGTCGACGCCAT